>ENA-OQDL01000433-OQDL01000433.1-human-gut-metagenome-genome-assembly--contig:-NODE-433-length-27057-cov-5.264760_pt1 | contig 27057 bp, 24 predicted proteins | sample MGYA00242782_ERZ504609 | MGnify/ENA primary metagenome ERZ504609 (study PRJEB26092, sample SAMD00036320) | human gut metagenome | host: Homo sapiens | study: EMG produced TPA metagenomics assembly of... | reverse complement strand
ACAATAAAATGACAATACAATCAGATGAAAACATAGCGAATTCATACAAAACAGTTCAAAAACGAACGGTTTCAAGAACGGAATACCAGAGAAACACTACAAAGCAGATAGAACTTTGCGAGTTTGAATAATATTCGCAGCATCTATATAACAAGAAAGAGAAGCATCATATGAGACATACATTTACATTAGCTAATGGAGTGGAAATCCCAGCAGTGGGGTTTGGAACCTATAAAGCCGCAGACAACACCGATGAAGCAATTATAAGTGAAGCAATCCGACATGGGTATCGCCATCTTGATACGGCAGCTTTTTATTTCAATGAAGAAGCAGTAGGAAAAGCTGTACGCGAGAGTGGAATTCCGCGAGAAGAATTTTTCCTGACATCAAAGGTCTGGAAAGATCATCTTGGATATGATTCAACTTTGCAGGAGTTCGAAAGCACTTGTAAAAGATTAGGTACAGATTACTTGGATCTCTATCTGATTCATTGGCCAAGACCTTCTGATCTGAATGCAGAGTGGAGAGATTTGGATGTGGAGACATGGAAAGCACTGGAAGATCTCTATAAGTCGAAAAAGGTACGGGCAATCGGTGTCAGCAATTTTCTGCCACATCATTTGAACAATCTGTTAGAGCGGACAAGCATTATGCCTATGGTGAATCAGTTAGAATTCCATCCAGGATATATGCAGAAGGCTGCAGTTGATTTCTGTAAGCAGATGGGGATTCAGGTAGAGGCATGGAGTCCAATCGGTCGAGCCAGAGTTCTCAAGGAGCCACTTCTTATGGAACTTGCAGAAAAATATCAGGTATCTGTCGCACAGATCTGTATCAGATTTGCTCTGCAGTGCGGTGTGTTACCGTTGCCAAAATCCTCTTCCAGTGAGAGAATGCATCAGAATCTGGATGTTTTCGGATTTGACATAGAGGAAAATGATATGTATCAGTTGATGACTTTACCGCAGATCGGATGGTCGGGAGAACATCCGGATCGGGAGCGGGTAAGATTTTAATTCAAAGAAAATAAAGCTATTGAAAATGACACCCCCTAAAAGAGGTGTCATTTTCTTATAAGAGCTTTTTATAGAAGAGAAGTAGTCGTTTATACAACTTCCGTCATAATCTAAATGTCTGCTCATAATTTATTTCTTATTTTTGATCTGGCCATATTTGTAGAGAGCAACCATAGCATTTACGGCTTGTTCAGCAGTCGGATAAGCTGGGATTCCATGATCTCTCAACTTCATGATAGCTTCCTGACATTCTTCACCACCCTGGCATTCCATAATGAACGGTTTTCCAAGATGCTTATATGTCTCGTAAATATCGATAACCAGATTTGTTACAGCCGGAACATCTGTTACTGCTGTCGGACAGATGGATCCAAGTATTCCATGTACATTCGGGTCACGCATTACCTGTGTGAATGCACCTTTATACTGAACAGGTGAAGCTGTCCCGGAAATATCAACAGGATTAAGCGGAGAACCAAACATTGGCATATATGCACGGATTCTTCCTGCTAGATTAGGAGAGATCTCTGCCAGCTCATGCATTGGCATTCCCCGACGTTCAAAGTGATCACAGCTGAGAAGACCTGAACCACCACCGTTGGTAATCATAACGATATTGTCACCCTTTGGTGCAGGCTGCATTCCTAATGCCATTGATATATCGAGGAATTCCTGCCATGTGGTCGCACGGATAGCTCCAGCCTTTTCAAAAATATCATCATAAAATGCATCATTTGTTCCTTTGTTTTCAGAAGCAGTATGTGCAAATGCAGCTTTTTCACCAATCTTTGAACCACCGACTTTTATTGTTACGATCGGTTTATCAACACTGCGGCAAGCTTCAATAAATGCATCAGGACTATCCAGTCCTTCAATATAAATTGCAAGACACTTACTGTTTTCATCTCTTCCAGCGTAGGATATAAACTCACAGAAATCAACGTCAGCTTTATTTCCAAGTCCTACGAAGAAGCTCATTCCAAAATGATCTTTCTGTGAGGTTCCAAGTGCCGCAAGCAAGTTGGCACCTGACTGAGAAATCATTGCTACAGGACCTTTGATTGGAAGATAAGGGATAAATCCGCAGTTGAAATTAAGGTATGGACTTCCCATTCCTACAAGGTTTGGTCCAATCAGAGGCAACTCATGATCACGACAATATTGAGTGAGTTCATCCTGCAGTGTTCCACGTCCGATTTCTTTAAATGCACTTGTGGCAATAACAACAATCTTAACTTTCTTTTCAACACAATCTTCCAAAATAGATTTAACAATGTGTGCAGGTACAGCAAGAAAAGCAAGATCGATTTCATCAGGAATATCCTTTACAGTCTTATAAGCTGTAAATCCGGCAACTTTATCTGCTCTTGGATTTACAGGATAAATCTTTCCTTTATATCCCCATGTTAAAAGGCCATCAACAACTTTATAGCCGACTTTTGTAGAATAACGGCTGGCTCCGACTACGGCAATCGTTTTTGGATTTAATGCATATTGAAGTTTATCAACAACATATTCTCTTGGATGTTTTACGATCATATTACTGCACCTCCTCTGAGTCAGTTGAGAAACGACATTTTACGGAACCGGATTCCAGTCTGTTCTGTAAAAAGTCATCCGTCATAACGCATTCTTCCCAATATCCGTTATCATCATCAAGACGGGCTACCCAACGTCTGAACTGTCTCTTTGAATTTGCTACCTTTACTTCTTCAATCTCAGCGTATCCTTCCAACATTCTTCGGATTGCTTCGACGTCATTTACCTCAGTATAAACAGTCAGCATACAATCGTAGAAAGAATCACCGAACTGAAGAATGTCTACGAATTCTGGCATAAGTGAGAATTCATCTACAATTTCTGCTTTTCTGTAACTTGGAACATTCTGGAACATACGAACCAGATACATATGCATTGATATTCCAAGTGCTCTGTAATTAATATAAATCATTGGCAGCATAAATTTTCGTTCATCAACACACATTACAATGTCTTTTTTCATCTGCTTGCCATCTAAGCCGGATAACTTCTCCAACATATCAAAATCAAACATATCTGCGATGGATTTTGTGCTGTTAAGAGCTTCAATAATGGCAAAATCTTTTTTATCTATTTTGTTCTGAACTTTAAGGAATTTCTTCTTCTGTTCTTCCCCAAAAATAAATTTTCTGTATCTGTCTTCCGGAACATCCCATTGATTTACAAGTGATTCTCTGACATCTGCCCTGATCGGACAAAGATGTACATATTCAACCTCTGGTCTGTCTTTCCATGGCTGGATAACATCTGCAAGAAGATTGTCCAGAACTCTCATGTGATTTCCGTTAAAGAAATCGAAATCGCCCTCTGCGAGATATCCTGTACAAATATCATCTTTATTCTGATACCACTTGGCAAATTCAGCTTTTACCTTTGGATCTGTACCGTCTTTTAATTTGACAACCCAATAATAAAGTCCCCAACCGTAAACACCAACATTTGGATTCATAACGAACATGATAAGATGTTCATCATACATTCGTTTTAATCGATCCTTGATATCATCTGGTTTGATTCCGGTTTCTTTTGTAATATAATCGATATTCCAGACTTCAGGATAGACTTGATAAAATGACTTTGCGACATTGTATGCTGCAACTTCTGTAGCATCAAGAGAATATGTTCCCGGTTCAGAGTAACCGTATCCTCTAGGTGGAAAACAGTTTTTTTTTCATCCATGCCTGCTGCTGATCCGTTCCTATTGTGTATAATGTTTCTCCCATAGAATACCTACCTCCTTCTATTTTTTATATACACGCTTTCTTATATACCCAACATAACATAAACAAATCGATAAACCAATCTCTTTCAGATGTGTTTGAACAAAGCTAATCAGATTGTTTAAAATAGCCTAAAATCTGGAAAAGATACTTTATTTTTATGTCAATTTATACTATAATTACATATATATTGCGGAGCTTTTAAAAATATATGAAAGAAGAAAAACAATTTTATTTCAAGACAATTTTATACATAATTCTATTAAAGATGCATTCCTGCAACTCCTTATGAAAAAGGATTATATGCAAATCACTATAACGGATCTTTGCAAATATGCAGGTGTTAGCAGAGGAACATTTTATGCTCATTTTGGTAACATAGGGCAGGTGGTTGATGAATTGTTTTCAGATGCATTATGTGATATTAAAAATATGGCGTTGCTATCAGAAAATGCATCGAATTCAAATTCAAAGAAGGGGCTTTGTTGGGTTCTTCGAAAGAATCCAAAATATCAGCCGCTTTTTTTCTCAGAAGCGTTGTTTCTTCAAGCTGTAAAGCATACTGTTGCGGCACTAAGGCAAGATTTTCTTGATTTAATGAGTGGCAAGACGGAATTGGATGAAGCTTCATTAACAGATTTATTGACAGTTCAAATTATGGGATGTTTGGGGATGTGCAGAAAGCATCTGGAAGAGTCTGATGAGGAATGGTGCAGATTCCAGGGTTGCTTTGATCTCTTCCTTAAAGCAGGTTATCAGGGGATTATTCAAAAATAAGGAGAGTATTTCTACTCTCCGTTAGCGAAGAAGGGACATTGCCATTCTTCGGTATGTATGGCGTTTTCCACGAATTGCCACGCTATAGGCTGTGATATTCTCAGGCAATGCCATACCCATATATCCACTGTCTCCAATATGGTGAATATCTGTGCCAGCCATCTTACACATAAGAGCAATTTGGCGAATAGTATCTTCATCTGCCCCCTCTTGGGATGTTCCAATCGTTGTCATCGTCAATGCCCCTTTTTCATGAGCCTTTTTGATTAGTTTACTGGCATATTCCATTGTGATTCCAGGAACTGTTCCCGGTGCCGGAAGTAATATTACGTCTGCTCCTGCATCGATAAAATCTACAATATCTTTTTCAGTAAGAATCTTTTCTCCTGCTTCTGAAATGATTCCGGATGCATGCATTTTCCCGGCTGTAAGGATGACTCGGTCACCAACAGCGTCTTTTAATTTAGAAAGAGCCTGCATGATCGCTTCATTGTCAACCCCTATTCCAGGATTACCTGTCAGAACAATCATGTCTACTCCCATATCTGCGGCTTTCCTTGCATTTTCTACAGTTGCCTGGCGGCCGGTTGTCAGATTCCAGACAGACTCCTCGTCATTGTTTTTAATTGTAGCCGGTTCTAGATTTATCGCAACCATTCTTCCGGTAAGACGTTTTACTTCACGAATAGTATCTTCCGGTGATACATGTGGCAATCCCTGGATTACAGGCTGATCGACATCGAAAATATTTAACATGATCAAGTCTGCTCCAAGTGAGGTTACAAATTCTGCATTTGTAATGTTCACTAACATTGGGGTTACGGTTCCAATTGTTTCTGCAGCAAGTGTTCTTCCTTCGCTATCCGCAATAGAAGTTAATAAATCTGATTTGCTATAAGAAGATAATTCAATAGCTGTTGTGTCTATAAGTCGCTTTGTCATGAGAGTAGTTCCTTTCTAATAATATATATTTTTCTAAAAAATTTCCTGATTAAAGTATTTTTGATTGTCTGACATCCTTCTCATGTTAGTTTTTTTTATGATTAACAATATAAATCCCTGCGCATACTAAAACTAACGCCATCAGACTCCCTACATTAAATGCCTGCTTTACTTCTCCAAGTATCAGTGCCGATAAGATTACGCTGCAAAGTGGATTTACGAATCCGAAAATCGCAACCTTGGAAACATCATTCCATGCAAGCAGTATAGACCAGAGCGTATATGCCACTGCTGAAACCAGCGCAAGGTAAAATATAATTGCCAAACCACCGGCAGTTACATTTCCCAGGCGTCCGCCCATTCCAAGTCCAATTAAAGTCAGAACAATTCCGCCCATCGTGAACTGGGTTCCGCTTAATACGACCGGTGATACTTTTTTAGAAAAAAGATTAATCAGCACAGTGGATATTCCATAAGACAATTGTGCAATCAGGATAAACCCTTCTCCAATCAACTGAAAACCCATATCCAGAGAATTTCCCATCAGATTGATTACTACAACGCCTGCAAATCCAAGAACACATCCTGCAATTTTTCTGCTTGTCATTCGTTCATTTCGAAAGACCAGACAAGACAACAGAATTGCGATAAAATTTCCAAGTCCGGTAATGATTCCACCCTTCACTCCTGAAGTGTGTGCAACGCCTATATAAAAGAAGAAATATTGTCCTACTGTCTGAGCGAGACATACGGGAACCGCATATTTAAAAAGTTCCCGATCAGGAAGCATTAATTTCTTTTCCTTAATTGATGCAAAAATTAAAACCAGAATTCCAGCTAGTGTAAATCGGATTCCAGCAAAGACAATCTGACTTGCAGTGTCTGAAGAATCTACCTGCAGAAGGTGATACCCTGTCTTAATCACCGGGATTGCACTTCCCCACAGGATACAGCATTACACAAGCAAGAAGTGCTACAATACCAGTTTGAGTCAATTTGTTTTGCTTTTTGTGCCATTTTCTTATTTCTCTTTTCGTATAAATTTCGTTATTTCGAATTTTTAGGTTTTATTTTCAATATCTGATAGTTATTCGTTGCATAACGTTCATAAATAACATTATCACAAGAATGATACAATGCCAAGCTGAATTGATAAAGCGTCTTGACATCAATATTATTTTAACATATGATGAAAAATATCTTGTTGCATAAAAGTATAGTTGGCTGATTTTAAGAAATTAGGAGAAGGATAATGGATTTAAATAAGTTATCTATGAAAAAAATTCGAGAACTGATTATTTTTACAGTGCTGCTTGTAGTTGCATTGTGGAAATTTGAAGTAGTGATCGATGTACTGAAAACGATAGGGGGAATTATATTTCCATTTGTACTTGGTGGAGCAATCGCTTTCGTGATCAATGTGCCAATGAGTTTTTTGGAAAAGAAGATTTTTGGCAAGGCAAAAGAAGAGAATAAGGCAGGAAAAAAGCTCGCCAGGCCGGTAAGTTTGCTTCTTACAATCATTTTAGCTGTCGGTGTAGTTGTATTAGTAATGTTTGGTGTGATTCCACAGCTTACCCGGACAATAGCAAGTCTGATGATAAGTATTGCTAATTTTATTCCACAGATGCAAGACTGGATTCGAGAGTTTTCACATAATAATCAAGATATTATGAAATTAGTAAATCAAGTACAGTTTAATCCGGATCAGGCAATTAAATGGGGAATCAGTATCCTTGGCAGCGGAGCAGGAAATATGATGAATACGACAATGTCGGCAGTGGGCTCTATTGTTAGTGGATTTGCTACATTTTTCATTGCGTTTTCTTTTGCATGCTACATTCTTTTTCAGAAAGAAAAACTGTATGTACAGATAAGAAAAGTATTTTTTGCATTTATTCCGAAACAAAAAGCAGAGGCATTTCTGAAAATTTGTTCTCTGACCTATCGAACATTTGCAAATTTCCTTACAGGGCAGTGTGTAGAAGCTGTGATTCTCGGAAGTATGTTTGTTGTTACACTCAGTATTTTAAAAATGCCATATGCACTTTTGATCGGAACTTTAATTGCATTTACTGCATTGATTCCGATCTTTGGAGCTTTTATCGGATGTGCAGTGGGCTGCTTTTTGATTTTTATGGTAAGTCCTAAGCAAGCAATTCTATTTATTATTGTATTTTTGATTCTTCAGCAGATTGAAGGCAATCTGATTTATCCGCATGTGGTTGGTGGTTCGGTTGGACTTCCGTCAATCTGGGTACTTGCTGCTGTTACGATCGGTGGTAATCTCATGGGAATCGTAGGAATGCTTATTTTCATTCCATTAGTTTCGGTTCTGTACACTATTTTCAGGGAATTTGTATATCTTCGTCTGAAGGAAAAAAATATAAAACAAGTGACAAAGACAGTGGTGGAAGAATATACGGCAGAGGAAATTGCTGCAATGGAAAAAAATATAAAAAAGAATAGAGAATAAGAGGAAAACAAAAAGCGGAAAATCTCATTAGATTCAGAGGTTTTCCGCTTTTGAGTGCTTTGCTTTACAAGAGAAACGAAGGAGAGTCGCTATTTGAAGTTTTCTTCATGATCGTTTTCTTTTGCTTTTTTCTGTTTTTTGAATGTTTTTTTTTTGATGCTTTTCTTAACTATAACTACGATAACAGCTATGACTGCTGCACATACAATAAGGATCGGTAATGCACCAAGAATTCCAATGATGAGATTCCTGAAACCGTGACCTACTTTATACAGGTTGTCTCCGAATCGTTCTTTGATTTCTTCAAAGAAGCCTTTCTCACCCGCGTCTGTCATACGTTCGACTTCAAATATCTCCACATGCACTGTGCTGTAATCAATCTGATTGTCCAGAAGTCTAAGTTGACTTTCGTAGCTTTCTATTTCATATCGGATATCGGATAATTTACTTTCAATGGCTAAGAGGTCTTCCATATTTTCTGCTGTAGAAAGCAGCTCCATCAAACGTGCCTGTTCCGTTTCTAAAGCTTTTTTATGACTTTCGACATCTACATATTGAAGTGTCACATCTTCCACGGATTCATTTTCCTGTGTTACATTTCCAAGTTCACCAACGATATCCACAAACTCATTTAACTTGTCTGCCGGAATTCGTATGGTGTAGCTTGCATATCGGGTTGTTGTATAAGAATAACTATTGCCGCTGATAGAAGAATTCTCGACATAGCCACCTAGTTCAGTGGTTTTTGTTTTTAGGCTATTGAGTACAGAATCAAATTCTTTTGTCTGCAAAGAAAGAGAAACCGTTCGGATCAGTTTTCGTCCGTTTTCTACCTGAGCTTCCAGTCCATTTCCGGAAGTGACTCCTGCATCGGCTGTTTCTGCAGGTTCTTCGCAGTATTTGTTTTCTGAATAATCTGTACCGTAGACTGATTCCATGGTTGCACTGTCCTCGGATGCTGACATTGATTTGCTGCCACATCCGACAGTCAATAGTGCCATTATAATTGCTGTGAAAAATGCGATTCTTTTCTTAAATTTCATACAAACACCTCCATTCTATCAGTAGGTCTTGAGTGAAGGTTAAAAGGGGAGTAGATTTACTTTACATCGGACAGCTTCTTCTTTCACCCTTGTCCATGTCTCCGCGTAAATAGTGTCCATTAAATTCCATATTAATGTCACGGATCTCTTTTTTACCTTCGATATACTCATCGTACATTTCTGAAAGTCTTGCCATGCAACCGTCGCAGTTTGCAGAAATGTTGCCTAAAGATTCTTTTACAATTTGTTTTCTTTCTTCTACAGTTGTGTCCTTTATTAAAATGCTTTTGAATTCCATGATATAACCTCTGCTTTCTTAAAAAATCAAGTAATATTTCTAACAAAAGTATAACATAAAACATGATCAACTGTATAGTTCTGGGAGAGTATAAAAAGTTACTGTTCACTTCCGCGTCAATCACTCCGCTGATTGACACGGAGGATGCGTTGCTGGTCGCACATCGTGTGAACAGTAACTATAAAAATCCCCCTGTCAATCGACAGAGGGCGGATTATCTTAAAAAGATATGAAAAGATTTATTCATATTTATCTGCAAAGCAGACGCGTTTTAATCCTAACAGTGGCGCGGCTCCGGAAGCAGTTGTTCCAAAGAATAGTACATCCTTATCAAGATCTAAATAATCGATGATCGATCCATTACAAAGTGTACTTCCGGTGCAAAGAATTAATTCTGCATAGGAGTCGCGGATTTCTTCTTTCATAGTAGTTCCGTCTTCAACACAGATTCCAAACTTCACCTGTCTGATGTTGTTTGGATTCAGATCCATTACACGGACATCGTATTTGCTCTTTGAAAGCATTTCTAACAGAGAAGGCTGAAATCCGACCAGAGCAATCCGTTTGACATCCGGGTAATTGCTTTCTAAATAGTTCAGCATATCCTGTGCACAAAGTTCAGGTCCTTCTGTACGGCAATGAACAGTTCCACAGCATAAGCCAAGGGACGCCATAACAGCATTTACAGTTGCAATAAAAATTCCCCGATCATGCGGATCGTGTTCAATATCCATTTGTAAAATATCTTCGAGCATTCCTTCAAAGGCGGATGGGGCATCGGTAAATGCCTGTCCGCGGAATCCTTTGTATTCTGCCTGAATCATCACATCTTTTCCGGTAAGGATTGGATAATCGGTCCGTTTTGTTTTTCCAATCGCTTCTTCCGGAGTCAAGGAACGGCAGGAAACAGACAGATGGTCGTTCTCAATCTGATGTTCTTTTAAAACTTCCTGAAATCGTTCTTTTAAAATATCATACAATTCTTTTTTTGTCATGATGTTCTCTCTTTCCTAAAAAATGATTAACGTCTTCGTCCCAGTTTGATGTAAACAGTTTATCACTATCTACAATTCCTCGCAAACATCCATTGATCAGAACCCCTGTACGGTCTGCAAGATTCTGCGCTTCATAAAAATCATGGGTCACAAATACAATTGTACAGGTGTGCTGTGTATTGATTTCCTTGATCAATCCATAAAGTTTTTTCTTTGTGACCGGGTCCAGAGAAGAAAATGGTTCGTCAAGCAATAAAAGTTCAGGCTCAATGCTGAGTGCTCTTGCTAATGCGACCCGTTGTTGTTCGCCGCCACTTAATGTATCAGGGTATTGGTTTAGAATAGAAGTGATCTCCAATTCTTCAGCGAGTGCTTCTACACGTTTGGTAATTTCCTTTTTTGGACGTTTTTGCATTTTCAATCCATAAGCAATGTTTTCCCTTGCGGTCATATGTGGGAAGAGACAGTATTCCTGATATAAATATCCAAGTTTGCGTTCTTGTAAAGAATAGTCTTCTAAAGAATGTTCCCGCAGCAGAATCTTACCAGAATCCAGTTTCTGAAATCCTGCAATACTTTCCAGTAAAAGTGTTTTTCCGGAACCGGTTTTTCCGATGATCGCAAGGATTTCATTTGAATAGACAGAGAAGGAAATATCTTCCAACTGAAAGGTTCCCCTTGTCAGATTCAGGTTTTGGACGGTCAGTAATTGCTTTTTCGGATTTATATCAATCGTTTCATTCATAACGCTGTTTCCTCCAATCTGTTCTTGTCACCAGATGAGAAATAAATAAGGAGAATGCTGCAAGGATTAAGAGTAGAAAAGCACTTGCCAACGCTCCATCAATCTGATTCGTACTGACGTTTAAGTAAATGTTTCCCGGCAGGGTTTCTGTCTTCATTCGTGTCACGCCAACCAGCATCAGAGTTGCTCCGAATTCGCCGAGTGCACGTGACCAGATTAAAATAAAGGAACTGATCAGTGTATTCTTACATAACGGCAATATAATCGTACGAAATTGCTGAAATCTGGAAGCACCCAGCAAACCGGCAACGGCTTCTAGTTTGCGGTTCACACCTTGAAAGGCCATTACGGCCAGCTTGATCGCAAAAGGCAGATTCACAGCCAACTGTGCCATTACAATTCCATTTTGATGAAAGACAAATGGAAGTCCGGCGGATTTGAGTGCTTTTCCGGCAGGTGTCGAAAACAAGATCAGTAAGCTGAGTCCGATGACGATATATGGAAGTGTCATTGTAAGTTCCAAGACAGCTTCCACGCCTCCGCGAAACGGAACGGGAAGGTGAGTCAACACATATCCGGTAGGAATTGCTACAAAAAAGCACAGGATGGAAGAAATCAGTGCCGTTTTCACGCTCATCCAGGTGGCAAAGAGTGTTTCACGATCTTTTAAATGTTCTGCAAACACATAGCCACCACGGAAGATGATAATACATACGATTCCGCCTATAAAACAGATGACGAAAAGCGTGATTAGATAGCAAAAAAATGTAAATAAATCTATTTTATGTTTTTTCATTTTACAAGTTCATAGCCATAGGATTCCCAGATCTTATGAGCTGCTTCTGTTTCTAAGAATTCTGAAAATGCATCTGCTGCATCTGCATTTTCATTGAAAGATAAGCGGGCAGCAGGAATTACCTTTACATAGTTATCTAAATCTGTAGTGTTGCAGATTTCTACGCCGTCAGCTTTTGCATTTTCTTTCCAGATAATGGCCGCATCAGCTTCACCTAATCCGACTACAGTTGCAAGCTGCGGAGCAGTTGTAGTTGTTGCTGCGATTGTCACTTTTTCTCCAATCTGGAAATCCTCAAATGCTTTTTTGGCAATTTTACCGATTGGTGTTGACTCTGGATCTCCGATGACTGTGACTACGTCTTCGCGTGCAAGGTCATTTAATCCCTGGATATTTTTCTCGTTTCCTTCTTTTACGACTAATACAGGAATGTGTTTTACAAGGTCTTCACTACTTGTTACGAATTCCTCTACAGGTTTTAATTCTTCTTTGGATCCGGCGATAAAGAAATCTCCTTCCTGGGATTCCTGAATCTGTGTCTGGATCTGTGCTGCATTGGCATATGTTACGTTCATCTCACAGCCTGTCTCTTCCTGGAAAGCGTCTGCAATTTCCTGGAATGGCTGCTGCATTCCAGCACCACAGTAGATAGAAAGAGCTCCGTCAATCTGCACAGCATCTTCTTTCTCTTCTGTTTTGTTCTCTGTTTCTGTCTGTGCTTTTTTTGTGTCTTCGACTTTTTCACTACTTCCTGCGCATCCGGCCAGGGACAACATCATTGTTGCTGCTAATACAAGTGCTACATTTCTTTTTTTCATGTTCATTTTCCTCCTGATTTAATCGTATTGTTTTAAAAAACAAATCGAATGATAAGGCTATTGTAACTTTCTATTTTGGTTGCGTCAAGGACATGTGACATCTTTTAGAAAAATAATGGAATATTCATAACTATTGTGAGCAGTAAGGTTTTCCTGTATAATATGGATATGGAAAAACAGGGAGATTGAGATGAACAGAACAAAACTTGCAATTGTAGATACCTTCTGGCAGCTGTTGGAGGAAAAACCATATAATAAGATCACTGTGCAGGATATCGTAGATCGATGTCACGTGAACCGGAATACATTTTTATTACATTTTTCCAGGATATTCCGTTTCTTACAGAGTGGTCTGTCGAAATGTGGACAGATGAGGTGATCAAAGACCGTGGGGATTTTGATTCTCTGACACATTGCATTATCTATATGGCAGAAGAATGTACGAAGAGAAAAAAGCTCTTTACATCTTTACCGCTCTGCAAAGAAAGAATATTTTTTAGAATATCTGAATAAATGGGATACCATATCATCTGTTCCTATGATGGTAAAACAGGACAGGTAATCTGCCACTTACAGAGACGAAAGCGGAAAGCCTGGTACGGTATTATAAAATGTACATTTACGGGGATTATTCTTGATTGGCTGGAGGATGATGCCTCCTACGATCTGGTGGGATTTTGTCAGGAAGTGTGTGATCTGTTTGCCGGATCCGGTGAGAAAGCTCTTCTTAAATGTGCAGAAGATTCTTCCACTGATCACTGATTTTCAAAATGACATTAGAAAACAATCTTTAAATGAAATAAAGACGTTAAACATTAAGACCAGACATTAGACAATTTGTTGTCGAATGTCTGGTTTTTGTATATCTGTGGGTGGTTTGTCCATTGTTGGAATACTAGAATTGAGCTAGATTAGAGCTAATAATAGCCATATCTATATATTGGCAAATGAAAGAATGAAAACCGGAGGACACTACAATGAATGCAGCAAATACTTTAAAGAAACTGGGAATCGAGAAAACATTTGATTACATTTATAAAGATCCGGATAAAAACATGCCGAAGATTATGGACTGGGCGGATAAATTCGCAGAAGGAGAGTTCCCGACACAAAGAGAGATGATCCGAGAAGCGATCACAGATCCAAAACATCCATATTATAACTTTATCCGTCATCTGATCAATGATGTGGATCCGAAAGTAACAAAGACACTGGCTGTTAACTTTTTTATCAATTCAGCTTTGGTAGGATGGAAAAAAGAAGAGGAATTAAGAAAGAAATATAATTGTAATATTCCGTGGGCGATTCTTCTGGATCCTACGTCAGCCTGTAATCTTCATTGCACCGGATGTTGGGCAGCAGAATATGGTCATAAACTGAATCTTACCTATGACGAGATTGATGATATTATCTGTCAGGGGAAAAAACTGGGCGTTTATTTATACATTTATACAGGCGGAGAACCGCTGGTTCGTAAAAGAGATTTAATCCGCCTTTGTGAAAAGCATTCAGACTGTGTATTCCTTTGCTTTACGAATGCAACACTGATTGATGAGGAGTTTGCAGATGAAATGCTTCGCGTAGGCAACTTTGTTCCGGCAATTTCACTGGAAGGTTTTGAGGAAGCAACGGACGGACGCCGCGGTGAAGGCGTTTATCAGAAGGTTCGCAAAGCAATGGAACTTCTTAGAAGCAAGAAGTTGATTTATGGTATCTCCTGTTGTTACACAAGTGCAAACTATGATTCTATCACATCAGAGGAATTCTACGATTCTATGATTGAAATGGGAGCGTACTTTGTATGGTATTTTCACTATATGCCGGTTGGAAATGATGCGGTACCGGAACTGATGCCAACGCCGGAACAGCGTATCGGAGTTTATAACAAGATCCGTAATTATCGTGCAACAAAACCGTTGTTTGCAATGGACTTCCAAAATGATGCGGAGTATGTAGGTGGATGTGTTTCAGGAGGACATCGATATTTACATATTAATGCAAACGGAGATATTGATCCATGTGTATTTATTCATTATTCAGATTCCAATATCAGAGAAAAATCATTACTGGATACGTTGCGTTCACCAATGATGATGGCTTATCACGACAATCAGCCATTTAATGACAATATGCTTCGCCCATGTCCGATGCTAGAAAACCCGGAAAAACTTCGCGAGATGGTAGCAAAAGCCGGAGCACATTCTACAGACCTTCAGTCTCCGGAAACAGTCGAGCATCTTTGTGCAAAATGCGATCAGTACGCGAAAGACTGGCAGCCAGCAGCAGACAAGCTTTGGAATGGCGGAAAAGAGAAATGAATAACAGTTGAGAAAAGTAAAAAAACGAGAAAATGATCGGGAGGGAAGAGTATGAAGATGTTGAAAAAAATAAAGACTGATATGTGGATCAGTGTAGTTATGATGTTTCTGATCGGTGTTTTATTTGTCGTCCGTCCGCAGGATTCTCTAGAAATAACAGCGATTATCGCGGGTGTGATAATATTTGTAAATGGTATCTATGACCTGGTTTACTATAAGAGAGCATGGATTGACTTATACTCGAGAGGAACTCTGTTTGAGGGAATTATGAAATGTATCCTTGGAATCTTTATATTTACTCATGCAGGGATTATGACGGTTCTGTTCTCTTATGTGTTCAGTATTTATATCATAATCAATGGTATTATCTGCTTAGAAACAACAGTCTATATGAGACGGCTGTTTCATGTGAGCAGTGTAGGATATGTCATTCTGTCAGCACTTGTGGTTTTGGGAGGAATCATTATGATGTTCTTCTCACCGGATACAGTAAAGGCAGCTGCGATCATGACGGGAATTATTTTCATAACAAATGCTGTGATTGATAGTATAATCTTATATCGTATTCAGAAAATAAGTAAGGAATGTGCAGGACAGATACAGGAAGCTGTGGATGCGTTGAACGGGAATATAATTGATGTGGATGATGATGTGAAATGACGGATATAAGATGACAGATTGTAGTTTTATCAACTTCAAGAAATGAAAAGAATATGCTATACTTATAAGACAAGAAGAAAGAACGTTACTGTTCACTCCCGTGTCAATCACTCCGCTGATTGACACGGAGGATGCGTGTTTTGACTTGAATGCATCTCGCCCCATCGCCAAAGGCGATTTAAAATGGCGAGATGCGTTGCTGGTCGCACATCGTGTGAACAGTAACGAACGGACGGAGAGGCGTAGGTATGGCGAAAGTACATGGGGAATCAAAGCTGACTTTTTTGGAGTCGACGAGTATTATCATAGGACACGGTGTGGGATCGGGAATTCTTTCGGTCCCATTCCTTGCATCCAGAAATAACTGGCATGATATCATCTGGATTGCGGCACTGGCATATTGTATGAATCTGCTATTGCATTTTATGATTGCGGAACTGTCTTTGAATAACAATGGCGCGCAGTTTATCAAATGCTTTGAAAATGAGCTGTTTGTGGGAAAGCTGAAGATGGCATGCACATGGCTGGCGTTTGGGCTGCTTGGCTTTTCGGTTGTAGTGAATGTGAGTGGATTTATCACAGGTGCGGCAGCAGTATTTTCTGCGTGGTTTCATCTTCCGTCAGTGGCCGGAATGCTGCTCTTTTATGTATTGGCAGCAAGTGTGGTCTATATCGGAATGAAACTGGTTGGAATTTGTGAGAAAATTGCAGTGATTTCTATGTTTGGAGTCATAGGGATCCTTTTTGTAGCAACGATGCTTTCAGAGACAACAGAGCTTTCGACAAAGTTCTATTCGAATAACAATATGCTGGCACTTTATAGCATGATTGCATTTTCATTATCTGCTGTTATGTCTGTGCCACAGGTTGTGAAAGGTTTAGAAGGAGACGAAAAAGGTATTCGTAAAGCGATTGCAGCAGGCACGGGCTTGAATATGGGACTGATTCTTTTGATCACATTTATGACGCTTCTGGGATGTTCTAATGTGACAGAGAATGGAGCACTGGTGGATCTTTCCGGTCATCTTGGCGGATGGGTCAGCATTATCGGATATGTATTTTCCTTGCTGGCTCTTGCAACATCTTTCTGGGCGAATACACTGAATCTTCGAGATATTGTGAATGAACAGACGAAATGGGGAGAAAAGATCAGCTGGCTTGTAGCTACATTACCTTGTCTTGTGATCGCACTTGTGGGAGTGCAGAGCTTTGTAGGATTTACAAGAATGGCAAGTGTGGTCCAGGTTCTGACAGGAGTAGGAGTGATTGTTGCATACAATCGTTCCAGAAAACGTGCGGGAACCAGCCTGATCTGTGGAAGGCTTGGAAGCCTGCCGTTTCAGATATTAGCAGTAGCAGCGTCGTTGGTAGCATCTGTAGGAGCAGTGCTTACGGTGACAGTGTGAAATTACAAACATATTATTACAAAAGTTGATGGAGAAGGAGATTAGAAAATGCAAGGACAGATTGAAGTGAACAGTAGAATTTTAGAAAGATTTGAATTCAGGGATATTAGACAGGAAGAGGCAGATCAGGCAGTCTTGATTGAGAAAATTTGTTTCCCGCCAAATGAAGCATGTTCTGAGAAACACATGAAGGAGCGAATCGGTGTGACTCCAGAATTGTTTTTAGTTGCAGTAGATAAAACAACTGGGAAGTTAGCAGGATTTTTGAATGGAATTGCAACGGACGAGGAAAAATTCCGAGATGAATTTTTTACAGATGCATCTTTGAATAATCCAAAAGGAAAGAAAGTTATGATCCTTGGCTTAGATGTATTACCGGAGTATCGAGGACAAGGTCTGGCACGAGAGATTGTAAGATGTTATCTGCAAAGAGAAGAAGAAAAGGGAAGAAAAGAAATTGTTCTTACCTGCCTGGATGAAAAAGTAGAGATGTATAAAAGATTTGGGTTTGTAGATCTGGGAATGTCAGATTCTGTCTGGGGTGGAGAAGAATGGCATGAAATGACATATTATCTGAGATAGAAGTAAATAACGGATGATAGTGAAAGCTGTAAAGTCTAATGGAAAATATTTGCCAAAGACTTTACAGCTTTTTTCTAAAAATGTATGATAAGAAAGGAAAATGATAACTGTTCAGAGCCAAGCAAAATTTCAAAAGCAGATATGAAATGCTTGCATTTTTAAGACTGTTTTTGAAATTTTATTTGGCGGATACGCCACACCGACGAAATGCGTAGCATTTTGGAGGTTGGCTCTGAACAGTTACGGAAAATGAAAAACATGAGATAGGTGAGACAGGAGAAAATATCATGGAATATTGGGATATTTATGATGCAGAGAAACGGCCGACCGGAAGAACAATGAAGCGAAATGACTGGTGCTTAAAGGATGGGGAATACCATCTGACAGTGCTTGGAGTTGTGGCAAGACCGGATGGAACATATCTGATCACGAAACGTGTAATGACAAAAGCGTGGGCACCGGGTTGGTGGGAAGTATCCGGCGGTGCAGCGCAGGCAGGAGAGTCTTCTGAGGAAGCGGTATGCCGTGAAGTGAGAGAAGAGACAGGATTAGATATTTCTAATGCAGAAGGCGGATATGTATTTACTTATAAGCGAGAAAATCCGGGCGAGGGTGATAATTATTTTGTTGATGTATATCGCTTTGTGCTTGATATTGATGAGAATGATCTGAAACTTCAGACAGAAGAAACAGATGGATATATGTTCGCAACTAAGGAGGAGATTGAAAACTTTGCCAAGGAGGGAATCTTCCTTCATTATGACAGCATTAAGAGAGTGTTTGAACAGTTACAATAATTTATAGAATGAGGAAAAGTTATGCATTCAGAAAAGAAGAAAAACAGATTTGAAATTGATATGTGCAATGGCTCGATCATGAATAAGCTGATTTCTTTTTCAATTCCGCTGATGATATCTGGAATTCTGCAGCTTGCATTTAACGCAGTGGATATTGTTGTGGTAGGAAGATTCAGTGGAAGTGAGTCACTGGCAGCAGTCGGATCAACCACAGCACTGATCAATGTATTTACGAACCTATTTATAGGAATATCTCTTGGAGCAAATGTGCTTGCAGCCAGGTTCTATGCGGCAGGGCGCGAGAAAGAGATGTCGGAGACGGTGCACACAGCGATTACATTTGCGATTATAAGCGGAGTTGTGATGGCATTAGTTGGATTGTTCTTTTCCAGAGGAGCACTTGAGTTGATGGGAACACCGGATAATGTGATCAATCTTTCGACACTATATATGAAGATCTATTTCCTGGGAATGCCGTTTTTTATGTTATATAATTACGGAGCGGCAATCTTAAGAGCGGTTGGAGATACGAAACGACCACTTTTGTTTTTGATTGTAGCAGGTGTGATTAACGCATGTTTAAATCTTTTACTTGTAATTGCTTTTCATTTAGGAGTAGCGGGCGTTGCAATTGCAACTGTGACAGCACAGTTTGTATCGTGTGTATTGGTATTGCGTTGCCTGTATAAATCAGACAGCAGTTATCAGCTTCGCTTCTCGAAGCTAATGATAAAAAAAGTATATTTAGGACAGATCTTTCAGGTTGGAATTCCGGCAGGAATTCAGAGTACTGTGATCAATTTCTCAAATGTACTTCTGCAGTCATCGGTCAATTCTTTCGGATCCGTGGCGATGGCAGGATATACGGCAGCGAATAACATTTTTGGATTTTTATATGCATCGATCAATGCAGTGACACAGGCATGTATGAGTTTTACAAGCCAGAATTACGGAGTCGGAAAATGGAAACGAATGGACAGAGTCTTAGTTGACTGCCTGATTCTTTCCACAACGATTGCATTAATTCTTGGTGGAGGTGCGTATCTCTTTGGACCGGAGCTTTTGAAGATTTATACTGATGATCCTCAGGTTATCAGCTGTGGTATGGAGATTCTTCTATATACAACAGTTACTTATTTTCTGTGCGGATGGATGGATCTGTTCCCGGGATCTCTTCGTGGAATGGGAAAATCAATTGTGCCGATGATACTTTCCGTAATCGGAACAGTCGGAACGAGAATCGTCTGGATCTTTGGAATATTTCCAAGATTCAGATCATTGAAGATTTTGTTTATTTCCTATCCGGTATCCTGGATCATTACGATCATCCTGCAGGTGATTTGCTTTATTTTTGTCAGAAGAATCGTTTATGCGCCACTGAAAAAACGAGAGGCTGCTATATAATGAAAAAAGAAATGCTTTATTTCCCAAAATATAAGAGGGAATAAAGCATTTCTTTTTTTATTACAGCATTTTGTAAATGATAATTATTGACAAATCCAACATCCTGGAATAAGCTAGTTTTGTATAACTAATTGATAAAAAATCGCAATAAGCTAAAGAGGATGATAAAAAAATGACATTAAAAGAATTAGCGATTGGAAAGAGTGCTGTGATCAGGACAGTTGGGGCTTCCGGTGCGTTACGACAGCATTTTTTGGATATGGGTATGATTCCGGGTGCGGAAGTTACGGTGGTAAAGTTTGCACCGATGGGAGACCCAATGGAATTGCAGGTACATGGATATGAACTGACACTTCGTCTTGCAGAGGCAGAACAGATTGAAGTTGAGGAAATCAGCGAGAGAACAAACAGCCATTCCCGTGGAGAACGTTTGAAACCGGTAGATCATCCGGGACTTGGAGAAGAAGGAAAGTATCATTCTGAAGAAGATGCTAATCCGTTACCGGATGGAACAGTGCTTACTTATGCCCTGGTAGGAAATCAGAACTGTGGAAAGACAACGTTGTTTAATCAGCTCACAGGAGCAAATCAGCATGTAGGAAACTTCCCAGGAGTAACAGTAGACCGTAAGGATGGAACAATCAAAGGTTATCCGAATACGAATGTGACAGACCTTCCGGGAATTTATTCAATGTCTCCATACAGCAGTGAGGAGATTGTTTCAAGAAATTTTGTGTTGAATGAACATCCGAAAGCAATCATCAATATTGTGGATGCAACGAATATTGAGCGAAATCTCTATCTGACAATGCAGCTTCTTGAAATGGATATCCCGATGGTAGTAGCTTTGAATATGATGGACGAGGTGATTGGAAATCATGGATCTATCGATGTGAATACAATGGAAGCACTGCTTGGAGTTCCGATTATTCCGATTTCGGCAGCGAAGAACGAAGGTGTGGATGAAGTAATACGTCATGCACTTCATGTGGCAAAATACCAGGAGCGTCCGCTGCGTCAGGATTTCTGTGATAAAAGTGATCATGACGGTGCGGTCCACAGATGTATCCATGCAGTGATTCATCTGATTGAAGACCATGCAGAAGAAGCAAAGCTGCCGGTACGTTTTGCCGCAACGAAGGCAATCGAGGGGGATCCGCTGATCTTAGAACAGTTAAAGCTTGATCAGAATGAGTTGGATATGCTTGAGCATATTGTACAGCAGATGGAGACGGAACGTGAGGTTGACCGAAGTGCGGCAATCGCAGATATGCGATTCGATTTTATTGAACGTCTCTGTGAGCAGACGGTTGTAAAACCGAAAGAGAGTAAAGAACGTGTCAGAAGTGAGAAGATAGACAAAATCTTGACAGGAAAATATACAGCGATCCCATGCTTTATCGGAATCATGGTGCTTGTATTTTATTTGACATTTAATGTAATCGGTGCATTTCTGCAAGGAATTCTGGAAATGGGAATTGATCAGTTGTCAAGAATGGCTGAGGCGGGACTGCTCACACTCAATGTAAATGATGCAATCCGAAGTCTTGTGATCGACGGAATCTTTACAGGAGTAGGAAGCGTGCTTAGTTTTCTTCCGATTATTGTTACTTTGTTCTTCTTCCTCTCTATGATGGAAGACAGTGGATATATCGCGCGTGTGGCATTTGTAATGGATAAACTGCTTCGTAAGATAGGTCTTTCCGGTCGAAGCATTGTGCCGATGTTGATCGGATTCGGATGTACAGTTCCGGCAGTTATGGCAACAAGAACATTGACCAGTGAGAGGGACCGTAAGATGACGATCCTTCTGACACCGTTTATGAGCTGTACAGCAAAACTTCCGATTTATGCATTCTTTGTAAGTACATTTTTCCCGGGTAAGGGCGGACTGATCATGTCGGGTCTGTACGTGCTTGGAATTGTAGTTGGAATTTTAATCGCATTCCTTTATCGAGGAACTCTGTTTAAAGGAGAACCGGTACCATTTGTTATGGAACTTCCGAATTATCGTCTGCCGGGTGCGAAGAATGTGGCACAGCTTCTTTGGGAGAAAGCGAAAGATTTTTTACAGAAAGCATTTACAGTTATTCTGATGGCAACGATTGTTGTATGGTTCTTGCAGAGTTTTGACTTGCATCTGAACCTTGTGGAGAATTCAGCAGATAGTATTCTTGCTATGATAGCAGGTGCACTTGTTCCAATCCTTCGTCCGCTTGGACTGGGAGACTGGAGAATCTGTACAGCACTGATCAGTGGGTTTATGGCGAAAGAAAGTGTAGTATCTACACTTGAGGTATTGTTCGGAGGTGGAATTGCATCCGTACTGACTCCATTGTCAGCAGGTGTTTTGCTTGTATTCAGTCTGCTTTATACACCGTGTGTTGCAGCGGTCGCATCAGTAAAGCGTGAGCTTGGTGCAAAATGGGCTGTCGGAATGGTATTCTGGCAGTGTCTGATCGCATGGGTTGTGGCAATCATCACGAGAGGAATCGGAATGCTGCTTTTCTAATGGGGAAAGCTGTTACTGTGACAGTAACGAAATGTCTCGGAATAAATCGTCTGGGAATAAATGATAAAATTTATTGACAAAACAGAATTCATTCGTTATAGTAAGAAACGATGTGTCAGTGAGGCAGTTGTTCATGAGACGAACCGAGCCGAAAGATAAATTAAATATATTCCGTGAGGGAGTAGTTCGCATGAAAATGTGATTTGTCAACATACCGGTGAGAATGAGTTTTAAAAGATCACCTGGCAAATCTTAAAGAATGAGACTCATGTATGTTTTAAATAAGAGGACGAGTTTGTTATGTCAAGCAGGCAGTTCTCTTATCATAGAACATACGTGGGTCTCTTTGTTTTTATATATTAGGAAAGTCCTTTCCTAATATATAAAAAACGCTCCGCTCAGGATGCGCACTGCAATTGTAGCGGAACAGATACAGAAGAAAAAAATGAAAAAGAGGAGAAAACATGGCACTATTTATCGAGCTTTTGTTGATGGGGGTCGGGCTTGCGATGGATGCATTCGCAGTGTCTGTCTGTAAGGGCCTTGGAATGAAGAAGCTGAATAAGAAACAGGCGGTAGTGATCGGATTGTATTTTGGAGGGTTCCAGGCATTAATGCCGCTTGTGGGATGGATTCTTGGAATTCAGTTCCAAAAGTATATTACAAGTATTGATCACTGGATCGCATTTATTCTGCTTGGCTTTATCGGTGGGAAAATGATTCTGGAGGCAGTAAAAGAATGGAACGAAGAAGATATTGTTGAAGTAAAAGATCAGCCGTTGGATCATAGAAATATGTTTGTACTTGCCGTTGCGACGAGTATCGATGCGCTGGCAGTCGGAATCACATTTGCATTTCTGGACACACCGATTCTTGAGGCAATTACGATCATCGGAATTACGACAATGATTATTTCTATTGTTGGTGTAGTGATTGGAAATTATTTTGGTGGGAAATATAAACATAAGGCAGAACTGGTTGGTGGAATCCTCCTGGTGCTTTTAGGTGTTAGGATTTTGATCCAGCATCTGTCTGGATTAGCATAAAATGAGGTTGAATATAGTATAGCAGAAAGGAAATAAAAGATGAGTGATTTGTTTCAAAGTGTGCCATTTGCAGTGGTACTTTTAATTATTGGATTTGTGTTTCTTGTAAAAGGTGCAGATGCATTTGTTGAGGGGTGTAGCAGTATCGCAAGACGGTATCATGTTCCGTCACTGATCATCGGAATGACGATTGTGGCGATGGGGACGAGCCTTCCGGAGACTGCGGTCAGTGTGACGGCAGCAGTTACGGGAAACAATGCACTTGCAGTCAGTAATGCGGTAGGATCTAATATTTTCAATCTCATGGTTGTAGTCGGAGCCTGCACGCTTTTTACTTCCGTGGCAGTTCAGATTAATACGTTAAAGATTGATTTTCCGATATCTATTCTGTGTGCGGTATTGCTTCTGATTCTTGGTGCAGCCGGAATGTCACTGGGACATATAGATGGAGTTGTATTTATTATCTTATTCCTGGCGTTTATCCTCTACATGATCCGCTCAGCACAGACATCTCGTGAGAAAAATGTGGAGCCGGGAGTGGAAGAGGAAGAGTATCTTCTGGAAGCGGAGGAGATTCAGGAAATGTCTATGGGAAAGAGTGTGATTTACATTATTCTCGGCGCAGTAGCGATTGCGGTCGGAAGTGACTGGGTAGTAGACGGTGCCTGTACAGTTGCGGCGGCAATTGGAATCAGTCAGACTCTGATCGGTCTTACTGTAGTTGCATTTGGAACAAGCCTTCCGGAGCTGGTTACATCGATTGTAGCAGCAAAAAAAGGTGAGGTGGATATGGCACTTGGAAATGTAATCGGTTCCAATATCTTTAATATTCTCATGGTGCTTGGTATTGCGGCAGCAATTTCACCGGTCGCATTTTTGACAGAAAATATCATTGATATTGCAGTGCTGATCGTGTTCAGTGTTATTGGATGGATCATGGCATGGACGAAAAGAGAACTTAATAGAAAAGAAGGTATTATCATGTTACTTCTTTATGCAGTGTATGTTGTGTACATTTGTATGAGATAGTTTGTGATAACTCTGAAAAAAGGATTATGTGAAGGGCAAAAAGTACTTGTGCCAATCACATAATCCTTTTTTAGTTTCCTATAATTAATGCAAAGTAGCCCCAGTCCCATAAGAGGGATTCGAAACTGTTTTCCAGATATTCATAAATATCAGCTGTTTCATATCCGGTCATTCGTGTAATGATCACAAGATATTGTCTCAACGTTTCGTAAGAAATTTCAGAAACGTTTGCGTCTGTGCCATCCAGCATCCATCTTAAGAAAACGCTGTGGCGGAACGCCGCGTATTCAAGCGCGCTCCATTGCATCTGCACGAGCATATTTTCGAGGTCATTTCCAGGAAGCAGGAGATCGGAGAAAATCTCGTTGCGCAGAAAATTGCGAAGCAGTGGTTCATAAGGGCTCAAGTATTGTGTGAATTGTTCCCATTGTTCCAGTAAAGTGGATTCGTAAGCTTTAGTATCATCAGGATTTTCAGTACTGTCCGAAAGGGCTTCCGATATTTCTTCAGCCAAAGCAAGAATTGGATTCAGAGTATCCTGATAGAGCCCTTCTTTTTGATAGTTTACGGAAAGATCTTGTAACAGTTCGTTACATTCACAGATCAGATCCAAAGGTGGAAGGTCTATATCTGAGATCGCATTTCCAAGTTCTCTCACTGTGCTATCAGAAAAATAATCTTCTAACAGTTCTTTTGTTAATGGCTGATGCTGGTATAATTCCTGAAGAATATAGAAGCTTTCCAAAAGTTCCTCTTCAATTGTTCTGGAAGAATCATCTAAAAGATTGAGTAGTTTTTCACGCAAGAGGAAAAGGACAGAAGTATCTGTATCGCCAGTATCGGACAAAGTGTCTGATACATTTGGGAAATGCAGGGACTTCTGTTTGTTCCACAGGTCAATCACTGCAGGGCAGCAAGGCATCAGCATTTTCTCGTTATGTGTCGGAAAGCGATGCTCCTCTCGTGGAAATGTAGTGCACGTTTCTGATAGGACTTTGTCGCCGTAAGCAACAACAAGGCGGCAGAGCTTCTCAGAGTTAAGGAATGGACAGCGATGATCACTGTCCAGACCTATCACACGCTGTCCATCTTTTTTAATCGTATAAGCGCTTAAATTTTTCTTTTGTTCAGGTACGGTTTCCGGAGCCTGGAGTTTCTTCCATTTACGGTTCGTATCTGCATCGACGCCAATCTTCCATTCCTGGCAGCAGGTGATCGGACAGCGGTCGGCGATGCAGGTGAACTTAGAATAATAATCAGGTATCAAATAATTAATTTCTGTCATTACGGTCATGGAATTCTGTATGCTGCCCAACATATTTGTATGCCGGACGGATAATCTTACCGGCATTTAACAGTTCTTCCAGACGATGTGCACTCCACCCGGTGATACGTGCAATCGCGAAGAGTGGTGTGAAAAGTTCTTCCGGAATATTCAGCATTGTATAAACAAATCCGCTGTAGAAGTCAACATTAGCACAGACAGGTTTCAGCATCTTTCTGTGTGTCATGATCTCTTCACCGGCGATTCTTTCTACGCGGTCATAAAGTGCGAATTCATCTTCAAGTCCCTTTTCAGAAGCAAGCTTCTGTGCATAGCTCTTCAAAATCTTTTCTCTTGGGTCGGAGATTGTGTAGACTGCGTGTCCCATTCCATAGATCAGTCCCGTCTTATCAAAGGCTTTTTTATCAAGAATCAGGCGGAGATACTCACGAATCTCATCTTCGTTAGTCCAGTCTTTGACAGACTTCTTAATATCATCAAACATCCCCTGCGCTTTCAGGTTTGCACCACCATGACGAGGTCCTTTCAGAGAACCGATGGAAGCAGCGATTGCAGAATAAGTATCTGTTCCTGAAGAAGTAACAACGTGAGTTGTGAAAGTAGAGTTGTTACCACCACCGTGCTCTGCATGAAGGATCAGTGCAACATCAAGAACCTTGGCTTCTAGTTCTGTATACTGTCCATCCGGACGAAGCATGTACAAAATATTTTCGGCAAGAGAGCGTCCTTTCTCCGGATTACGGATCAGAAGTGTCTCATCTTTACGGAAATGTCTGTATGCATGATAAGAATATACTGCGATCAGTGGAAGCTTTGCAATAAGTTCAAGAGCCTGACGCAGTGCATTTTCAACAGAAATATCTTCCGGGTTCTCATCATATGTATATAAAGTAAGAACACAGCGCTGGAGTGCGTTCATGATGTTAGAGCTTGAGGCCTTCATGACAACGTCACGAACAAAACGTCCGCTTAGATCTTCTAATTCAAATAAAACTTTCAGAAAATGCTCTAATTCATCTTTTTTTGGAAGACGTCCGAAAAGGAGCAGGAAAGTTGTCTCCTCAAATCCAAAACGTTTGCCTTTCAGACCGTTGATAAGGTCATTGACATTGATTCCCTGATAGTAAAGTCCACCTTCAGCAGGAAATTTTACGTCCGTTTACAACATCAAATCCACAGACATCGGATACTTCAGTCAGTCCGGTAAGAACTCCTCGGCCGGTTGACAAAAAGACCAAAACAGCATCCTCCAACCGCACCATCTTTATGACCGCCGTGCTGAAAGAGGAACTGAAACACTGGTTGAAGCGTCTGGAAATGGATGAAGCTGTTGACCCGGAACGCTATCGCAAC
>ENA-OQDL01000432-OQDL01000432.1-human-gut-metagenome-genome-assembly--contig:-NODE-432-length-27075-cov-4.678195_pt1 | contig 27075 bp, 24 predicted proteins | sample MGYA00242782_ERZ504609 | MGnify/ENA primary metagenome ERZ504609 (study PRJEB26092, sample SAMD00036320) | human gut metagenome | host: Homo sapiens | study: EMG produced TPA metagenomics assembly of... | reverse complement strand
CCTTGGCCGCGTCGGTCAGTTCGAGCGACATGTGACGGTCGAACAGACGGTCGTTGAGCTGCTTGACATCCAAGTCGACGATCTGACGCACCTGCGGTTCGGTGAGCTGCTTGAACACGATGATGTCGTCCAGACGGTTCAGGAACTCCGGACGGAACTGCTGCTTCAATTCGGAGCTGACCTGGTCCTTCATGCGCTGGTAGCTGGACTCGTTGTTGGCACCTAGGTTGAAGCCCGTGTTGGCGGCCTTGGCGATGTCTCGCGTACCGAGGTTGGTGGTCAGGATGATGATGGTGTTCTTAAAGTCCACCTTGCGGCCCTGACCGTCGGTCAGGTGGCCGTCATCGAGCACCTGCAGCAACGTGTTGAAGATGTCCGGATGAGCCTTTTCGATCTCGTCGAACAGCACCACGGAGAACGGCTTGCGGCGCACCTTTTCGGTGAGCTCGCCGCCTTCCTCGTAGCCGACGTATCCCGGAGGCGCACCGAAGAGTCGCGAAGCCGCGTACTTCTCGGAGAACTCGGACATATCCACGCGAATCAGCGCGTCCTCATCGTCGAACAGGAATTCGGCGAGCGTCTTGGCCAGCTCGGTCTTGCCGACGCCGGTGGGGCCGGCGAAGATGAACGAACCGGACGGGCGCTTCGGGTCCTTCAGACCCACGCGAGTACGGCGGATAGAGCGGGACAGGGCGGAAACCGCCTCGTCCTGGCCGATGATGCGCTTGTGCAGTTCGGCTTCCATGTTGAGCAGTTTCTTGGACTCGGCCTGAGTCAGCTTGAACACCGGGATACCGGTGGTGGAGCTGATGACCTCGGCGATCACGTCCTCGTCCACGACCATCTTGACGTCGGACTCGCCTTCGCGCCAGGAGTCTTCCTTCTGCTTGCGATCGGCTTCCAGCTTCTCCTGCTTGTCGCGCAGTTCGGCGGCCTTCTCGAAGTCCTGGCCCTTGATGGCCTCGTCCTTGTCGGCGGCGATCTTGGCGATCTTCTCGTCGAGTTCCTTGAGCTCAGGCGGGGCGGTCAGGCGCTTGATGCGCAGGCGTGCACCGGCCTCATCGATCAGATCGATGGCCTTGTCAGGCAGGTTACGGTCCTGGATGTACCGGCTGGACAGCTCTGCGGCAGACTGCAGCGCGCCATCGGTGATGGTCACGTGGTGGTGGTTCTCGTAACGGGAACGCAGGCCCTTCAGGATCTCGATGGTCTCGGCGATGGTCGGCTCGTGCACCTGGATCGGCTGGAAACGGCGTTCCAGAGCCGCGTCCTTCTCGATGTACTTGCGGTACTCGTCGGTGGTGGTGGCACCAATGGTCTGGAGCTCGCCACGGGCCAGCATCGGCTTCAACATGTCGGAGGCACCCAGCGCGCCGTCAGCCGAGCCGGCGCCCACGATGGTGTGAATCTCGTCGATGAACAGCACGATGTCGCCACGAGTCTGATTTCCTTCAGCACCTTCTTCAGGCGCTCCTCGAAATCACCACGGTAGCGGGAGCCGGCCACCATGGAACCGAGGTCCAGCGAGTAGACCTGCTTGCCCTTCAGGGTTTCCGGCACGTCGCCGGCTTGGATCTTCTGGGCCAAGCCTTCGACCACAGCGGTCTTGCCCACGCCGGGCTCGCCGATCAGCACCGGGTTGTTCTTGGTGCGGCGGGAAAGCACGACCATAACGCGCTCAATCTCGTTGGTACGGCCGATGACCGGGTCCAGCTTGCCTTCAGCGGCTTCGGCGGTCAGGTTGCGGCCGAACTGATCGAGGATGGCGGAACCGGACTTGTTCTGCTTGTCCGTCACGCCGCCGGCGTTGGCCAAGTCGCCCTTGCCGTCACCGGTGCCGGTGCCGGAGTTGCCGCGAATCATATCGATGGTCGCGCTACGCAACTCGCCCAGATCGACGTCCATCTTGATGAGCACCTGGGTGCCCACGCCTTCGCCTTCGCGAATCAGGCCGAGCAGGATGTGCTCGGTGCCGATGTAGCTGTGGCCCAGCTGCAGGGCTTCACGCAGCGAAAACTCCAACACCTGCTTGGCGTGCGGAGTAAAGGGGATGTGCCCGTTCGGAGCCGCGTTGCCCTTGCCGATCATTTCTTCAACCTGCTTGCGGGTGGCATCCAGCTCCACGCCCTTCGAGGCGAGTGCCTTGGCGGCTACACCCTCACCTTCGCGGATCAGGCCGAGCAGCAGGTGTTCGGTGCCGATGTAGTTGTGCTGAAGGGCCCTCGCCTCTTCCTGCGCCAACACGATCACGCGCCGTGCACGGTCGGTAAACCGTTCGAACATGCTTGTCCTTCCTCAATTGACATTCCGTCTTACTCTACCGATTCACGATGACGTTTATTCATCGGATTCCACGAATTGCGCCGTGAGAGGAGAAGAAAACGATATGCTGGTTCTAGATTCACCCGTAGTCGATTACAAGGAGGCTCGAAATGAGTGAAGCTGCAACCAAGCCCGACATCGTTGTCGGTGTGGATGGTTCCGATGAATCCTTTGCCGCGCTGAAGTGGGCGCTTGAGGAGGCCTCGTTAACCGGTCAGAGCGTCAACGCCGTGTTTGGCTGGACGCATTCCTGGGATATGGGGTCCGAACCGGACAGCGACGAGGCCTGGGCCAAGGTCCGCCACGATATTGCCAACGAGCTGCGTGTGTGGGTCGACAAGGCCGCTGCAGGCATCGACTTCGATCCGGCGAATCTGAAGCTCACCTCGGTGAAGGCCTCCGGTACTTCGGCCCTGCTGCAGATCGGCCATGATTCGCAGCAGATCGTGGTCGGCCGCCGCTCGCTGAGCCGTATGGCCCGCTGGTTCATGGGGTCCCTGTCCGCTTCGCTGGCCGAGGCCGCCGAAGTGCCGGTGACCGTGGTGCGCATCGCCGGCAGCGAGGATGAGACCGTGACCGAGGCCATTGCCAACGCCCTGACTCCGGGAGACAAGCCCGTTCACTACACGCAGCCTCAGCCGGTGGTTGAGGAGGCTCGCCGCCCGGTGGTGGTTGGTGTGGATGGTTCCGAGACTTCCCGCCGTGCGTTCGATTCGCACTGGAGAAGCACGACTGCACGACGCGCCGCTGCATGTGATGTTCTGCTGGCAGCTCAAGGATTTGGGCGTTATTCCGGGCTATGAGAACGCCGTGGCACCGGTGAAGGTCGGTCAACGCCGCGCCGAGGAGATTCTCTCTGAGCTGATGGCCAATGGCCCGGATTCCCGATGGCGTCAAGGTCAGCACAAACGCCTTCCATATTCCCGCATCCAAAGGTCTGATCGCGGCCTCGCGGTACGCCAGCCATCTGGTGGTCGGCTCGCGTGGCCTGTCCGGGCTGGACGCGCACTTCCTGGGATCGGTGTCCCGCCAGATCGTGAACTTCGCCGAATGCACGGTGACCGTGGTGCACTGATTCACCAAAATCGGCATGGAGTGCTAACGCACGCCTCGGTGATGGGCTTGCAGGGAGGAATTCTTTATTCCTGCAACCCCATCACCATCTACTTTTCGCGGAATTCGGAGTTTATTCCTCGTCCGCCCTGTTCTGGCGCAGCTGCTCAATGAGATCGATGACGGTTTCGAGTTCAGGAGTCACATCGTCTGAAGGACGAACGTTATCCTCTTCGTCGTCCATCTCATCATCCTCATCATCATCGGCAACGGTGTTGTTGAGGATATCCTCTTCGGTGGCCTCGTCGTCAGCATCAGACTTGGAATCGTCGCTGGAATCAGCTGCATCAACATCCACAACGGAATCAGATACGTTCTGTGCAACGGACTCATCACCGGCAGACTGGGATTGCGAGGTCCCGTCGCCTGCCGCCTCCTCAGCGGGCTCAGTATCGACGGCGTTCCCGTCAACAGTCTTCTGTGCTTCGATATCATCACCGGCAGGCTCGCCTGTCTTGTCGGTTTCGCCTTCGGCCTCGTCCTGGGCAGCCGGCTCCTGCTTGCGCGGACGGTTGGCCACCACGTCGATATGCAGATCGTCGAAAGCAGGCTTGGACTGCACCCACAGCTGGCTTGGCTCGGGAGGTTCGATTTCGGAATGCTCGCCGCAGCCGTGGTCCAAGGAAACCACGCGGCCGTCATCCGGACTCCACTTGTTGGCGCACACGCCGAACATACGGTCGAGCTCGCCCGCGAGCGGCACGAAGAAACCACAGGTGGAGCACAGGTTGCCTTCGGCGGTTTTGGTGCTCAACGCTTTGGGGCCTCGCGGACCTTCATACCAGCGCTTGGCAGCCTGCGCGCGGCCCAGCGAGGTCAGCACGTGACGGCGGGTCAGTCGGAAGGTCTCGACGGCGTCGTTGACATCCTGCAGCGAGGATTCCTCGACTTCGCCTTCCTCGATGCGCTCGTCATCCGGATCGGTACCGATCGAATCGGTGGGAGCCAGATCCGTGGGCTCAAGGCGATCCTTCCAAGGAATCCACTTGGGCGGCATCAACGCGTCCTCAGTGGAGATCAAGGAGGATTCGTTGACGGTCCAGGAGTCGATCTCCTCGTCGTGATACAGCGTCACCGACCATTGCCATCCTTCGTAGCCACGGATATTCACGGCGAAGCGGAAGTCAGTGACGTGATCCTCAAGATCATATGAGGTAACGAAATCCCCCACCTGATCGCTCTCGTCGGCCACTTCGAGCAGCACGGCGCGCGCGATGGCGTGAGGGTCCGGTGTCACGATGGTTTCGGTGGTATCAGTCATAGATCAGATCAGTCCTGTACATCGAATTGATCCGCCACCGCACGCAGCAACGTGGCCAGCTTTTTGCTGTCGGCAGCAGATGGGTAACGGTGACGGCGCAACGTATTGCCGGCCGCATCAAGCATCTTGATGAGGTCCTCGCAGATGGCGGCCATGTCATCCGCCTTCGGGCGGGTGGCCTTGACCAAGCTGGGAGCGGAGGCGATCAGGCGAACATCCATGGCCTGCGGCCCACGACGGCCGTCCACCACGGAATACTCCACCTTGGCCCCCTTGCGCAACGTGGTGACGCCAGTGGGTAGGGCCTGAGCCGGCAGGAACACGTCCTTGCCTTCCTCACTGGTGATGAAGCCATAACCCTTGGCTGCGTCAAACCAACGAACTCGACCGGTGGGCATTGCGAACCTTCCTTAATCCTCAATGGAAATAGTAAACCGAAGGTACAGTTTACCTCACAGGGCTTGACCTCACGCTTTGGGCTGAGTCGCCTGAGTCTTACGCTCAGAGCTGAACCAAGAAGTCTTCTGTTTGGCGTCCTTGGTTTTGCCGGTGGACTGCTTGGGCTCAGGAGCGGCGATCTGCTCAATCGGCAGCACCACGGTGAAGGTCAGGCCTCCCCCATCGGTGCCGGTGGCGCAGATAAAGCCGTGATGTGCTTTGACCACGGATTGCGCGATGGCCATGCCCAAACCAGTACCGCCCTTTTTCGCGGGCACGGGATGGGTCCGCGGTGTAGAAGCGTTCGAAAATCTTCGAGCGCGATTCAGGCGGCACGCCGGGGCCATGGTCCACGAAACGCAATACGGCATATCGATAGCCGGTCTGCATCGAGGCACCTACTTCGGCAGCGTCGATGAACCGCCGCATTGACGCGTCGCTGGCGGGCATGCGGGCGAGCTGTCTTGGATCGATGGCGGCCGGCATCACACCGAGCGCGGCTTCAGCGGGCGAATCGGCAGGCGTGTAGCGGTGGATGTTGCCCACGATGTTGGTCACCACCTGGCGCAGTCGAGAGGCATCACCGGGCAGTACGACCTCAGGCCAATCGCCTTCGGCAAGGCTGAATTCGGCGGGATGGTTCAAATCGCGCGCCGGTTCGAGGGAAATCTGCATGCGGCGAACGGCACGGTCCGGGTCGAGCGCATGCAAATCGTCGACGGCGTCGGTGACCAGCGACGAGAGTTTCACCGTGCCGGTCATATCGATGCCGCGCCCCTCATCGAGACGGGCCAAAGACAGCAGATCCTCAACAAGAACAGTCATGCGCTGGCTGGACCGTTCGATATGTTCGATGGACTCGTCCGCACGCTCCAAGGCACCAGGCATATCGCGCTGGCATCTTATACAGCTCCGCATAGCCCATTGGATGGCGGCCAACGGGGTGCGCAGCTCATGGCTGGCGTCGGAGACGAACCGTTTCATCTTGTCGGTGGTCTCCTCCTGCTCATGGAAACTGGATTCTATTCGGGTGAGCATGGAATTCAGCGAGGCGGCCAGAGAGCCGACCTCGGTGTTTTCCGGCGCGGAAGGAATACGTTGGCTCAGGTCGCCGGCTGCAATTTTCGCGGCGGTCTTCTCGATGCGCTTCAGCGGCGTCATCGTGTGCTGGATGATCAGCGTGGACAGGGAGCCGCCGAGCAGCACCACGGCGATGCCGACCACAATGCAGTATCGGGTGAGTGTGTTGACGGTGTCGATTTGGTCGGCCAGCGACAAGCCGATGTACACCACGGCACGGTCCTTGCCGTTTTGCTGGAAGGTCACCGGCAGAATACGCCATGGTGCCCTCGCCGTGACGATGGCGGCATGGTTGGCATTGGCAGTGGGGTTGGCCAGTACCTTGGTGATGGTGTCAGAGGAATTGGAGTTTCCGTTGGCCGGATCGTTCTGGCTGTCCGCACTGTCGGACTGCACCGTGATGATCTGCTTGGCCACCGCCTGCGTAGTGAATGCCTGACCGAGCGTGATGCCATTGGTATCGCCATAGGTAGGCAGAATCGGCACCGATACGATACCGTCCTGCATCTGCGGCATCAGCGGGGTCACGACCAGAGGATTGCCTTCTTTGTCTTTGGTTCCGTCGGTGTATTGAATCTGCAGAAAGTACGAGTTCGGCCCCGATGAGTCATTTTTTGACAGCAGATCGATATTGTTGACCACCAGTTGGCTTTGCGAGCTTAACTGGGTGTCGGTTTTCTGCAGCATGTAGTTGTTCACCAACGCGCGGATGGAGAAGGAAATCACCGACACGCCGATGAGCAGCACGGCGATGGTGCAGGCCACCAGCTTGCTGCTCAACGAGATACGGTCGATATGCCGCATCAGCATGTTTTTCTTACGCTCGCGCTGCTCTTGGAAATGGGCGGCGAACGGCGACATTGCAGGCATGGGATTCGTGTTCGGGGCGGCGTTCGGCGTGCTGCTCGGCGGTACGCCGCCTGACTGCTTATCGGGGATACTCATGAGATTGCGATACGTTATGGATGGAGGCGATTAGTTCTTCGGTTCGCGAATCATGTATCCGATGCCGCGCTTGGTTTCGATCAGCGGAGTCACCTTGCGCTTGCCTCCTTCGCCGTCGTCGACCTCGATGCCGTCGACTTTCTTGCGCAGGTAGGAGATGTACGATTCGACGATGGCTGCGTCGCCGCCCCAGTCGTATTGCCAGACATGGTCGAGAATCTGTGCCTTGGACAGTACTCGGCCCTCGTTGTCCATCAGGTAGCGCAGCAGCTTGTATTCGGTAGGGCTCAGGTCAACCGGCTGCCCTGCACGGGTCACGTCGTGGGAGTCCTCGTTGATTTCCAAGTCGGCGACGCGAATAATCGGATCGTCTTCCACCTGTTCGCGGGTACGGCGCAGAATGGCGCGGATGCGAGCCACGACTTCCTCGAGGCTGAACGGCTTGGTGACGTAATCGTCACCGCCGACGGTCAGGCCCATGATCTTGTCTTGGGTGTCGTCACGAGCGGTGAGAAACAGCACAGGGGCGTTAATGCCTTCCTGGCGGATGCGACGGGTGACGGTGAATCCATCGATGTCAGGCAGCATGACGTCCAACACGATGAGGTCAGGCTGCACTTTTTCGATAACCTCAATGGCTTCGGAACCGGAAGCGGCGGTGTTTACCTCGAATCCGGCGAAGTGCAGGGAAGCGACCAGCAGTTCTCGGATGGACGGCTCGTCGTCGACAACAACAATCGATGCTTCAATAGGCTTACTCATGCTTCCTAGAGTGTCGCGCTCTTCTGGGCGTTTCCTGAATGTCATCTTGGAGTTCGGCCTTGGAATCCTTCTTGATCTCCTTGCGCCGATGAATCACCACCATGACCACGATGATGATGACCAGCGCCACCAATACCACACCCATGATGATTATGCCTACGATCACCGTGGACGATGAGGTGGAGGCTTTTTTGGATTTCACGATTTGATCCATCATTGCCGTTGCCGCGCCAGACCAGCTCGGCGGGTTTTCCAGTAACGGCTGCTGTGCGGCTTCGGATAGCTTATCGACGGTTTTGTTATCGAGAAGCCACTTATCGGAGTTCTTGGACACGACGACCACCAGGTTGCCGTCATTCGAGGCCACGGCAAGCATCACTGTGTTCGGCTTGGGATTCATGGACTCCATCACGGTTGCCGCCCAGTCTCCCGGTTTCTGTTGACTATTGAAACTGGAAAGATACAGCAGATGCACGTGTACACCGGTTTCCTTCTCGGTTTTGGCGATGGCATCCGTGACTTCGGCCGCATGGGAGCCCAGGAGATTTTCCGTATCCGTGATGTTCTCGGTGATGGTCACGCCGCTGTCGGTGCTGCTGCTGGAGCTGTCAGAGCTGTCGCTCGAGTTATCCCCATAGGCATTTGCAGTTATCCACATTGCGTTCATCGCTACTGCAGCAAGGGCGCAAATGGCGCAAACAAGCCATTTTCGGACCATATTCCCGAAGGCCGAATAGGACGGCTCCGAAGCTAGGACCACAATAGTTGTTTTTCCGTCTTCCCGATTCGTTGTTGACATATCCTCCACCTTAACGGCCGGTATTGGCAATCGGCCGCCATACATACCATTAACCCTCTAGAAAAGGAGCAACGATGCCCCAATATCAGGTAGATTCCGAGCGAATCCAATCATCCTCGGCCGCAGTGGCCACTTCGATCTCGCAAATCAGGCAGGCCGTGGGCGGCATGTACACCAATCTCAATGCCTTGCAGGACGCATGGCGAGGTTCGGCGGCCACCCAGTTCACCGCGGTAGCCGAACAGTGGCGTGCGGCCCAACAGCAGATGGAGGCCTCACTCGAGTCCATCCAACGCTCGCTGACGCAAGCCTCCACCGTGTACGCTGACGCCGAAATCCAAGCTTCGCGCCTGTTTGCCAGCTAGTTTCTTGGCTCCCCTCAAAGAGGGGAGCCAGAATACAAAAAAAGGGGACTCCCGAAGGAGTCCCCTTTCAGCTCAATCAGCTAGCGATCGTTTGCGGATCAGTAGCCCATGTCGGCACCGGCGGCCGGGGCAGCAGACTTCGGCTCCGGCTTGTTGGCAACGACGGCCTCGGTGGTCAGGAACAGACCAGCGATGGAGGCGGCGTTCTGCAGAGCGGAGCGGGTCACCTTGACCGGGTCGGTCACACCGGCGGCCAGCAGGTCTTCGTAGGTGTCGGTGGCGGCGTTGAAGCCTTCGCCATCAGGCAGGGAGCGGACGGTGTTGATGACCACGTCACCGGACACGCCGGCGTTCTCGGCGATCTGCTTGATCGGGGCTTCGATGGCGCGGAACACGATGGCGGCACCGGTAGCCTCTTCGCCGGTCAGGGAGGTGACGGCCTCGGTCTTCTCGGCCTTGGCAGCAGCCTGAACGAGGGCCACGCCACCGCCAGGCAGCAGGCCTTCCTCGATGGCGGCCTTGGCGTTACGCACGGCATCTTCGATGCGGTGCTTGCGCTCCTTGGCCTCGACCTCGGTGGCAGCGCCGACCTTGATGACAGCCACGCCGCCAGCCAGCTTGGCCAGACGCTCCTGCAGCTTCTCACGGTCGTAATCGGAGTCGGTGTTCTCGATCTCAGCGCGGATCTGGGCCACGCGAGCGTCGATGTCTTCCTTGGAGCCAGCGCCCTGAACGATGGTGGTCTCGTCCTTGGAGACGATGACCTTCTTGGCGTGGCCGAGCACGGAGGTGTCGACGGACTCGAGCTTCAGGCCCAGTTCGTCGGAGACAACCTGAGCACCGGTCAGGATGGCCATATCCTGCAGCATGGCCTTGCGACGGTCGCCAAAGCCCGGGGCCTTGACGGCGCAGGACTTGAAGGTGCCACGGATGTTGTTCAGGATCAAGGTCGGCAGTGCTTCGCCGTCGACGTCCTCAGCGATGATCAGCAGCGGCTTGCCGGTCTTCATGACCAGCTCGGCCACGTGCACGATGTCCTGCTGGGATGAGACCTTGCCGGAGGTCAGCAGAATGTACGGATCTTCGAGCACTGCGGTCTGGTCGTCAGCGTTGGTGACGAAGTACGGGGCGATGTAGCCCTTGTCAAAACGCATGCCCTCGGTGAAGTCGAGGTCCAGGCCGAAGCGGTTGTTGTCTTCAACGGTCACAACGCCGTCCTGGCCGACCTTGTCCAGAGCCTCAGCGATCTTCTCGCCGACCTCAGGGTCAGCGGCGGAGATGGTGGCGGTAGCAGCGATCTGGTCCTTGGTCTCGACGTCCTTGGCGGCAGCGACGAGTTCCTTGACGATGACCTCGGTGGCCTTCTCGATGCCGCGACGCAGGGCGATCGGGTTGGAGCCGGCGACCACGTTCTTCAGACCCTCGTGAACCAGGGACTGAGCAAGCACGGTTGCAGTGGTGGTGCCGTCACCGGCGACGTCGTCGGTCTTCTTGGCGACTTCCTTGACCAGCTCGGCGCCGATGCGCTCGTACGGGTCTTCAAGGTCGATTTCCTTGGCGATGGACACGCCATCGTTGGTGATGGTCGGAGCGCCGTAGGTCTTGTCGAGCACGACGTTGCGGCCCTTCGGGCCCAGAGTGACCTTGACGGTGTTGGCGAGCTTGTCAAGGCCCTCCAGCATGCCCTGACGGGCTTCCTCATCATAAGAGATGATCTTTGCCATGGTTGCGTATTCCTCCAAATGGCTAGGTATACCGGTTATCACTCGCAAGCGTCGAGTCGTGACGACCAGCCGTCAGCTGCCGATTATCACTCTCGACCTCCGAGTGCTAACCCAGACATTAGCACTCGCGCCCGCCGAGTGCCAACACCATCGGCGGCGATTGCGCTTTGGGCATGAAAAAGCCCCAACCGTCGAAACGGTCAGGGCCTTCAATGCACATCCTTGCGTGCGTGTTGCTCACTCGGAGCGGACTTCACCCGAAGACAGCTTGACAACATCCTTTGCCTGCGTGCCTTTGCCGGACGAAGCGGGCGTATACTCCACGCGATCGCCTTCGTACAGCATTTTGAACTTATTGGTGCTGCCGTCGTCCTTGATTTCCGCGTAGTGCACGAAAACGTCCTCGCCGCCGTCATCCGGCTGGATAAACCCGAACCCCTTCTTGGCAAGGAAGAACTTCACGGTACCTTGTGCCATATCTGGTCTTTCCTTTGTTCCCTTGGGCGTCGCGACACAAAACCTATAGGGAACGTAGAAAGAACCGCATCGCGCTCCCCCTACCTCGCGACTAGATGACGATTGTACAGTGACGAGGGAACAATCTCAACCGCAGTGGCACATTTTCGGTACGAATTATTCCATAGGCGTGAGAACGCTCACAGTTTTCGATGTATTTCTCGCCGATATCAGGGGCGCATCAACAACGCTAGTTGAGCAACACCACCGTAATGGGAACGGCGAGTCCTTGCACCTGCTCCACAGCCGAAATGCCAAGCGTGGTCGCCACATCCTCAGCGGTGGCCTTATCGGTCTCATTCTGATACCACACCACGGAAGAAGCCGGCAATGTGCCGCTCGGATTGGTCGCCTCGACACTGGTGTAACCGGCGGTCTGCAGCACATCGGCCTGCTGACCCGCATATCCTTGGATTCCTGTGGCGTTGACCACACGCACCTGCGTGGCCTTATTCACAGTCGCGATGGCTTCGGACTGCTGAGACTGCTGATCGGAGTTTTGATTCTCATTCGAGGATGTCGTGTCACTGTCGGTATCGGACTTTGCCGAATCCGAAGTCGAGTCCTTGGACGAATCGGTCGAAGTGGACGAGGAATCATCCTTGGTGCTGTTCTTGGTCTCAGCCTTGCTGGACGAATCGGACTTGGACGTGGTCGCCGTCTGGGACGATCCTCCCACTACATTCTTGTATTCTCCGGAAATCCATGCCCAGGCCCCGACACCGCACAGCGCGGCCACCAGAATAACGACGATGAACGGGCAGAGGCGGGCCATTACCGAACGAGCGCCACGGTGAACTCCCACCGGTCCCTTCGGAGGATTGTCGAAGGAATCCGGTTCATAGGATTCGTAGGTCATCGTGTCGCGTGCCATAATCGCCCTTTCTTCCTATCAAAACTACCCATGAGTGTAATCGGCAAACAACTCATCAGTCCACCACACCACGCCCCATGCACCGGATATGCACGTTTGACTACAGTGGTGAGTCATGATCAAACCATTGAGCGAACTGGTAGAGCCAGGGTGGGCCCATGCCTTGGCCGACGTGGAGCCCACCATCCACCATATGGGCGATTTTCTTCGTGCGGAAAACGCCGCCGGGCGCCCGTGGCTGCCGGCAAGCCACAATATTCTGCGCGCGTTCACCATCCCGTTCGATTCCATCAAGGTGCTGATTGTCGGCCAGGACCCCTACCCGACCCCGGGTCACCCGGTGGGTTTGAGCTTCTGCGTGGCGCCAAATGTTCACCCGCTGCCGAAAAGCCTGATCAATATTTATAAGGAATTGGTTGACGACCTTGGGGTGCCCATGCCCACCAACGGCGATCTGACACCGTGGACGGAACGTGGGGTGATGTTGCTCAACAGATGTCTGACTGTCGGCGTCGGGCGGCCAAATTCACATCAGGGCAAAGGCTGGGAGGAAGTCACCGAGGCCGCGATTCGTGCGTTGAACGCGCGCACGGACGCCGACGGCAAGCCCAAGCCGTTGGTGGCGATTCTCTGGGGGCGTAATGCGCAAAGCCTCGAGCCATTGCTGACCAATGCCTTCATTATCAAATCGCCTCATCCGAGTCCGCTGTCCGCTTCCCGCGGATTCTTCGGCTCCAAACCATTCTCCAGAGCCAATCAAGCCCTAGTCACCATGGGTGCCGACCCGGTGGATTGGACTCTTTAGGCAGGCCAACAGTCATTGTGAGTAGTTACAGTGGGGGGCATGACTTTGTTCCCCACGCAACCGAACATACCTTCGCCGACCACCGCCGCACGACCGGTCACCGTTCCCGCGCCCGGCGTGTCGGCTCCGCTGGGTGCCGATGACGCCAAACGCGCACGTATCCTGGCCGACGCCATTCGGGCGAGGTTCGCCCAGACACTGGTGGGTCAGGATAATCTACGCGAATCGCTTATCGTGACCTTGGTGGCCGGCGGGCATATTCTTATCGAATCCGTGCCGGGCTTGGCCAAGACCACGGCCGCCCAGACGCTCGCCACCTGCGTATCCGGCTCGTTCAAGCGCGTGCAGTGCACTCCTGATCTCATGCCATCTGATCTGGTGGGCACGCAGGTCTTCGATTTTGCGTCGCAGAAGTTCACCACGCAGATCGGTCCGATTCACGCCAATTTCGTACTGCTGGACGAGATCAACCGTTCGAATGCCAAAACCCAGTCCGCCATGCTTGAGGCCATGGCCGAGGGTGCCACGACCATCGGCGGGCAGCGTATCGCCTTGCCCAAGCCGTTCATGGTGATCGCCACCGAGAATCCGATCGAGGAGGAGGGCACGTTCAACCTGCCCGAAGCCCAGATGGATCGTTTCATGATGAAGGCCGTCATGACCTATCCTTCGCCCGACGAAGAGGCTCGGATGCTGGCCATGCTCACCCGCCGCGGCTCCGACATGATCGGTCCCGACACCATCACCGGCGAACGCATTTCCGTGTCCGACGTTGATTTTTTGCGCAAGGCGGCACGCCGCGTGCATGTTTCCGACGCGATCATGCGTTATGCGGTCGATATCACCGCCACGTCACGAGGTGCCGGCTCCCGCCCCATCAAGGGACTGTCATCCTTGGTGCGTTTGGGTGCCTCGCCGCGCGCCACCATCGCCTTGACCCGTATCGGCCAGGCGAAGGCGTTGCTGTCCGGGCGCGACTATGTGGTGCCCGAGGACCTCAAGGCGTTCGCTCATGAGGTGCTGCGCCACCGTATTATGCTGACGTTCGAGGCACTGGCCGATGGCGTGGTCAGCGATCAGATCGTCGACAAGATCGTCGAAACGGTTCCTGTTCCGTGAGTTCCGATTCCGTTCGCAAGAAAATCGAGGCCCTTGGCACTCAGCTGAGCCTGCCTACCGTAAGGAAGGCTTTGGGCGCGCTGGAGGGCGAACACGCATCCGGGCGTCGTGGCGGCAGCGGCGATGCGATGGATGTGCATGCCTATGAGCCAGGCGACGAATCCCGTCTTATCGATTGGAAGACCAGCGCCCGCCAAGGCCGCCCCATGGTGGTCGAGCGTGAGCGCCTGTCGACGTCACGGGTCTGGTTGCTGATGGACGTGGGCCTGGAGATGACTGGCGTATGCCCTTCCGGAGAACGCGCATGGCAGGTTGCCGCCAATGCGCTGCGTATGTTCGCCGCACTGTCGTTGCGCCGGTCGGACGATATTTCGCTGGTGTTCGGCGATGAGTCCAGCATCACCCACGTACCGTTCAACGGTGGGTTCGCGCAGTTCGAACGCACGCTGGACAAGGCGCTTGACCGTGATTGGGATCATCACCGTAATATCGACGCGCTGCTGGAATATGCGCGCCGTATCAAGGATCGCGAGGCATTGATCGTATTGGCCACCGATGAGCATGCGATGGAGGAGCGGCATATCACCACGATCCGTCGTATTACCCGCACCCATCCGATGGTGCTGATCGATGTGGCGACGATGAATCCGTTCAAGGCCGTCTCATCCCGCCACGCTCCCACCGACGGCTTGAGTGCACGGCGTGTGCCGGCATTCCTGCGCAACGTCAAGGCAGCGGCCGAGGTCGATACTCATCGCGCGTATATGGCCGCGGCTTTGGAACAGGAGCTCACCCGTGCCGGTTCCCATATCATTCGATCCGCATCCAGCGAATCCATGTTCGATCGTTTCGTCGCCCTGGTGTCCCGGGCATTGGCCCGCACCACACGCAATAGACTGGGTACTGCACCCGAACTGGTCGGACTGACTTTGGCTGGTGATCTATGATGCACAGCATGTTCCCCATCATCCCGCTCGCCACTGATCCCGGCGATCTCAGGCCCGTGGAGTCGTTGGCCTTGACCACTCCCCTGGTGGTGGCCATCGTCGCATGCCTGTTGCTGGCGGTAGGTCTGATCGCGTTGATCATCATGCTGTCTCGCCCCGCACGCAAACCTCGGAACAGCGACCGCGCGCGTGGCGCTCATAGCAATGCCAGCTCCAAGGCCGAGTGGCGTGCCCGCATCGACGATGTGGTGGCCCGTCATGAATCCGGAGCACTGCCCCGGCATGAGGCTTTCGTCGAATTGTCCGTCATCGCCCGTGATTTCGCCGGTGCCGCATCAGGCAAGGAGCTTAGTTCCAGTACGCTGACCGATTTGGCGTACCTGAATCGCACGCCCGCGAATCGCCAAGGATTGGACGCATTGAAGCAGACCATTGGCGCGTTGTATCCACCGGAATTTGCCGATGATGCCCGCAACCGAATCGCCCAGACGACCAGCGTGCAGCAGGCCGCCGAGTGGGTGGCGAATCTGGTGGAAAGGTGGCGTTCATGATGCTGGCATGGCATTGGCCTTGGGCCGCTCTGGCCGGCGTCTTGGCGACGCTGGCGATTATCGTGCTGATTGTCGTGTTCGCCCGCCGTAACGCCGCCGACGACACCCCTGTATTCTCGATGGACGACGATCTCAATACCGAGCACGCTTCCCGCCTGTTCCGTCAATGGCGCGCTTTGGGCCGTCTCGCCATCAGCGTGCTGGTGCTTGCGCTGGCGCTGGCCATTGTGCTGGTGGCTCGCCCCAGCCAAGTGGATGCCGGTGACGAACGCGCTTCCAGCCGAGATATCGTCCTGTGTCTGGATGTGTCGGGGTCCACGCTCCCCTATGATCGCGAGGTCATCGATACCTATTTGGAACTGGTCAAGCATTTCAAGGGGGAACGTATCGGTTTGAGTATCTTCAACTCGACCTCACGCACGGTGTTCCCGCTGACCGACGACTACGAACTGGTCACCAAACAGTTGACCTCCGCCAGCAAGGCGCTGAAAGGCGTCGAGTCGCAGGATGACATCGATAAGATGTCCGATGCCGAATATCAGGACATCGCCAATTGGCTCGAAGGCACGCAGAACCGCAAGGACGCCACCTCCTTGATTGGCGACGGCGTGGTGTCTTGCGCGGCGATGCTCCCCGGTTTCGCTTATGGCGAAGCCAATCATGCGAATGCCGACCGTCAGCGTGCGGCATCCATCGTGCTGGCCACCGACAACGTCGTGTCGGGCAAGCCCACCTATTCGCTGACCGAAGCGTTGGATTTGACCCAGCAGACCAAAATCACCGTGGACGGCCTGTATTCCGGGCCGAAAGCCAGTGAATCGGACCAAACCACAACGGATATGAAGTCCGCGATCGAGTCGCATGGAGGCATCTTCCTCACCCAATCGAATGGCGCGTCGATAGATGAGCTGGTACGGGATATTCAGTCGCGTAGAGATACGGATGTGGAGAACAAGGCGAAATCCTCAATGGTGGACGCTCCCAGTCTGTGGACGCTTGCTCTGGCCGTGATACTCATTATCTGGATCGTATGTGCATGGAGGTTGAGGCGATGAACGGATTCACCTTCTCCCCCGCCTTGGGCTGGGTCGCCGGCGGACTGCTGGCGGCCGGGCTCGCCGTACTGGCCATTCTCGAAATCGCATTATTTGTTCGTCGCCGTGCTTCCAGTGACGAGACCGTGTGGGCTTGCATACGACGTACGCTTATGCTGCTCATCGTCGCGGTGATGGTACTGACTCCCAGCGTGGTATCGTCTACCACCTCACAGGCCATCAATGCCACCGACGTCATTGTGGCGGTGGATACCACCGGGTCGATGGCGGTGGCCGACGCCACATACGGGTCCGAGAAGACCATTACCCGCATCGATGCCGCACGCCAGGCCGTGCATGATGTGACCGCCGCTTATCCGGACGCCAGTTTCGCGGCGTTACGGTTCGGTGCTTCGGGGACGCTTGATGTGCCGCTGACCCCGGATGCGCCGGCCATCGATAATTGGGCCAACACGTTGGCGGTGGAAGCCACATCCGTGTCGGCGGGCTCCAGTCTGGATGCTCCGATCGATCAATTGCTGCTGACCGCGAAGTCGATTCGTGAAGCGCACCCGGATGATGCGATTGTGCTGTACCTCATCACTGACGGCGAACAGACCTCGAATGTGACGCGTCGTACGTTCTCGTCACTGCGCCAGTATCTCAATGATGGGTTTACCGTGGGCGTCGGCTCGACCGAGGGCGGCAAGATTCCCGTCATCGCCGATGGCGTCAGTGCCGGCGATTCCAACACCACGGACCACTGGGTGGTCGACCCGGATACCGGCGAACCCGGCATCTCCAAGATGGATGAGAAGAACCTTAAAGACATTGCCGACGAGATCAGTGGCACGTATGTGGCCGTGAACGCTTCACAGACTTTGGCGGATTCGGTTTCGGCCAAGTCGTCGAAGCAGTGGCGCATGACCACCACGGTCAGGGAACGCACACGCACCACGCCGGTGGTATGGCCGTTGGCCATTGCGTTGGCGATATTGCTTGCCATGGAAGTCGGTGCATGGATCGCAACCTCAAGGAGACTGCTGTGAGAAACAGTAACGAAATCCACGAGAACGATGGCTCGGCGAATACTCGGATGCGGGCGAAGTGTCCGCTTTGGGCACGTATCGTCCTGGCTTGTGGCGCCGTATTGCTGTTGCTGGTTGCCGGCGTGGCGGCAGTAAACCTGTCCGCTTCGATTACGTTCAATCAGGCCACCGCATCATTGAACGCCAATATCAAAGCGGCTCAGGACGAGTCCACGGATATCACCACGCTCAAGGCGCAACAGCAGCAGACCGACGCGCAATTCGACGAGGCCGGGCGAATGCGCACGCTTCTGTTGCCGCAAGTCAAGGACGCCATCGACACCAATGCTTCGATTTCTTCCGAGCTGACAAAGATCACCCTGAAACAGGCCGAGGCGCAGAACAGCGGTTCCGATTCCGGGCAAGCCCAGTCGGCACAGCAATCCGAGAGTTCCTCATCCAATGCCAAAAAGGGCGGCGCGTTGACCGACGAACAGAAGAAGCAGGTCGAGGAGCTGATGAAGGCCAATCAGCAATCCACCGATACCCAGTCGAACACCACCCAATCCGAGCAGAAAGCGACGCAGAACAAGGGTACCGGGGCCACCAAGCCGTGGTAAGCAGTCGTTCACAGTTGTTCTTTTTTCTCACACCCTCACGGGTCATGGCTTTATCGCGGCTGTTTCCCGGTTTCGGCTGTCGGCTTTGGCATTTATCCAATTTTCGATAGGCCATGGCTGATCCAAGGTATGTCCAAACAGGCTATTTGTGGATAATCGTTACGACTATGCACAACACTTGGGGATAACTTCACCCAAAATCGGCAAGCTAGAACCACATTGGTCGTTCCGGCTGGACAAGCATGAGTCTTGTCCTTTTAGCTGGATATATGAATACCTACACCAGCAACCCAGCACCCATCGATCCCACCGGCGGCTTTGCCGGCAATACGGTGACGCCGTTCGATTACGGCACTTGCCCTTGCCATGCGGCGGTACAGCGTAGTCGCGACCTCGTGTCCGTCCAGCGTGCGGCCACACTGGCGCAATCGGACCAGACGGCGGTGGCCGTGAACCGCTCCAGCAACATCGTGTGGACCGGTAAAGCCGCCGATCTATTCCGATCGCGGCTCAGTCGCACCGCACAGTATTCGGCCAGTCTCGCGCAAGACATGGAGACCACCCACCGATTGGCTTGGGGGTCGTCATGAGCGAGCACGATTACTGGCAAGTGGAATCGTCCGTTTACGGCGGAGTGGGATATGCGCCAGCCACTCTTGAAGAATATGCCGCCATAGCCAAGGCTCTCGATGACGAGGCGGCAGGATTTGCGGCCATAGCCACGGCTTGGGAATCGGCCGCATTACAGTTGCAGTCACATCGGCATAGTGCGCCGATGTGCGTCACCTTGCAGTCGGGCGATCCGAGCGCCGTTGTTCCCGGCCATGTCACTGCACCATATGCCGCGCTGGGCAATCGGTGTTATGACCATGCAACGGCATGTCAGCGGTTGAGCGATGATCTGCGTGGCGCGGCCGATCTGCTGATTCGCGCACACTCTCTGTATTCTCAGGCGGAGATGACGGCTCGGCGCATGTTTACCGAATTATTGCAGGCCGGCACACAGGCCAAACCGGGATATGCCGCGGTGGGTGTTGCCGCTGTGGCGGCGGGCGGCTTTCTGGCCGGCTGGACTATTGACGGCAAACCGAATTCGGCATGGATGTCCACGTTCACCTATCCGTTCCAGGAAGGAGTGCTTAGCGGCGCGGGCGGAATCATTGGCGGCGTACCTATCGGCAAGAGCATTGCGCACACCGATGAGGTCAACAAGGCTGCGGGGAAAATCGCCAATTTCTCCGGCCCGGCGAAAGACGTCGTCCAAGGCAATCATCTGGACGTGCGCGAGGTGCAGGCGAATGCCGACGTTGTCCGCGCAAGCGGATCGGTGGCCGAGTCAATGGAGAATCTGCGCAGGCTCGCCGAAGAGCGGCTCGGCAAAATCGAGCTGAACAGCGGACTCGAATATGGGACCATCGCCATTCAACGCTATGAACGATCTGATGGAACCAACTCCTGGCTGGTCACCATCCCGGGTACCGATGGACAGCCTGACTCACCATTTGGCTGGGCGCAGAACGTGGAACTGATGAGCGCCGATCAGGAGCGCCGCAGGAAAGCGGACAGCGCTCGCATGGTTGCCGAGGCGATGCGTCAGGCAGGCATCGGCAAGGATGAGCCCGTGGCGCTGATCGGCCATTCCCAGGGCGGTATCGTTGCCGCCACGCTTGCCTCGGATTGGGCGGAGGAATATACCATCGAGCATGTGGTGACAGCCGGATCGCCGGTGGCCAATCATCCGATTCCGCAACGCACGTGGGTCACCAGCGTGGAAATCGATGATGAACTGGTCGCCGCACTGGATGGTGCCGCCAACCCGGTCACCGATAACTGGCTCACCGTACAAGGGCATGTATCGCCCGCGCCCGCGGCAACACCATCCACAGTGCATTCGGACGGCTCATGCACTCCCGGCGCAACGCCCATCACCGGCCTGACCCCATATGACGCCGCACCCGTGGCTGGTTCGACCAACGGCAGGGAGTTGTCGCACTGGATCAAATACCATCAGGCCGCCTATCAGAACGCCACCGACCTCGGCTCCCCCGCCGTGCAACGCCACGAAGCCCATTTCCAGGAAGTTATCAACGGAGAGCTCAAGGAAACCCGCTACTACCAAGGCCGCATGACCCAGTCCGCGACCATTGCCCCTAGCGAGCGAACCACCGAGTTCAGCACGTTCGGCGGTTAAAAGTAAATACCACACTTGACAGAGTTGTCAAGAAAGGAGTTAACAATATAATGACGAGTAGGAGATGGCTCATCAAACTGATGAAGCAAGCGGCAGAACGCAAGAATGTCACGTTTGAAAGTATCAGGCAAGGAGGGAGTCATGAGATATTCCAACTCGACGGACTTATGATTCCCCATCCCACGACATAACGAAATCGACAACAACCTCGCGGACATTATTTGCAAAGAAGCAGAAGCCAAACTCGGGAAAGGCTGGTATCAGCAGTGAAAACATATCAGGTCATCGTTCGCCCTGGCGAAAAATACTGGATTCTTGAGATTCCCGGTATCGGTTTCACGCAGGCAAGAACAACAGCAGAGATTGAAAGTATGGCACGCGACCTTATCACCGTCATGACACAAGATGCTGATTTCGCACTCACCGTAGAGACAAAGCTGCCGCAATCCGTGCAGGAGCATCTTGATGAAGCTCGGCGACTGCGCAAGGAAGAAGCGGAATGCAGATCGAACGCAGCGCGGGAAACTCGCGCCGCGGCACAAGAACTACATGGCATGGGTCTCGCCCTACAGCAAATAGGCGATATACTCGGGGTCTCACGGCAACGGGCACATCAACTTGTCAATGCTTAGCATCAATCGGCTACCCCACAATGCAATCACCGCAGAGACGCGGCTAGCGCCACTTTCCCGGGATTGTTGCGCCAGCATGCCCGAAACCCCCCCTCTATCAGCGCAACATTCCCGGGAGAGTGGCGCGCAAAGAGTGTCAGGCGCGTCGCTCGATGAGTGCGCGGCCGGATGCGAGGCGGTCGAGCACACCGGTTTTGGCGATGGCCAGCATCAGATACCAGGCCATCACGCCGCTGATAAGCACGCCGCCGGTGACCTCGGAAATCATGTGCACAATGCCACGCGGGCTGACGAATGACACACCCACGTAACGAAACAGCATCAGATATGTGCCGTATTCCAAGGCGACCAACGCACCGGATGCAATGGAAATCGGCAGATTGAACATACGGTAACGGGTCAAGGCGAACGGAATCTCAGCGAAAACACCTTGCAACAGCGCCGAGATAATCACGAAGCCCAAATCGAACTGGCTACCAATCACCGTTTCGACCAGCGTGCCGATAAGGTTCACGTACAGTGCCGCTCCGGGTTTGCGCAGAATCAGCACCGCCAGCGTACCGGAGAAGTACCAGACGGCGTGCACGATGCTGGCGAAACCGGGCAGAATCGCGCCGAATACCGAAGAGATCGGCATGTACGCGAAGTTGAATCCCCAGAAGATCACGCCGCAGGCCGCACCCAGCGTGGCACCGACCGCGATATCCAACGGCTGCCATTTCAGTGACGATACGGCAATCGGACGTTTCGGAGGAGTATGAATGGTGGTTGCAGGCATGGTGATCTCCTAGCCTTAAAGGCCGCACACAGTAATCGAACCACGGGCGTTCCTTGACCTGTGCGGCTCGGGCGGGAACGCCGCACCACAGTATAGTCACTCGGTTCACGGCTGGAAGTACCCTTGGAGGTTATGAAGCTTACCGATATTTCCCCCGCAATCGCATTGACCCCGCTCGACGGCCGTTATCACAAGGCCACCGCCCCGCTCGTCGAATACATGAGCGAACCTGCCCTGAACCGCGAACGCATGCGTGTCGAAGTCGAATGGATGATTCTTCTGGCCAACGGCTTTGAGGGCAACGGCAACCAGCCGATCGTTGACGGCGTCAAGCCGTTCACTGCCGAAGAGCAGGCCTTCCTGCGCGCCATTCCCGAGGACTTCGGCGCCGAAGGCATCAAGCAGCACGCCGCTCATGAGGCCATCACCCACCACGATGTGAAGGCCGTGGAGTACTACATCGATGATCAGATCGACAAGGCTCCGGCCGAGCTGACCAACATCAACGACGAGCTGAAGACCCTCGTACACTTCGCCTGCACGTCCGAAGACATCAACAACCTCTCCATCGCCCGTTGCGTCAAGAACGCGATGGAAAACGTGTGGACCCCGGAGTTCAAGCGCATCATCGACCACCTCGCCGGCAAGGCCGAGGAATTCAAGGATATGCCGCTGCTCTCTCTCACCCACGGCCAGCCGGCCACGCCGACCACACTCGGCAAGGAGCTCGCCGTCTACGTCTACCGTCTGAACCGTCAGCTCAAGCACATCGAAAACCAGGAGTACCTGGGCAAGATCAACGGCGCGACCGGCACGTTCGGTGCCCACTTGGCCGCATGCCCGGATGTCGACTGGATCGCTGTCTCCCGCGAATTCGTCACCAACCGCATGGGCCTGACCTGGAACCCGCTGACCACGCAGATCGAAAGCCACGACTGGCAGGCCGAGCTGTACTCCACCGTCTCCCACGCCAACCGCATCATGCACAACCTGTGTGTGGACGTGTGGATGTACATCTCCCGTGGAGTGTTCGCCCAGGTGCCGGTCAAGGGTGCCACTGGTTCCTCCACCATGCCGCACAAGGTCAATCCGATTCGTTTCGAGAACGCCGAAGCCAACTTCGAAATCAGCTGCTCGCTGCTCGACACCCTCTCCGCCACGCTGGTGGAATCCCGTTGGCAGCGCGATCTGACCGATTCGACCACCCAGCGCAACATCGGTTCCGCGCTCGGCTACTCCTTGCTCGCCCTGACCAACCTCATGGGCGGCCTTGAGTCCATCCACCCGAACACCCACGTCATCGAGCGTGAGCTTGATGAGAACTGGGAGGTGCTTGGCGAGCCGATCCAGACCGCCATGCGCGCCTGCGAGCTCAAGGGCCTGCCGGGCATGGACAAGCCGTACGAGAAGGTCAAGGAGCTTATGCGCGGCCGCACCATCAACAAGGAACAGGTCGAGCAGTTCATCGACCAGCAGTCCTTCGACCCGGAAACCGCCGCTCGCTTGAAGGCTCTGACCCCGCCACCTACACCGGTGTGGCCAGCCAGCTCGTCGCTTTCGGCCGCTGAGATAGGCGCGATGCGAGTCTCTCGAGTCCCTCGAGTCCCTCGAATCCTTCGCATCCACCACACTACTGCGCTGAGTCACAAACCAAACCGCAAACTGAACCGAACAAGGACAGGCGTCAGGTGACCATTTCATGACTACTGAACAGGATCAGTCCACTACGGAAGATCGCCCGAACAAGGCGACCTCCTCCACTACCGACCGGCCGATCGCCTCTGGTGACGGCCGGTCGGCCAGTTTTGCTGTCAGCGGACCGGACAGCCCGGCAACCGACGACAGCAACGATTCCGGACCGTACATCGACGACATCGCTCCGCGCCGCACGCGCGACTTCGGCGACCTGACCCGAGCCGGTCTGTCGCTATTGATGGCCGCCGTGGTCATGGTGTTCGCCGTGTATCTGGGCGGCATGACGCGCGGCGTCGAATCCGACGCGCATACCGCCGCCCAAGCCATCAACTGGCTGGCTGCTTTCCCCTCCACCGTACTGACGCAGCTGGCCACCACGGTCATCGTAGTTATCGTGCTCGCTCAGTTGCTCTTGGCCCGCGAATGGCTGCAAGCTGCGGTGTCCGCGCTGGCCATGTTTGCCGGATACGGCATTGTGTGGGTCATATCGACGGCAATCAGCAGTCTGAACGATTTCACCCTGCCAATGGCACTGGTCTCAGCCGCCACCTCATACGGCTCCGGGCTGTTGCCCGACATCTACGCCGGCATGGCGTCCTTCCTGACCGCCGCCGGGCCACGCCGTACCCGCTCCACGGTCAAATGGAGTTGGAATATCCTGTATGCCATCGCCGCGGTGATGGTGGTGCTTTCGTGGCATTCGGTTACCGGCATGCTGGTTTCGATGGCCGCCGGTCGCACGGTGGGCATGCTTATCCGATTCGTGGTCGGCACGCAGAATAAAGGCGTGTGGGGCAAAGATCTCGTCGCAGTGCTCTCAAGCATCGGATTGGAAACCACCTCACTCATCCGGCATCAGGAGCCCGGAATCAGCCATGGCTCATTGTCTGCCACGTTGGATGACGATTTGGCGGAAGGTTCGCGCATCTACGATGTGAAGACCGCGAATAACCGTCGTTTTATCGTTTCCGTCATCGACGCGCAAACCCATACCGTCGGCTATCTGAAGCAACTCTGGGATTGGGTGCGTTTTACCAGCGTGTCCATTCGACGCGATCGTTCCGTGCGCGACGCCGTTCAGCATCACTTTGCCATGCTGCTCGGCCTGCACAATATCAAACTGCCCGCGCCCGCCCCCTACGGCATCGCCGATACGGACGAGTCCGCGATTCTGGTGCTGGATGCGCACACCATCGAGTTGCCCGCCAACCTGAACACGCTTACCCAGGCGGACGCCGTAGCGTATATGCGATATCTGTCCGTGGCGAATCGCCGTGGATATACGCACCGACGCATCACGCCTGATACGCTCGCCCGGCTCGAAGATGGCACTGCGGTTATCGCCGGCTGGCTGAATGGCGACAGCGCTTCCGGCCCGGCCAATACCGCACTTGACAAGGTTCAGCTACTCGCGTTGTTCGCCGCACTGATCGGCGTGAAACCGGCAGTCGCGGCCGCCCGCGAAGCTTGGGGAGACACGACGTTGACCACGTTGGCCCCGTTCATTCAGAAAGTCGCGGTCCCCTCCCCCACACGCGCATTGGGCACGTGGGACAAGCAGCTGCTCAAGGAACTGCGAGACCACATCAACACCATAATCGATGAGGAGACCGCCGAATCCGCCGAGCCGGTGACGCTGGCCCGCTTCTCCTGGCGTTCGATGATCACCATGCTGCTGGTCATCGTGGCTGTGGTCGTGGTCTTCACCCAGCTGAAGCCCGAGGAAATCATCACCGCGCTGACCAACGCCAACCCGTTGATGGCGGTGGTGACGCTCGCGTTCGGTGCCTGCGGCTGGATCGGCTCGTCGATTTCGCTCGGCGCTCTCATGGATCGCAACAGACGAGATAACACGGGCGTGTTCATGAGTCAGGTTGCCGGCGGCTTTGCCACAGTGTCCATGCCAGCCGGCGTGGGCCCCTCGTTCGTCAACCTGCAGTTCCTGCGCAAATCCGGCTATCGCAACACCCCGGCCACCGCAATCATGAGCGCCACGCTCGTAGTGTATTACGCCGTGTACTTCTCCATGCTGGTGTTGATTGGCCTGTTCACCGGCCGCAATATGTTCTCCGGCGCGATACCGACGAATACGTTGGTTATCGTGCTGGGCGTGGTGGTTGTGGTGCTGTCCATTGCGATGATGATTCCGCCGTTGCGCCACTGGGTGACCCGTCGTCTTATGCCGCTGGCCAAGACGTATATCAACCAGCTGCTGGACGTGCTTTCCCAGCCCCGACAGCTCACAGTCAGCTGCCTAGGCGCGCTGTTCCAGAACGCGACCACTGGGCTCGCTTTCTGGGCGGCCCTGCAAGCGTTCGGCTATTCATCGAATCCGATTGAAACGACGTTCGTGTTCATGCTGGCCTATGCGTTGGGTTCCGCAGTGCCCACCCCCGGTGGTTTGGGCGGCGTGGAAGCCGCGCTGACCTTCGCATTCGTGGCGGTCGGAGTGCCGCAGGGCGTGGCGCTTTCCGCCACTTTGCTGCACCGCGTGGTGTTCTACTGGCTGCGCATTCCGCTGGGCGCGGCGGCCATGAAGTGGCTTGACAAGCATAATCTTGTCTGATTCGTCTATTTTCATACCCCCTTCGGGGAAATAGATGTGAAAACCCTTATAAAACGCGGGTTTTCGCAGAAACATGCGCTAGTATCATTGATGACAACATGGACTAAGCAAAAGTGCTTGTCCCCTGACCCAAGAAGGATGCTTTATGGCATACAACAAGTCTGACCTCGTTTCGAAGATCGCCCAGAAGTCCAACCTGACCAAGGCTCAGGCCGAGGCTGCTGTTAACGCCTTCCAGGATGTGTTCGTCGAGGCCATGAAGTCCGGCGAAGGCCTGAAGCTGACCGGCCTGTTCTCCGCCGAGCGCGTCAAGCGCGCAGCCCGCACCGGCCGCAACCCGCGCACTGGCGAGCAGATTGACATTCCGGCTTCCTACGGCGTTCGTATCTCCGCTGGCTCCCTGCTGAAGAAGGCCGTCACCGAGTGACCTTCTGCTCGTAGCGATTACTTCGAGCATTACTGACGACAAAGACCCCGACCGAGATGGTCGGGGTCTTTTTGTTGTGGTGCTGTGACGTGTTGTCCAACCGTATTATTCCGGACTAGTTCAGCGCTTCCATAAGCTGCTCGAATCCCAGGGTGGGCTCGGCCTCGAAGGGATCGAGGAGTATGGCTTCCCGGCGTTCGGGGGCGGTCAGGGTCAGGTGGGTCCAGTCGGCGGAGAACTGGGCTCCGACGTTCAGGGCCGCGTCCACGAACCGGCCACGCAGGGCGGCACGGGTGTCGGTCGGCGGATTGTGCACGGCGTATTCCACGTTGTCTCCTGTCAGCAGCTCACGCATAGGCAAACTCCTGCGTGTATTTTACTCTGCGGCGGTATCCATTTCCCGGAGCAGGTTTACCATCTCGATGGCACTGACTGCGCAGTCATAGCCTTTATTACCTGCTTTGGTGCCTGCCCGCTCGATGG
>ENA-OQDL01000427-OQDL01000427.1-human-gut-metagenome-genome-assembly--contig:-NODE-427-length-27253-cov-3.983448_pt1 | contig 27253 bp, 22 predicted proteins | sample MGYA00242782_ERZ504609 | MGnify/ENA primary metagenome ERZ504609 (study PRJEB26092, sample SAMD00036320) | human gut metagenome | host: Homo sapiens | study: EMG produced TPA metagenomics assembly of... | reverse complement strand
TCATACACAATGCTTATATGCTTGAACGATTTATTTGCGTGTTTGGGATTAGCCCAGACCCGCAAGTTATTGACAAACTTTTCAAAGAACTCATTTTATTTACTGCCAGAGCCGCTTAGGCTTGGCGGAATTTTTAACGAACTATTGAATATATAAATCAATGATGAAAAACAAGAACCTACTTATAGGATTATGCTCAGTACCACTATTGCTTAGCATATCAACAAGCATGACAGCCCAAGACTTGCGTGAACGTACATATTATTACGAAATACTAGAACCACGCCATGAGCCCAAACCGGAAATCAAAGGTTTTGCAACAGAAAGAATAAAAGAAAACTTAGACAGAGGATTAACGGCCACTCCATCTGCAAACGGGAAAGGTATCTACCTCAGTTGGAGACTATTGGAACAAGATGGAACTGACACTTCCTTCCACCTCTACCGTTCTGCAAACGGCAAGACACAGCGTTTATCAAAAAATCCAATTAAAAACACCTGTGACTTTGTTGACCAGACTCCCGTTTCTGGAAAAGCAACCTATTGGATCTGTGCATTAGATAAAAAGAAAAAAGTAATTGACACATCTTCCAAATTGGATGTGGACTGTTCTTTATTGAGAAACTATCAGTCCATTAAATTGAACCGTAATATAAAAGCAGGCAAAATAGCCGTTGCTGATTTGAACGGGGATGGCATTTACGATTATATCATCCGCACCCCGGAAAAAAATGTGGATCCCGGAATGCCCGGTACTTTGGATGGTTCAACTTATCAAATTGAGGCTTATTTAAGTGACGGCACTTTTTTATGGTCTAAAGATTTAGGACAAGGTATCGAGCCCGGTGTTTGGTACTCCCCTTTCATCGCATACGACTTCAATGGAGATGGCAAAGCAGAAATTGCCTTAAAAACAGCTTCGGAAACAACCCAACGAAATGAAAAAGGACGGGTAGATTCCGGTGAGGAGTATCTAAGTGTATGGGATGGAATGACCGGAAAAGAAATTGCCCGCGTGGACTGGCCTGAACGGAATGACAGGTATGGAAATCTGGTCCGGCAGAACCGTAACCAAATAGGAATGGCCTATCTGGACGGCAAGACCCCTTATATATTGGCATGTCGTGGCACTTACAAACTGATGACTGTAGATGCATGGCAGCTGAAAGATAACAAACTGGAACGTGCATGGCGATGGGACGGCGATGAAGAAAATCCCGTAGTAAGAAGCATGGGTTCCCATAATATGGTATGTGGTGATGTGGATGAAGATGGAAAAGATGAAATTCTGTTAGGCTCATGCATGCTTGATGATAACGGGACTTTACTATGGTCTACCGGACTAGGACACCCTGATAAAATCTATCTGACTGATATCGACCCGGATCGTCCGGGTATGGAAGTGTTCCTTTGTCTGGAACCTTGGCACGAGAACGGACGTGGCGTTTGTGTTGTGGACGCCAGAACAGGACAACCGGTATGGAATATCGGTCATAAGACATTCCATGTAGGCGATGGGATGGTTGCTGATTTTGATCCGGTCCACAAAGGTCTGGAATGTTTTGCCAGCGAAGACCGTAAAGGAGGCAGCACAGACAAATATCTACTTTCGGCTGACGGTAAACCTTTAGGTAAAAATGAGGAAGTGCCCTCCTGCCGTAATTGGGCTTGGTGGGACGGTGACTTATTGCGCGAAACATTCAAAGGGGACGATAACCGATGGGGGGCAAGTTCCTCTTCAAACGGTCGTTCACTAAGTATTGTAAAATGGAAAGGAGAAACACTGACACAAGGAATTGAAGGTGATATCTTAATGATTGCAGACTTATATGGAGACTGGCGTGAAGAAATAATCACCGCATTGCCCGGTGAAATACGTATCTACACAACCAATCTTCCGGCAAAAGACCGTCGCACCACATTGATGCAAGACGGAATATATAGAAGTTATGTAACTCATCGTTCCATGGGATATCCACAAGCTCCTGTTCCCTCCTATTATTTAGGAGAATAATATTAAGATTAGCATGAAGGATTCCTCTAAAAACTGTAACGGATATCCTTTTGCTGTAGGGGCGCTTTGATGCGCCCTTATGCATATAAAACTCAACCCTAACCATAAACATCATGCAAAAGATACTATTATTTATTGCTTCCCTTTTTATTTCAACTCCTTATTCGCAAAAAAATGAAATAAAATCCTGGCAAGGCATTCATGAAACACCCCTTTCCCGTCTAGAACAACAATTTGCAGACCCTCCTGTGGAATTTGCCAACCATGTAATATGGGGTTGGGAAGGGAAAATGGATAAAAAGACTATTTGCAATGACTTGGATTCTATCAAGAAGAAAGGATTCCGTGCCGTAATATTTGAAGCAGGTTACAAACTACCTTTCAAATATCTTTCCGAAGAATGGTTTAAAGCGATTCGTACCGGAGTACTTGAAGCCAAAAAGCGAGGTATGAAAGTCTGGATTATTGATGAAGGAAAATATCCCAGCGGATTTGCAGGAGGAAAATTCTCACAGGAACGTCCCGATTTGAGAATGCAAGCTCTTGTGATAGGTGATACCATACAGGTAAAACGGGGAGAAGTAATGACAAACCATAAAATAGCACCAGAAATCATCAGTGCGGTAGCCGTCAGTACATCCGGTGCTCCTAACAGAACTGTAGCAATTAATAATGGTGAAATAAGTTTCAACGCCGGACTGGATGACTGGAAGATCCTATTGGTCAAAAGCGACTTTCGAACGGCCGTAACCCGAGCCGTTAATAATCCCAACGGCGGCAAAGATGCCACTAATTCTCTGTGTGATTATCTGAATCCTGTTGCCGTACAACAATTCATTGATTGGACACATGAACAGTATAAAAAATACCTTGGTAAAGAGCTGGGTACCACTGTACTTGGTTTCCGGGGAGACGAACCCGATTATGCACATTTACCCTGGACTCCTTCCATTGTCCAAACATTCAAAGATACAAAAGGGTATGATCCGACTCCCTATCTGGCCTCCTTTTTTACCACTTCGCCCACCATACAGGAACAAAGGGTAAAAGCCGATTATTGGGATGTCTGGTCCAGCTTGTTCGCCACCCATTTTTTCAAATTACAGGCCGATTGGTGTGCGGCTAATGGAGTAGCCCACATTACCCATCTTAACAAAGAACATGAAATGCCCGCATGTGTTAAAGCTGAAGGAGACTATTTCCGGAATTTAAGTAAAGTTCAAATACCCGGAGTAGATGCAATCTGGAACCAAATATGGCCCGGTACCCTTAATGATTTCCCCAAAACTGGCCTCATCTGTAGCTCATGTTTATGGAAAACCTAGAGCATTCAGCGAAAGTTTTGCAGCTTACCACATCTCCCCTACCATTCCCCAAGCCAAATTTGTTGTAGATCATCAGATTGCCCGTGGGATTAACTTCTTTGAATTCATGTTCTGGCCGGCAGGGTCCAAACATCGCAATTGGATGAGTGATCCCGGTATGAAAGGCCTGAATGAATATACGAATCGCACCACTTACCTGATGAGTCAGGGGAAGCCGGGAGCACGAATTGCCATGTATTACCCCACATCTGCTATGTGGCTGGGTAACAATGAAGTTTATAAGGATATCGTCACTCTTACCCAACAGCTGTTAAACTCATCAACGAGATTTTGACTACATAAACGATGATGCTTTTACGGAAGCACTGACCATAGGTTCCGGCTATCTGGAAAATAAAAGCGGACAAAGATATGAAACATTGATTATCCCATCATCAGATGTTATTTCCGCATCTGCCTGGAAAGTGATAGAAACATTTTCCTCACGTGGAGGAAAGGTCCTGTTTTGGGGAAGGAAGCCTGCTTCTTTCATTGACAAAAGTTTCACTGCTCCCGGTTCCCTATCAGATTTAACCAATAGCAGGATTGAGCCATCCACCAGATGGACTGCACGTGTAAGCTCTTCCCTTCCGGAACCGGAAATGAAAAATCATTTCACCTGCCAATGATTCTATCCGCTACACGCGCAGAGTAATGCCCGATGGCGACCTCTACTTCATATTCAATGAAGGGAATAAAGCTACAGAATTTACAGCAGACTTTGATAAAGTAGGAGTCGCAAAAGAATGGAATGCGACAGATGGCACACTCCAACCGATAAATGCAACAATTGTCAATAACCGTACCCGTCTGACCATTAAACTGGAAGCATGGGAAAGCAAGCTCATATCTATCGGAAAAAATAACAGAGAATATAACATTAAAGAATATGGCGTAAAAGGAAATGGCTATTCGGAGACAGCCACTTTACAACGTATCATTAATGAAGCAGTTCACAATGGAGGTGGAACGATAGTTATTCCTGCCGGGGAGTATCTAAGCGGCGCTCTATTCTTCCCACGTGGTGTAGATTTACGTATAGAAAAAAACGCCAAACTAATCAGCACTGTCGACCCCAATGAATTTCCTGTCATCCCTACCCGTTTTGAAGGTATAGAAAAAAGGTGGCGATGTGCTTTCTTGAATTTCGACCATTCAGACGGAGTTAAAGTTTATGGTGAAGGAGTTATCGATGGTAAAGGAGTAGAATGGAAAAAAATTCCATTCGGAAACTCCGGACGTCCCAGACTGTTATGTTTCACAGATTGCCCGGGAGGTAAGATTTCCGGTTTAAAAATGATAAATCAGGCCTCATGGTGTCTTCATGTACTTTACACAAACGGCTTCACTATAGATGGAATCGATATCCGTGCATTGGAATATATACCCAGTTCCGATGGCATAGATATTGATTCGTCCAATGATATACTGATTACTTCCACCCGCATTGAGGCACATGATGATTGCATCTCCATCAAATCCGGACGAGACGAGGACGGACGCAGAGTAGGACGTCCCAGTGAAAACATTCTGATAGAAAACTGTCATTTTGCATACGGTCATGGTGGAGTGGCTATGGGCAGTGAAATATCAGGCGGCATACGCAATGTGACCATACGTTCCTGCCTGATGGATAACGAAAACTGGAGCCCCTTACGTTTTAAAAGTCAGCCCAGCCGCGGCGGAACTGTGGAAAATATCACTTTTGAAGATATTACCATCAAAGGAGCGCGCAGTATCTTTGATATCAATATGGAATGGCGTATGGTTCCTCCGCTTTCACCTGCACATTATCCGCTGACCTGTTTGCGCAATATCCATTTCAAGAATATAAATGGAGAAGCACAATCAGCAGGAACCATGTATGGTTTTAAAGAGACTCCATTCGGAAATGATACATTCTTTTTTGAGAATTGCCATATCAAAGCTCAAAAAGGATTAAGCATCTCAAATGTGGCCAATGTTAATTTTAAAGGTTTGGAACTAGAGATAAAAGAAGGAGAAAAGATTTATGAACGGTCTGCAAATAAAGACAAATAGCCCAATAAGAACACTGATAAATAAAAAATACACTCGAAATGCGTACACATGCATAATATTCAAGGAAGATGTACACATTTCCATTGTAGGAAATCCCAGACCATCCTATTTTTGCGCTACCATTAAAACACTAAAACCAACATGATGAAGAAAAAACTTAATACTATCATTCTTTTTTAGTTGCATTAGGTTTTGGAGTTGTAAAAGCACAAGACTTTGCCGGACAAAAAAATGAAACGTTGAAGACTGTTACAAAAGTCAATGATTACTTCATGAAGAAGTATGCCGATTATCGTACTCCTTCTTTTGTAAAAAAGTGTAACCCGTCCCAGTAATATCTGGACACGCGGAGTATATTATGAAGGATTAATGGCTCTTTACTCCGTCTATCCACGCGATGACTATTATAAATACGCTGTCGATTGGTCAAATTACCACGAATGGGGATTCCGCAACGGTACCACCACTCGCAATGCTGATGATTACTGTGCCAGCCAGACTTACATTGATTTATATAACATTTGTCCCGATCCGGAAAGAATCCGTAAGGTCAAAGCCAATATAGATATGCTGGTCAACACTCCTCAAGTAAATGATTGGTGGTGGATTGACGCCATCCAAATGGGAATGCCTGTATTTGCCAAACTGGGAAAATTGACCGGAGAACAAAAATATTTCGACAAAATGTGGGATATGTATGAATATACCCGTAACAAACATGGTGAGAATGGCATGTACAACCAAAAAGAAGGTTTGTGGTGGAGAGACCAAGACTTTGATCCCCCTTACAAAGAACCTAACGGTAAGAATTGCTATTGGAGTCGTGGTAATGGATGGGTATATGCAGCACTGGTACGTGTATTGGATGAAATTCCTACTGATGAAAAACATCGCGCCGACTATATCAATGACTTCCTGACCATGAGTAAAGCTATCAAAAATTGCCAACGTACTGATGGTTTTTGGAATGTAAGTATGCATGACGAATCAAACTTCGGAGGTAAAGAAACCAGTGGCACCGCTTTATTTGTATATGGCATGGCATGGGGGGTACGTAACGGACTGTTGGACAGAAAAGAATACCTGCCAGTCTTGTTGAAAGCATGGAATGCTATGGTGAAGGATGCCGTTCACCCTAACGGCTTCCTAGGACTTGTACAAGGAACCGGAAAAGAACCGAAAGACAGTCAACCTGTCACATACGATAAAGTACCCGATTTTGAAGATTTTGGAGTAGGGTGTTTCCTGCTCGCCGGAAGTGAGGTTTACAAATTAAATTAATAATATGATTGGTTAGTGAATCGATTTTTCATAGACTATGATTTAAAGGTTAGATTTAGGTTAAGTAAAAAGGAGCGACTGTGAAGCCGCTCCTTTTTGTTCTATCAATCATACGTTTTCAATCAGTAATAGAAAATACCAATACTCCTGCTGTAGGAATTACCGGCTCTCCTATCAGCACTTTGGCTCCCGAAGGAAGTACGAACTTATAAGGTTTATCTGTATAATTCAGTACAATCCCCATACCATTGCGGTACTCTAAAGTAACACCGTATGGTAAATCCATCACAGGAATATTCAATTGCGCATATAGTTTCTTCAAAATATCTTTCTCCAATAATCCGTCCGTACTATCCACTCCCACGTAAGTAACAGTACCTTTTCCCAACTTACGAGTAGTGACTGCCGGTTTTCCTTCATAAAATTCCTGTGTATAAGTAGCCCATACTTGTGAATCCTTACCCGGTTTCAATATCTCTCCCCAAGTATTCCACGTATATTCTTTTCCATCCATCCGTAATTTGCCCGGTTCTTCAGGAAGTAATAAATCATAAAACTCCATTTCATTACCGGTCAGTTCATTTATCATGGAACCGAAAGGAGCTTCGGGTAAACGTCCATGGCGGTCTTTTTGGGCTGTACGGCAAGTTAAGACCAAATTACCACCCTTCTTTACATAATCAGTCCATCTGTCTACCAATGCCTTGTCAGCCAATTGATAAGCCGGAGCTATGATCACAGGATAAGAGGAGAACTCCTTGCTTTCATTGATAAAATCTACGGGCGCGCCAAAAGATTTCAACGTGCGATAATATTTCTCAATATGCCCTAATGTATTCCATGTACGATTTTGCTTCTGGCGCTCAATGCTCCATGAATTTTCATGATTAAAAAGAATGGCAGTACGACGCGCCAAATAATCGGCCGGTTTCACCTCACGAGCTGCAACCTGTCCCCGCAGCTGTCTGATTTCTTTCATGAACTGCTCATATTCACGTCCACCGGGAGTTACCGTTGTTCCGTCTGTACCTACAATGCCGTAGTGATATTGTTCCGTGCCATACAGAGGCTGGCGATAACGATAAGTACAGATAAAGTCGCCTCCACCGGCAAATACGCTCCACATCCATAAACGGACAGCTCCGGGCAGCGGTTGAGGATTGATACTCCCCCAATTCACCTGCCCTGGCTGAAGTTCCATTACTCCATAAGTACCTTGTATGGGTCTGAAAAAGTCATTGGCAAAAGCAATACGCAACGGATTTCCCACTCGATATCCGCGACGGCCGATCCCTTCATTGTCTCCATACACCATATAGCGAGTATAACTTTGAAAATCAAGTGCAGGGCTGCCACCTATATGTCCTTCCTCATAATTAGGAATATAGTTAGTAGTCACCCATTGGTTCTTTGCATATTTTTTTATCAACAAACATTGTTCATTCAAAAAGTCGTTTGTCTGACTGGCAGCAAAACGGCGGTAATCCAAAATCTGATGATGATTCATAAACATCTGGGCAGTTTTAGGAAGAGTTATTTCATCAAAAGAAGAATAAACCTCACTCCAAAAAGCCGTTCCCCAGGCATCATTCAATGCTTTAATGTCATGATGATATTTTTCACGTAAAAAATCCCGGAAAGCCAGTTCGGCTTTCGGATTATAATCAAATTGTACGGCCGGCTCATTATCGAGCTGCCAGCCGATTATTCTGGAATCATTTCCATAATGCTGAGCTAACTTCTCTATCATTTTATAAGCCAGTTCTCTATAAACGGGAGAAGCAAAAGAAGCATGTTGACGTGCTCCGTGATCAAGCACGGTACCATTTTCATTTTTAATCAAAATTTCAGGGTATTTACGGCTCAGCCATACCGGTGGAGTTGCCGTAGAAGTACACATAATGACTTTCAAATCATATTTGGCAGCCAAAGCCACCGCTTTATCCAACCAGGCAAAATCATATTTTCCCTCTTCCGGTTCCAATTGCGCCCAAGCAAATTCCGCGAAATGGGTGAATTCAAAACCCAAATCGTGCATCTGTTTAAAATCTCTCTCCCATTGACTCTCATCCCAATGCTCAGGATAATAATAAGCACCGGTCAAGGTCAAATCCTTGTCTTTAAACCAAGGCTGTTGTGCAAAAAGTCCTCCGGCCAAAGAACAAGCCAAAAGAACGGTCACAAATCGTTTTTTCATGATAAAATAGTAATTTAATAGATTTTCCATTCCCATAATCCGGCTGCACCTTTATCTATGTGCAAACGCAAATAACGTACTTTATCTCCCACCGTCACCACATGAGGTGAACATGCCTTCACCTCTTTTACTCCGGCACAAGGTTGCCAATTAGTACCATCATTGGATTTTTCGAGATGCCAGGCATGGCCTTCAGCAGGGTGTACAAAGGCAAATTGACACTCCGTTACCTGCATGGCTTCACCCAAATCCACCATCAGCCAAGGATGATCATCATTTGTTTCTGCCATCCAGCGTGTTCCATTAGACCGGTCGCCTGCATTTCCAGGGTGATATATATGTGTGCGTTCCACCTTGACAAGCGAAGTTTTATCAGCCAAAGGACAATTAGGCTGAGTTTCTATTTCAACCTTAGAAGTACGGGGAGAACGTACGCTGGATGCACTGAAAGAAGCTTTCAGCGCCTTATTTTCGCGCTGTTCCTGGCTGACAGCCAAGTAACCAACTCCCTTTTCATCAGGAACAAGTGTCTTTATAGTGCCATCCTCATTAAATTCCATCCGATTAGCATATACTTGGCGGGTAGTTCCTCCGTCACCGTACTCCAGATATACGAAAATATAATCGTCTGTTTCTTCATTATAAAATACATTCCCATGTCCCGGCCCCCAAACATTATCGGCAATGGATGAAAAAAGAAAAATATCATTGCCTTCGGGCTTTTCAAAGCCCGACAAAGGGGACTGCCGGCTCATCATGTAAGCATTTACATAATTCTGATTCCCTCTCAAAGTATAGATGTAATAATAAATACCTTTACGTTTAAACATAACCGGCCCTTCCGAATACCCTTGACGAGCCGTACTCATCACAACAGTATCACCGGTTAAATGCTGCCAATCGTCAGTCATACGGGCAGCCATCCGGCGGCGCCAGAATAAATAAGCAGTTCCATCATCATCCACAAAAGGTTCCCCATCTATATCCGGAGCAATACAAGATTGATCAAACCCATCCAAAGAATGAGAAGACATAGAATTACGTCCGGCTAAAAGGAAAGGACCTTCGGGACGGTCGGACTTCAGCACATAGGTACGTGCATTCTCATCCGGTTTTACAAAAGTGGTATAAAGATAATATTCACCATTCTTCTCCACTACTCTGCCGGGTGCCCAATAACGAAAATATCCCGTCTTTTTCTCTCCTTTGGCATTGACATATTCATGTCCTTTATGCCAATCGAATCCCACAATATGTGATCCGTCAAAACTCCAGTTTACAAAATCTTTAGATTTCCATACCACAGGAGTCCCTGCTTGTGACAATCCTTTATCAATATCAGTAGTACCATAAAGATAATAAGTATCACCAAATTTGGATAAAGAAGGATCAGCGATATTATCCGGAATAAGAGGATTGAAGTGATGGATACGAAGCAATTTATCAAGTACAGCCTTCTCTACGGTAAAAGCAGTTCCGTGACGGGTTCCCCGAGGAAAAGATACACGGTCGGACACATCTTCCCATGTCTTTCCATGATCACGACTGCAAACAGCTCCATATTGATGATTACGGTATTTATCAAAATAGACATAAAGAGCATCATCTACAAAAAGTGGCGCAGGTCCCTCACACCAATAATTTCCTGTAATGGAAGGAGAAACGGTAGTAGGAAATCCATCCTCTATCCGTGTTGTCCGTGTTATTCTCAAATTCTTCTCTGCCGGCAACGAGTTTTCATTCTTCACCACCATAATCAAGTCTTTCATCACCGGATCGCGTACAATAGCTGCATCAATCACACTGAAATCGGGATTAAAGAACAGTTTGGTTTCAGAAAATGTATTAAAATCCTTCGTCGTAACATAGTAAATACGATGGTTCAGCCCTTTCTCACTCTCAATGACCGGCACTTCCTTGTGACGTCCGGGAATGGTCGTTGCCCAAAAAAATATAATAAGTTTGCGAAGGTTCATCATAAAACAATTCAGGTGCCCAGCAATTATGTGCAGCAGGCTCATGCATCATTACCGGAATAGAACGCTGCTCACTCCAATGGATTAAATCGGGAGAAGAGGCGTAACCTATAATCCGGTCTGTCCAACTGGAAGTCCACACCATGTGAAAGGTTCCGTCCGGCGCTTGACAAATACTAGGGTCACGCATCAGACGATCCTTCCCGACCGTAGGTATCAAGAAAGATTTTCCATGATTCAGAGGAGTCCATGTCAGCCCATCCAAACTATAAGCCAAATGAAGACCGTCCCGACTGTCATTAATGAAATAAGAGAACAAATAAGCCGTATCACCGGCAAATAATCCGGCAACCGTTCCTAACAAGCAGAGCAAACTGAATAATCGTTTTTTCATGTATACAATGATTTAATTGTGAGTATACAAAGATAAAAAGAGATTTGGACTTTTTTCTGCACATACAAGGCATATCCATGTAAAATCGTACAAATATATCGCACATTACCCCTATTTTATACGAATTTCCATCTATATGTACTTCTTTCTATTTACATGCAGATGAAAAGACCTTAATTTAGCAACATCAAATTCAAAGTAAAAAGATACTATGAAAAAAAACGTTATTGACAATCTGCCTAGTATGGATGTGCTTCTCGTTAAGCGCACAAAAAAATTATTGACTTATCCGGAAAATGGTCATTCAGTATAGACCGTCAGGATAATGGAGAAAAAGAAAAATGGTTCAGCCACACATTGAATGACTGCATCAACCTGCCCGGCTCCATGCCCGAGAAACTGAAAGGTGATGAGGTTACCGCAAAGACCCAATGGACAGGCAGTCTCTATGACAGTTCCTACTATTATAATCCATACATGGAAAAATACCGTAAAGAAGGTAATATTAAATTTCCATTCTTTCTGACTCCCGACAAACATTATGTAGGAGCTGCTTGGTATCAGAAAGAGGTGAATATACCTGCCGACTGGAAAGGTGAACGTATTTTGTTGTTCCTGGAACGTCCCCATATAGAAACAACCGTATGGGTGAACGGACAAAAGACAGGAATGCAGAATAGTCTTTGTGTTCCCCATCAATATGATATAACCCATTATGTCCGTCCCGGAAAATGTACTATCACTATCCGGGTGGATAATCGTATCAAAGAAATCAATGTCGGACCGGATTCGCACAGCATAACCGACCAGACCCAAGGAAACTGGAACGGCATTGTAGGACGCATCTGTCTGCAAACGACTCCGAAAACATATTTCGATGATATTCAAATATATCCGGAACCGGAACAAAAACTGGCACGTGTCAAAGTCGTCATCAAAGGTACAGGCACTGCAAAAGTAAAATTATCAGCAGAGAGCTTCAATACGGATAAAAAGCATATAGTTCCCGCCATACAACAAGAAATCAAACTCAACAAAGGAGTGACGGAAACAGAAATGGTATTACCTATGGGGAATGATATGCTGCTATGGGATGAATTTCATCCGGCCCTGTACAAACTGAAAGCAGAAGTCACCAATGGGAAAAAAACTGAGATAAAGGAAATACAATTCGGTATGCGCCGATTTGAAATCAAAGGTAAATGGTTTTATGTAAACGGGCGCAAAACCCAGCTTCGCGGAACAGTTGAAAACTGTGACTTCCCGTTGACCGGTTACGCTCCGATGGATGTAGAAAGTTGGGAACGGGTATTCCGTATCTGTCGCAGTTATGGACTGAATCACATGCGTTTCCATTCATTCTGTCCTCCCGAAGCCGCTTTTATGGCTGCCGACCGGGTAGGATTCTATCTGCAACCCGAAGGTCCGAGCTGGCCCAATCATGGTCCCAAATTAGGTTTGGGACAACCTATTGACAAATATCTGATGGACGAAACCATCGCATTAACCAAAGAATATGGCAACTATGCTTCTTATTGCATGTTGGCATGCGGAAACGAACCTAGCGGACGCTGGGTAGAATGGGTGACCAAGTTCGTAGAATATTGGGAAAAGAAGGATCCCAGACATGTATATACCGGAGCATCGGTAGGCAACGGATGGCAATGGCAACCTCGCAACCAATATCATGTAAAGGCTGGGGCACGTGGCCTGACCTGGTCCAAGAAACAACCGTCCACCCAAGACGACTATCGTTTCCAAAATCATCTTGACACCGTGAGACAGCCCTACGTATCCCATGAAACAGGTCAATGGTGCGCTTTCCCCAATTTCAATGAAATACGTAAATATACAGGCGTCAATAAAGCCAAGAACTTCGAGATTTTCAAAGACATTCTGGCTGACAACCACATGAGCGACCAAGCCCATCTATTTATGATGGCCAGCGGAAAGTTGCAAGCCCTTTGTTACAAATATGAAATAGAAAAGACACTCCGCACGCCCGATTATGCCGGTTTCCAATTATTGGCACTGAACGATTATTCGGGTCAGGGAACTGCACTGGTAGGTGTTCTCGATGTTTTCTTTGAAGAAAAAGGATATATCAACTCTGCAGAATGGAGACGTTTCTGCTCACCTACAGTTCCACTGATGCGTACAGATAAATTTGTATATAATAACAAGGAAATTTTAAAGGCGGATATTGAAATCGCTCATTTTGGTGCCGAGGCATTAAAACAAGCAGAAATTGTATATACGTTAAAAGACGAATATGGCAAAGTATATGCGCAAGGCACATTGGCAACACAAGACATTCCTGTCGGAAATTTAAATCGCACAGGTAGCCTTGAGTTTCCGCTTACTGATATCCAAGAGGCTAAAAAGCTGAATCTGGAAATACGCATTACGGGAACAGAAGCTGTAAATGACTGGAATTTCTGGGTTTATCCCGCCCAAGTGACAATAGCCGAAGGAAAAGTATACACTACCGACACCTTGGATTCGAAAGCCCTGGAAATTCTTCAGAATGGTGGAAATGTGCTTATTACAGCTGCGGGCAAAGTGAGTTATGGTAAAGAAGTGGTCCAGCAATTCACTCCTGTATTCTGGAACACCTCCTGGTTCAAAATGCGTCCTCCTCATACCACAGGTATCTTAGTGAACCCCAAACACCCGTTATTCCGTCAGTTTCCGACAGAATATCACAGCAATCTGCAATGGTGGGAACTGCTGAATCGTGCTCAAGTGATGCAATTCACCCACTTTCCACCCGCTTTCCAACCTACGGTTCAAAGTATCGACACTTGGTTTATAAGCCGCAAGATAGGTATGTTATTCGAAGCCAATGTATTAAATGGGAAAGTGCTCATGACAAGCATGGACATTACCTCCCAGCCAGAGAAACGCATTGTAGCTCGTCAGATGCATAAAGCCATTTTGGATTATATGAATTCGGACCAGTTCCGTCCGCAATTTACTGTAACGCCTCAACAAATCAGTGAGTTGTTCACAAAAACAGCCGGTGATATCAAATCTTATACCAATGACTCTCCGGATGAACTAAAACCGAAAATCAATTAATAACAATCTATATCAATCATGAAACAGATAGCCCTATTAGCTCTTGGACTTTTAGCGACATTAGGAGTCGAAGCACAAACTTACAAATTCGATTTTACCACAGGTAAAAAGACGAAAGACGGTTATACCAAAATAACTCCCGCCGACAGATACTCGGAGGAAAAGGGATACGGATATGACAGACAGCCCTCTCCGGAAGGTAAAAGTACAGCTCCATTCTTTTTCTCTGTTACGGTTCCCGATGGCAACTACCATGTCACAGCCGTGATAGGAAACAAACGCGCTGCCGGAGAAACAACAGTGCGAGGAGAATCACGCCGCCTTTTCTTCGAAAATGTGAAGACAAAAAAAGGGGAGTTAAAACCTTGTACATTTGTGATCAACAAGCGCAACACACATATTTCGGAAAAAGAAAATGTGCGCATCAAACCGCGTGAACGCCAAAAATTGAACTGGGATGACAAACTTACTTTGGAATTCAACGGGGATGCACCCCAATTGTCCGAACTGATTATTGAGAAAGTAAATAATGTACCCACCGTATTCCTATGCGGTAACTCCACGGTAGTAGACCAGGACAATGAACCTTGGGCAAGCTGGGGACAAATGATTCCCCGCTTCTTCAATGACAGCATTTGTTTTGCCAATTATGCAGAATCCGGCGAAAGCGCCAATACTTTTATCGGTGCAGGACGACTGAAAAAGGCATTGACACAAATGAAACCCGGAGATTATATTTTTATGGAATTCGGTCACAACGACCAAAAGCAAAAAGGTCCCGGTAAAGGAGCTTATTATTCATTTATGACTAGCTTGAAAACATTCATTGATGAGGCAAGGGCACGAGGAGCCTATCCTGTACTGGTAACCCCGACACAACGCCGCAGTTTCGATGAAAACGGGAAAATCAGAGATACTCACGAAGATTATCCCGAAGCAATGCGCTGGTTGGCTGCCAAAGAAAACGTTCCTTTGATCGATCTCAACGAAATGACCCGTACCCTCTATGAAGCAATGGGAGTGGAACCTTCCAAAAAGGCATTCGTACATTATCCTGCCGGAACCTATCCGGGACAAAACAGGGTATTGGCAGATAATCACCCACTTCAATCCTTACGGAGCTTATCAAATCTCCAAATGTATCATTGAAGGGATAAAGAAAGCGGGATTACCTATCTCTAACTATTTACGCAGCGACTATTCCGGTTACAACCCTGCACATCCGGATGCTTTGGACAGTTTCAAATGGAATGACAGCCCGTTTACAGAAATTGAAAAGCCGGACGGCAATTAATTTAAAAGTAGGAACAAATGAACAACAAAACATTATTATTAACCCTATCATTTACCTTAGGTACCCTCTTTACCAATGCCCAATCCCTCCCCGGATTCCAATGGGGAGAAGGGATGGGAACTCCTGACCTTTCGTGGACTGCCCAAGTAGGAGCCAAAACCTATCCGAAGGGAAAAATATTCCAAGCAGCCGATTACGGATTGAAAAATGACAGCACCCGGTTAAGCACTGCCGCCCTGCAGAAAGCCATTGACGAATGCCACCGTTCCGGAGGGGGAACAGTGGAAGTAGCCCCGGGATACTACCGGATTGGTGCCATCTACCTGAAAAGTAATGTAAACCTCCACCTCAACCAAGGTACGACGCTGATAGCCAGTGAGAATATTGATTTATACCCCGAAATGCGCTCCCGCGTGGCAGGTATCGAAATGGTATGGCCCTCGGCAGTCATCAATATTCTGGATGCGGAAAACGCAGCTATCAGCGGAGCAGGTACGTTGGATTGTCGTGGAAAAATATTCTGGGATAAATATTGGACCATGCGGAAGGATTACGAGAAACGCAAACTGCGGTGGATTGTGGACTACGACTGCAAACGTGTAAGAGGTATGCTCATCTCGAACAGCCGCCATATAACACTGAAAGACTTTACCTTGATGCGTACCGGATTTTGGGGTTGCCAGGTGCTGTATTCCGACCAATGTACCTTGAACGGACTGAAAATCAATAATAACGTAGGGGGGCATGGTCCCAGTACGGATGGTATTGACATTGACTCCAGCACCAATATCCTGATTGAAAACTGCGAAGTAGATTGCAACGATGACAATATCTGCCTGAAAGCCGGAAGGGATGCCGACGGCCTGCGCGTAAACCGCCCCACAGAAAATATCATTGTTCGTGGATGCATTGCACGTAAAGGTGCGGGACTGATTACCTGCGGCAGCGAAACTTCAGGCTGCATCCGAAATGTATTGGGATATAACCTCCAAGCATACGGAACCTCTTCCACCCTCCGTCTGAAATCTGCCATGAACCACGGTGGAACCGTAGAAAATATCTACATGACCCAAGTGACAGCAGACCATGTCCGCCATGTACTGGCAGCGGACCTGAACTGGAACCCCAGCTATAGTTATTCTACCTTACCGGCTGAATATGAAGGTAAGGAAATTCCCGAACATTGGAAAGTTATGCTGACTCCTGTCACACCTAAAGAAAAAGGGTATCCGCATTTCCGTAATGTATGGCTCAGCGATGTAAAAGCTACTAATGTGCAAACCTTTATCACCGCTGCCGGCTGGAATGAGGAACTGCCTTTGCAGAATTTCCATATTTCCGGCATAAAAGCCAAGGTAAATAAAGCAGGAAGCATTATCTTTACCGAAGACTTCCACCTGGAAGATGTCCGGTTACAAGTAGAAGACGGCAGTCGTGTGGAAGAAAAAAACAATAAGAACGCACAAATCGATATCAGCTATGAAAACAACATGGAATTATAGCCGGCGGCTACTTCCGTTCTTTCTCTGTATGCTGTTGTCTGTCTTTGGCAACAACGCCCAGACTCTTCCCTTCCGTTTATCCAAAGGTGCGGGAACTTTCCGTCTGGGAGTGGTTTGCGGCAATGAAAGTTGCTGGCTGGACCAATGCAGTGTTAAGAAAAAGGGACAGGCTTATACCATTAAAGATAAATTATGGAAAGAAGGTGAAATAAAGCTGATTGTATGTCCATTGACGAATAGTAATGGTTTTATCATGGAGGTTTCGGGTGAGCGATTACCTGAAGAGCTCAAACTTTGCTGGGCTTTCGGTGCATGCGACGGTGCAGACGACTCTGCCGTAACAGACAACAGTATTCCGGCAGCCTCCTGCTTCCATAATGTATTCAGTACAGAAGGAAACGCTTTTACCACCTATTATGGTGAAAGCATGAAACTGAGAACGGTTCATGGGGTATCTCCCATCGGTTCCGAAATTCGTCTGTCCGACGGACATAAACAAGCATCCCCGCTTGCTTTATTCAACTCCGGTAAAAAAGACAGATGCCCCCGTCATCTCTGCCCTATGCCCGTGGAAACCGCAAGAAAAAACTCTACTTCTGTTTCTACCAACGGGCTGATTATAATTATTTCATGCTACCCGGATTATTCGGGAAAGAACATAAAACCCGATCAAAATGAAACGATTGTATCCATACCTGTTCTTCCTTTTCCTATGCCTGTCTGCCCAGGCACAGGAATTCAAGGTGTACCAATTTCCGGCAGATAAGGTTCCTGCCATAGATGGCAATACCCACGACTGGGATTGCGTTCCGGCTGATTATAAGATAACGGAAGCAGCTTTAAAGGAAGACGAGGGAAAACATGCACAGCCGGACACTACCACATTGAAAGTCAGTGTCAAAGTAGGTTGGTGTGCAGAAACTCAGAAGTTGTATTTTCTATATGAAGCATACGATAATTATTGGCGGTTCAGTGAGAACTCCTTGAACACGGATATTTTTGAAGTAGTGGTGGATGGCGATTGTTCAGGGGGGCCGTTCATCGACCGTTTTCATCCCACAGCTCCCAAAGATGTGTGGCAAGCCTGGTTCAAATTTCACGGATGCCATGCCCAGAACTATCACATCTTCACCCCGGCTCACGGCAATGACTGGTGTATGTTATGGGGTCCTCAGGTATGGCTGAAACAAAAGCCATACGCTGATTATGCCTATCAGTACTCTTTCAAGGAGGGAGAAGCGGGTAAGCTGGTATTGGAATTCTATATCACCCCCTTTGACCATGCGGATGCCGACGGTCCCGAACTATCTCGCCCTACTTTATTAAAGGAAGGAAATGAAATCGGACTATGCTGGGCGGTGATTGACTGGGATGCCCACCCTGCCTCTAAAGACGGATTCTGGAATTTATCCGATGAGCATACCATGTATGGCAATGCATCTTATTTACGCAAATTCAAACTAATGCCCATTCAGTAAAAGCAAAGACAGACCATGAAACAACTCATACTCTTCCTTTTATGCCTCAGCACATGGACAGCACAGGCAAAGATCTATAATGTAAAAGATTACGGAGCGAAAGCCGACGGTACTACCATTGATAGCCCCGCCATAAACCGGGCCATTGAGGAAGCTGCCTCCCAGGGGGGAGGAACCGTTTATTTCCCTGCGGGAGAATACGCCTGCTATTCCATACGTTTGGCCAGCCATATACATCTGTATATAGAACAAGGAGCACGGATTGTCGGCGCCTTTCCATCAGCAACGGAAGGCTATGACCTGGCAGAACCGAATGAACACACCCAATTCCAGGATTTCGGACACAGTCATTGGAAGAACTCACTTATCTGGGGAATCGGTCTGGAAGACATCACCATCAGCGGACCGGGACTGATTTACGGCAAAGGACTCACCCGTGAGGAAAGCCGCCTGCCCGGTGTAGGCAACAAAGCCATCAGCTTGAAACTCTGCAAGAACGTGACATTGAAAGACTTCTCTTTGCTGCATTGCGGTCATTTCGGTCTGCTGGCTACAGGAGTAGACAATCTGAGCATTCTGAACGTGAAAGTAGATACCAACCGGGACGGTTTTGACATAGACTGCTGCAAAAATGTCCGCATCAGTCATTGCACCGTCAACGCTCCCTGGGATGACGCTATCGTGCTTAAAGCGTCCTACGGATTAGGCTATTTCAAGGATACGGAAAATGTAACCATCTCCGATTGTTTCGTCAGCGGATACGACCGTGGCAGTGTATTGGATTGCACTTGGCAAAGGGACGAACCCCAAGCGCCGGATCACGGATTTGTAACGGGACGCATTAAATTAGGAACGGAATCCAGCGGCGGTTTCAAAAACATAGCCATCACCAACTGCATCTTCGAGCGTTGTCGCGGACTTGCCCTGGAAACGGTAGACGGTGGCAAACTGGAAGATATCGTCATCAGTAACATCACGATGCGCGATATTGTCAACGCCCCCATCTTCCTGCGGTTAGGAGCCCGGATGCGCAGCCCGCAAGGAACGCCCGTGGGCACAATGAAACGCATCCTCATCAGCCACGTCAATGTATTTAATGCCGACTCGCGCTACTCCTCCATTATCAGCGGAATACCGGAAGCCCTTATTGAAGATGTGACACTGAGCGATATTCATATCTATCACCAAGGAGGATATACAGAAGCCGACGGACTTCTGACTCCTCCCGAACAAGAGAAAGTATATCCTGAACCGTGGATGTTCGGAACGATTCCCGCCAAAGGTTTCTACATCCGCCACGCACGCAACATCACCTTGGACAATGTAAACTTCCATTACGAGAAAGCGGACGGACGTCCCTTGTTTGTCACGGATGATGCCAGTGATATCAGATACAGGAACATCACAGTGGATGGAAAAGAGTTCAATACAGCCAACTAATAAAAAACAAAATAGAATGAAGAGAAAATATTTATTGTTCAGCCTGTTGCTGGCCGGAAGCAGCCTTTACGCACAAGAATGGCCGGCAGTGCGACCCGAAGCCCGCCCCGCCACCCGCTGGTGGTGGCTGGGAAGTGCTGTCGATGCAACCAATCTGACCTACAATCTGGAAGAATATGCCAAAGCCGGACTGGGAGGTGTTGAAATCACTCCTATTTATGGTGTTCAAGGCAACGATAAGAATAACCTTCCTTTCCTCAGCCCGCAATGGATGAATATGTTGCAACATACTGAAGCTGAAGGAAAACGTATCGGTATTGAAGTAGATATGAACACCGGTACCGGATGGCCCTTCGGCGGTCCTCACGTGAGTATGACAGATGCTGCTACCAAAGCTATTTTTCAATCCTATCAAGTAGAGGGTGGAAAAGAAATTACGCTAGATTTGAAAGTAGAAGAAGAAAAACAACGCCCTGTAGCCACTTTAAGCCGGGTTATGGCCTATAATGCGGACAATAAGCAATGTCTTAACCTCACTTCCAAAGCGAAGAACGGACAATTACAATGGAAAGCTCCGGCAGGACATTGGAATATCATCACCTTATATATAGGCAAGACTTTCCAAAAAGTGAAACGTGCCGCTCCCGGTGGAGAAGGCTATGTGATGAACCACCTGGATAAAGGAGCCGTAAAACGCTATTTTGCCAACTTTGACAAAGCCTTTAAAGAAAACAAGACCAATTTTCCACATACTTTTTTCAATGACTCTTACGAAGTATATGGTGCTGACTGGACTCCTGATTTTCTGGAACAATTCGCCCGCCGTCGCGGCTATAAACTGGAAGAACACTTCCCTGAATTTATAGCTCAGGACCGTAATGAAACCACCGCCCGCATAGTCAGTGACTATCGCGAAACCATCTCCGATTTATTGATTGAGAATTTCAGTACCCAATGGACTAACTGGGCACACGGTCACGGCAGCATCACCCGTAACCAGGCACACGGTTCCCCTGCCAATCTGATAGATACCTATGCCTCCGTGGATATTCCCGAATGCGAAGGATTCGGTCTGTCGCAATTCCATATTAAAGGATTGCGCCAAGATTCCCTGACCCGTAAGAATGACTCCGACCTTTCCATGCTGAAATATGCTTCTTCCGCCGCCCATATCGCCGGAAAGCCCTACACGTCTTCAGAAACATTCACCTGGCTGACGGAACATTTCCGCACCTCCCTCTCCCAGTGCAAACCGGATATGGATTTGATGTTCGTATCAGGTGTAAACCACATGTTTTTCCACGGAACTCCCTACAGTCCCAAAGAAGCCAAATGGCCGGGATGGAAGTTTTATGCCTCTATTGACATGTCTCCTACCAATAACATTTGGCAGGATGCTCCGGCATTCTTTCAATACATCACCCGTTGCCAGTCTTTCCTGCAAATGGGGAAACCGGACAATGACTTTCTGGTTTACCTGCCTGTATATGATATGTGGCAGGAACAACCGGGCCGACTTTTGCTGTTCAGCATCCATGATATGGCAAAACGTGCTCCCAAGTTTATAGAGACCGTCCATACCATCAGCAATTGCGGCTATGACATGGATTATATCTCTGACAACTTTGTGAAAAGTACCCGTTGCGTAAATGGCAAATTACTGACCAAAGGAGGAACTTCCTATAAGGCCATCATCATTCCTGCTGTAAAACTAATGCCGTCCGAGGTACTCGGCCATTTACTAAAGCTGGCACAAGCCGGAGCTACTATCATCTTTACCGAAAACTATCCGCAGGATGTACCCGGTTATGGAAAACTGGAAGCACGCCGGAAAGGCTTTGCGCAATTACAAAAGCAACTTCCGGAAATTGCTTCTTTCGATGAGACGGTGGCAACTCCTTATCAAAAAGGGATCATCATTACAGGAAACAACTATCAATCTGCCTTGGAAAAAAGCGGTGTTGTTCCCGAAGAGATGAAAACGCGGTATGGCTTACAATGTATCCGCCGCTCCCATGCCGATGGACATCATTATTTCATCTCCTCATTGCAAGAAAAAGGAGTAAACGACTGGATAACCTTAGCCGTTCCCGCAGAAAGTGTCATGCTGTTCAATCCGATGACGGGAGAAAAAGGGAAAGCACAAACCCGCAAGCAAGAAGGCAAAACCCAAGTACGCCTCCAACTGCATTCCGGCGAAAGCGTGATCCTGCAAACTTTCAACCATGCCCTGACAGACGTTGCCGAATGGAAATACGTTCAAGAACAACCTGTCAGCCTCAGCCTTGATCACGGCTGGAAACTTCATTTTGCAAAAAGCACTCCCCAGATAGAAGGTACATTTGATATCGACACTCCGTCTTCGTGGACTGAAATTGCTCACCCCAACGCTCCGATCACCATGGCGACGGGAGTATATACCAATATCATCACTGTTCCCCATATTCCCGCCGATGACTGGATACTGGATTTGGGTGATGTGCGGGAAAGTGCCCGTGTGCGCATCAACGGACAAGATGCCGGAACGGCATGGGCCGTACCTTATCAGTTGAAAGTAGGCAAATGGCTGAAACCGGGAGATAACAAGATAGAAATAGAAGTGACCAATCTGCCTGCCAACCGCATTGCGGATATGGATCGTCGGGGTGAGAAATGGCGTATCTTCAATGAAATCAATGTGGTGAATCTGCAATACAAACCGATACCTTATACTGATTGGCAGCCATTGCCATCGGGATTGAATGGTAGTGTAAGGTTGATACCGGTTACTTATAAATAAGATATCCGATAGTGGCAGCCTATTGGCGGAGTTAATCCAGACTGTATTTGAAAGACTGAATTAATTCCGCCAATGTTTTTTACCTCATGCTCAGTGAGTGCACCTGCAACCGATCAAGCCGCAGCGAGACAGCATTTTATAGCAAAACGGCGTATTTACGGATAGTATCCAAACGTTCCCTAAGCGTCTGATCATTACCAGCCTGCCGCATATTATATTCCGGTTACAGCCGCATCAGCGAACCGGCAGGATATCCAGCATCGCTTCAAACATCATGACTGTAGGAGTAGTCAAGCCTCAATTGAATGTATATCACTCCCTACCCTATAGCATAAGCCTTTTCTTTCTTCAGGTTAAGCCTTTTTATACGGATATGTTCTATCTCCATAGCCTTTGGAGTTATCTCCATAAGCTTTGGAGTTATCTCCCAAGGCTATGGAGTTAACTCCAAAGGCTTGCGGAGATAAAACAGGCAGGAAGAAAAGCCTTAACCATACGTCAGGAAAGGGTTAGGGATACGGATAAGATCCTTTAAGGACGAATCGGATGCCAAAGTCTTTTGCAGATGCCTTTTTCGGATGAAAGTCCCGCTAACATTCTACAGCTCCAAAACTTTTCCGTCAGTGAATAGTCGAGATGCCATCCGTACCGGTTCCCGATAAGCATACCAACCGTCCGTATCGTTACATACAGCCTACAGCTTTCAAACAGATGTGTCTATTCCAAGGGGTAACGAAGCTAAGACAAAATGTGACAGGAATTCCCAAACTATCAGAGGAAAGGGAAGTGATAACAGATAAAAAATGGTGGTAGCAGGTGCTTTTTTCATGCTGCTACCACCACCTTTGAAACGCCCTGTTCATGGGTGGTTTACGAAAGAGGATGGTAGTAGTGGTAGCTGTTTTGCAAAACTCTGTTGCAGGTGGGAGGAAACTTCAAACAGGAACTAAAATTATAAAGTTTTCATCTTCTTCCCTATGCCCACTGCTTTAGAAATTTTGCCTGTTCCTTTTTCCTTATACAAGTAGCCACGGAACATGCCTCCGCTATTAAACGGCATGGCAAAATTACCTTTCTTGTCCACTGCAATCAATCCACCATTTCCCTCCTTGGTATTCAGTTCCTGATGGATAATATAATCGGCAGCCTCCCCGACAGGCTGGTGCAGCAACTTCACACGAGTAGAAAGATTATAAGCTACGACGTGACGGATAAAATACTCCCCATGCCCGGTGCACGACACAGCACAACCTTCATTATCCGCATAAGTACCTGCACCAATCACCGGTGAATCTCCCACACGGCCCCATTGCTTCTTGAACATACCACCGGTACTTGTTCCCGCTGTCAGGTTACCTTGCTTGTCCAGTACCACACAGCCCACAGTTCCATTCTTCTTGCTCTCCTTCTTCAAATCCTCTATCCACTTCAACGTCTTAGGAGTAGCAAAATACATATTATCCACAATTTCCAGTCCTTGTGACTTTGCAAACCGGTCAGCACCCTCACCTGCCAGCATCACGTGAGGTGTTTTTAGTTTTTTACCGCATAAGCTGCATTAATCGGATTCTTCACCGTTTTCAACCCGGCGACAGCTCCTGCTGTCAAATCCTTACCTTCCATAATAGAAGCATCCAGCTCAAAAGTACCGGCACTGGTACAAGTAGCCCCTTTACCTGCATTGAACAAGGGGTTATTCTCAAAGTAGTTGACAACCGCCATTACCGCTTCAGGCCCTTCGCCTCCGGCAGACAGAATAGCATTTCCAATGCTCAAAGCTGAATCTAAAGCCGCATAATACAAGGTTGATTTCTCCTTATCGTCCTCGAGGTTTTCCATAGCACCGGCACCTCCATGAACAACAATTACGTATTCTCTCTCCTGTGCCAGCATGCGGCACAATGGTAATAAGAGCAGAATTGTGATAAATAAGTGTTTCATAATAGTAGTTTAATATCAATAGTATGGTGCGAATGTAACAAAACAATTTGTAAAAAGGAAACTTTTATGCAGAGATATAGACATAAAAAAAGGAGCAACGCCTTGCTCCAACCTTTGTTAACCTTAAATCTAATACTATGAAAAACACAGTGCAAAGGTACGAACATTATTGAAATTTGCAAATTCGACAAAAAGAAAATTATGTTCTCTAACATGATTTAAGGAGATCCGCCACATTTGTTAATGAACATTTCCCTGTCAGATTATAAGTGACATTTTTACAGTTGTATTTCTTAACGTATACTAAACCATAAGACAAAATACACATTAAAAGTTAAATAAAGCGGATTGATACTATGTTTTAAAACATAAATAGGAATTTTGGTGTTATCTTTGCAGTAGTAAAAGAGAAAACAAAAGGTTTTTAGGAATAACCAGTTCTCCAAACGGGAGAACATAAAAAAGATGTAATTATGAAAAGAACAAATGACACAATCGAGATGTTGCAGTATCAGTTAAGAAGATACAAAGCAATGAGAAAGGGAGCTGCTTGCCAATCTTTGCAATACAAGCTTCAGAAATTAATGAGCCAACAGGCTAATGCCTGATGAGCTCTACCATAAAGAACACAAGTTTATAATTTTATAATATAAGAAAAAGGATATGATTTTTATCATATCCTTTTCTTATTATTATCTAGAATGAAAGTTTATTCATAAAGATAAAACATTCTATCCATCAACTGCCATTTTTCAGCCGAAGACGCTCCCGGCTCTGCCTGTTGAAAGACAGACATATACTCTTCCCATTCTGCCTGACGAGGCAACGTAGCCATTCTGGCCATGGCCGTATCCCAATCAAAATCGAGAGGAGTTTCCACTATCATAAACAAATTAGTTCCCAGGATATAAATTTCCATTTCCAAAATACCGACTTCACGAATAGCTGCCAATGTTTCCGGCCAAACCTTGCCTTCCGAATGACGCTTTCTATACTCGGCTATCAAGGCCGCATCGTTTTTCAGATTCAACATCTGGGCAATAACGTTTTACCGGTCCCTGATATTTCCGAACTTTATATCCTTGCTTTTGTTTTCCATTATTCTCTTACTTCCCAGCCTAATGCACTAGCTCCCAACACGGCGGCATCAGCATCCTTCAATTCAGAAATCAACAATTTAGTCTTACCTTCGTAAATCTTCAAGATATTATCATCTATAGCTTTACGGATCGGCTTCATGATATAATCACCTGATTTTGCCAATCCACCAAACAGGATAATCGCTTCCGGGCTGGAGAAAGCAATGAAATCCGCCAAAGCCTCACCCAAAATTACGTCCTGTATATTCAAAGATATCTTGTGCTAATTTATCCCCTCTTACAGCCGCGTCAAAAACATCTTTATATACAATATCTTCAGCCGGGATATCTCTTAACAAACTAGGTTCGGGACGGGCAACCAGAAATTCACGTGCCGTGCGTGCCACACCTGTAGCCGAACAATAAGTTTCCAAACAGCCCTTACGACCACAACCACACTGACGTCCGTCACGACGAACTATCACATGTCCCAATTCTCCGGCAAAACCATCGTGTCCGTAAACCAGTTGTCCATTTATTACGATACCACTACCAACACCGGTTCCAAGAGTAATCATAATAAAGTCTTTCATGCCACGAGCCGCACCATAAGTCATTTCACCGATGGCGGCAGCATTAGCATCATTTGTCAAGGCAGTAGGAACACCTATTGCTTCTTCAAACAAAGCAGCCAAGGGAATCACCCCTTTCCAAGGAAGATTCGGAGCAAATTCAATGGTTCCGTTATAGTAGTTTCCATTAGGAGCACCTACACCCATACCTTTAATTTTTTCTACGCCACCGAACGATTCAATCAACGGACGCAATTTTGAACTGACAGCCTCTACATAATCCTCTATCTTAGAAAATGATTGTGTCTTAACTGAATCGGTAGCCAATACGTTACCACGCGAATCTACGATGCCAAAAACTGTATTAGTTCCGCCAATGTCCATACCTACTACGTAGGGTTTTTCCATGCCTGTTACCATGATATATTATTATTTAGGGTTAGTTATTTTGAGCAAATGTACACAATGAGAAAAAAGAGAGCAAATTTTTTTTCAATTATTTCATATAGCATTGCAACTTTTGTATCTTCGGCACGTCTAACCAGACAAACACAAGTTAAATTCATCGGTAATGATACATTTAGAGAATATCAACAAAACCTATCATAACGGAGCTCCGCTACATGTTTTGAAAGGTATCAACCTCGACATAGAACGAGGTGAGTTTGTTTCCATTATGGGGCTTCAGGTTCCGGAAAGTCCACTTATTGAATATTTTAGGCATCTTGGACAATTACGATTCGGGAGAATATTATTTGAACGATGTATTAATCAAGAATCTGAGTGAAACCCGCTCTGCCGAATACAGAAACCGGATGATA
>ENA-OQDL01000426-OQDL01000426.1-human-gut-metagenome-genome-assembly--contig:-NODE-426-length-27313-cov-6.450195_pt1 | contig 27313 bp, 20 predicted proteins | sample MGYA00242782_ERZ504609 | MGnify/ENA primary metagenome ERZ504609 (study PRJEB26092, sample SAMD00036320) | human gut metagenome | host: Homo sapiens | study: EMG produced TPA metagenomics assembly of... | reverse complement strand
TCTGCGCGGCCAGCGCCGAATAGAACGGACCCGAGGTCCACGGCCCGGTCTTCAGCCGTTTCGGCCGGTAGGGACGGTACGACCCGTTCTCGTTGGACGCGAACCACAGGCCGCGCCTCAGCTCGCGTGACACCGTGGACTTGTCCCGACCGATTTCCTCCGCGATCTTCCGGACGCTCAGATGCTGTTCGCAATGCAGCTTCTCGATCAGGATCCTCTCCTCGGACGACAGGTGCGAATACTGTTGACCCATGAGTGCAACACCTTCTTAAGTTAGAAACTTCGAACACTTCCAACCCTAGACAAGGTGTTGCACTTCTATTTAGAACCCGGGGCGTAAACACGATTGCCTTCAAAGAAGATGGTCGTGACTGTGCTGGAATCAATGTTCGGTGCTATGAAGCGAAGCGTTGGTTGTGTGTCTAAGCTGGCCGCATTGTTGAATGAGTCTCAACTTCGGGGTGTCGTTTTATCGGCTGTGATGTTATTGTGGCGCGACACGCCAGCTTTATAGGCGATGAGTGGTGGCATCAGATGAGTTCGCTTGTACGTCTCCATTCTTTGTTGAAATATGTTATGCAAAGTGTGTAATTGGCATATGAAACTGTCATATTTGATGTGTTGCGTTGCGTTTATGTGAACTTATTTTCATTGTGCATATCGTTATCAATTTGTTATCAAGGACGATCGCGAGTGAAATGCGCTCATTTATATAATGGCTGTCGCATGGCTGCCCTTGAGGGACGTTCCTCTGGCATGGCTTTGCAATGAGCCGCGATGTGGTCGTAACCAACGTGGGATTCGATTGTGCGGCGAAGAAAAAATGATGGGGGGGGAGTCGCCCTCCATCATTCAGGAAAGGGAACTGAATGGTTTATAACATTCACATATTGCAAACAAGGAAAACCGGTCGTGTGGTTGCTGCTGCGGCTGCATCCGTGCTGTGTTGCATGGGGGCTGTATTTCCAGCGACTATCGGAGTGACTGCGGCGTCGGCCGATGAACCCGTCGAATTGGTCGTCAACGGCGGATTCGAAGACGATCTTAATGGTTGGAAGTCTGGAACGGTGTGGAATAGCTCCGCATCGTCCATTGCCGTCACTGCGGATGATGTGCATGGTGGCAGTGGCGCCTTGAGCGTTACTGATCGTACATCCTCTGATGCTGGTGCAATCCAGTCTCTTGATGGCAAGGTGGAAAAAGGACAGACATATACCGGAAGTATGTGGGTCAAGGCCACGGAAGACGGTGAATTCAATATCACTGTTTGTTCGGGTAATGGTTCCGGATGTGACCAGATTGCGACCGGAACGGCGAAAGCGGGTGAGTGGACACAAATTTCAGGTACTGGAACGTTAGGTGGTAGTGGTGATTTCACCAGTCCCTCGCTGGTGATTGAAAACAAGTATGGCACGAGCAATGCCGACTTCATTGTCGACGACATTTCCGTAACCGGTTCGGATTCTGGTTCCTCATTCGTGCCGCCGACTACGGGTACGGCAACGGCAGCCAAGGCTTTCGGCGACTATTCAAACCCGATTATCGATTATTGGTATGGCGCCGATCCGTGGGCTATGGAATACAACGGACGCGTATATATCTACACTACGGGTGATGGCACTTCTGTGAATGCTGATGGCTCGTTGAATTATGACTATGAATATGACAGTACTGGGCAGATCAAGGACAATTCGTTCGCTCAAGTAAAGACCATCAATGTTCTGTCCAGTGATGACATGGTCAATTGGCGTAATGAGGGTTACATTCGTGTGGCTGGAGAACAGGGGGTGGCCACCTGGGCCAGCAATTCCTGGGCTCCTGCCGTCGCTCATAAGACCATCAACGGTAAAGAGAAGTTCTTCCTGTATTTCGCCAATGGCGGCAGCGGTATCGGTGTGCTGACCTCGGATTCTCCTGTTGGTCCGTGGAAGGACGAAACCGGTGAGCTGTTGATTAAGGGCGGTACTCCTGAATCCGCTGGTGTGGTCTGGCTGTTTGATCCCGCGGTGTTCGTGGATGATGACGGGCAGGGCTACCTGTATTACGGAGGTGGTGTTCCGACAGGCGAGGAAGAACATCCGAACACGGCTCGCGTTATTAAACTGTCCGATGACATGCTGCATACCGAAGGTGAGGCTCAGGCCATAGACGCACCTGCCATGTTTGAGGACTCCGGGATTGCCAAGATAGGTGGTACTTATTACTACTCGTATTGCACTAATTTCAGCCATGACAACGTAATTGATGGTAACACGGTCGGTTACGGCAATATCGCGTATATGACTTCAGACAACCCGATGGGGCCGTTCACTTATCAGGGTGAGATTCTGAAGAATCCGAGCACGTATTTCGGTGTTGGCGGCAACAATCATCACGCGATGGTTCAACTTGGCGACCAGTGGTATATGACCTACCATGCGCAAACGGTGGCAAAGGAATTGATGAACGGCGGTAATCTTGACGCGGCGCATGGCTACCGAAATACTCATCTCGATCCGATTACGGTTAACGAGGATGGTTCCATTGCCGATATTGCAATGACATATGAGGGTCTCTCTTCGGTGAAGAATCTGGACGCGTATCAAGATGGAGGCATTCCAGCTTCCACCATTGCATGGGATTCCGGCATTCAGAACGCATATGACCTGACTTCTGGTGTGCGCGTGGTCGATATGACTACAGACAATTCCGAAGGTCAGAAGCTCAGCAATATTAATAATGGTGAGTGGACGTCTTTGGCGAATGTCGATTTCGGGAATAACGGCGCCTCTTCGCTGACTGTGACTGCAGCTGGCAAAGCCGGAGGCATCCTTGAGATTCGTCTTGATGATCCGGATTCCGAACCTGTGGCTTCTATTTCGATTCCTGCCGGTGATGGATCCGAGTACGCCGATTACACGACCACCCTTGAGGGTGTGACAGGGGTGCATCATGTGGTGTTCTCCTTCAAATCCGATGGTGGTGCGAATGCTCAGGATGAGCTGTACGACATCACTACGTACACTTTCACGGAGTCGCAGGATGAAACTCCTTCGACTCCGGTGGACAAGTCTGATTTGCAGAGCGCAGTGAATGAGAATTCCGGCCTGAACGCTTCCGATTACACGGAAGAGAGCTGGAAGGTGTTTGCTGACGCATTGCAGAAGGCTCAGGCGGTATTGCAGGATGAATCCGCTACTGAACAGCAGGTTCAAGATGCGCTTGCTGCATTGAATAGTGCACGTGCCGGTCTGAAGCTGGCTGATGATTCCACTGATGGCGTGGATTTGGCACAAACCGGTTCCTCTGTCTTGCCTGGTGCTGTGATTGTCGCTTGCTTGGCTCTCACTGGTGTGATCGTAGCGCGAGTGCGTCGCGAGATGCGCTAGTTACCTCTTGGTAATGCGGTCATCCCGTAGCGGCAGCCTCGGGATGACCGCACATGAAACCTAGAACTGGTACTTGTTCAAGCGTAAGTTTTGGCAGTGGTAATGTCCATCACTTATCCATATGCGGGAATGTCTTATCGTCATTCATTGCTGATTTGTGCGGGCATGCTATTGGAATACGCACTCGATGTTGAGTGCTTATCATGAAAGTTTAAAAGACTTATGAATTATTTACGACAAAAAATTTCGGCTAGTGCTATCGCGGTGTTGTCGACTTGTGGGTTGATTTTGGCGCCAATGCCGGTCTTTGCGGATGATTTAACGCCATCTTCAACGCCATCGGATGGCAGTTACACCACGACTGATAGCGGTGATGGCACGTATTCCATTCCCATGTTGAACACGGATGTTCCGGATATCAGTGTTATTCGTGTGTCGAAGGACGATCCGAATAACAAAGACGGTCGTGATGTGTATTACATGGTGAGTACCACTATGGAGCTCAGTCCCGGATCTCCAATTATGAAATCCTATGATCTGGTCAATTGGTGGATAGTCACGTACGTGTATGATCGCATTTCTATGAGCGATGCTTCATCCTTGCGCAATGGAGCTAGCTCGTATGGCGAAGGCGAGTGGGCTCCGTCGCTGCGCTATCACAATGGCCGCTTCTACGTGTTATTCAATACGAACAACCTTAATGGCGCTTATATCTACTACACCGATGATATTGAGAATGGTCCTTGGACGAAGATTGCCCTTAATCGGGGATTCCATGATCCGTCATTGTATTTTGATGAGCAAGGGAGTCCTTGGATTATCTCCGGCGTCAACCAATATAGGCTGTCCGATGATTTAACCACGGTGGTGGAGAGCCATGAGAATATCATCTCTGCCGAACAGTTCACTGATGATCTTGGTGAGACTCCTACCGGATTTGAAGGATCTCAGACTTTCAAAATCGGTGATTATTTCTATACTCCAACGATTTACTGGGGCAAAGACGGTCGTACGGTGATGCTGCTGCGCACCACTGATTTGCTTGATGGCTCCAAATACGAAGCCAAAAAGTATTGTCTAGGTGCTTTCGCACAAGGTAGCCTTGTTGAAGTCGACAACGGTGATGGCACGACGTCTTGGCATGGATTCTTCTTCCGAGACACATATCCGACCGGACGTGTTCCCGGTTTGATTCCTGCAACGTGGGGTGATGACGGATGGCCTGTGTTTGGGGACAATAATCAGGTAAGCGCGTCGGACACCTACGACAAACTGATTGATTTGCCTGCTGATTTGGAGAATCTGGTTCGCCAGCGTTCCCTGGTCAATTCGGACGATTTTGATAATGACGCGCCTCATCAGTCTTATCAGGATCAGGATTGGTGGACTCTGGAGGAGCCTCCTCAGGTTGACGATTCTCTGATTGGAATCGAGCTGGTGGACAATGGCGATTTCGAAAACGGGACTGAATCGTGGACCCCTCAGTGGAATGGTACGCTTACCGCGATTACGGATGGTTCTCTTTCTGGAACCACGAGTCTTGCTGTGACGAATCGTGGCGACTACAATGGCGCTGGCCCGGGTCAATCTATGGATGGAAAATTGCAGCAGGGCGTGACATATCGTGCCAGTGCAACGATTCGATACGACCATGAGATGGACGGCGTCGATTCATCGGCTGTGACTTCCCACCTGTTTTATGTGGCGATTCAATATGCAGACGGCACAATTAATCGTGTGGCCACAGGAACAGTGAAACGTGGGGAGACGACTACTATCACAGGTGAGTTCTCCATCCCATCCGACGCTAATGTGGAAGGTTCCAAACTCATTGTCGAACCCGCGTGGGGTGCGGAAGGCACGTGCATGGATTACGTCATCAACGATATTTCCCTGATCGGTCTTGCTGATGAGAAGGAATATCCGGTCGCCGAAGAATACCAACCCAATGGTTCGAATCTTGATTTGGTATGGGAATGGGGACATAATCCAGATAACCGATATTGGTCTCTCACTGATCGTGAAGGCTGGTTGCGTTTGACCAATGGGCACAAGGTTTCCGCCACGGCCAAATATATGAAAGGCACTTATGGCGACCTGACATATTTTGAAACCGCCCGTAACGTTTTGTCGCAGCGTACCTTTGGCGGATCCATGTCTGTGGAAACCCACATGGATGTCAGTCATATGAAGGATGGAGACACCGCAGGCCTCGCTACATATACCCGTAGTTTTGCCTATGCCGCTGTGCGTCAAGAAAATGGACAGCGAACGTTGGGCGTGGTCAAGCGTGTCTACGACAATGGCGTGAAGGACGCGGACGGTAATATCGTTGACGATACGATTGATCGTGACGCTGAAGAGGCCTTTGTATCGGGCGGCACAGTGACATTGCCAGATGATGCGACCAATGTGTGGATCAAGTCGGACAACACACTGGATAATGCGAGTGGTAAGTTGACGATTCAGTATTGGTACAGTCTGGACGGTAAGCAATGGTCCAAGCTTGGCGACGAGCAGGGGCCGCTGACTTACGATTGGAGCTTGTCGCACTTTAAGGGGTATCGAATCGGCTTGTTCAATTACGCCAAGGAGAATACGGGTGGTTATGTCGATTTTGATTACTATGACTTGAGCGACGTGTTGACTTCTGACGGCAAAGCTGTGGATACGTCTAAGCTGCGTTCGGCCATTGATCAGGCTGACTCTCTGCAGTCTGCGGAATATCCTATGGATGAGTGGGATAAGATGCTCACGCTACTTGATAAGGCAAAGCAGGCGTTGGCATCCGATCCTTCCACGCAAAATGAGGTGGATGCCCCGCAGCGTGCACTGAGTTTGCAGCTCGCGCAATTGGCGGTTGACCGTCAGTCTGGTGATGGCGGAAATCCTGGTGGTGGTGATCAGACCGGTGACGGTAACCAGTCGGGTAACGGCGATCAGACCGGTGATGGCGGCCAGCAACAGTCTTCTACTGCTGATGATAATTCATCTGAACTGTCATCAACTGGTTCGTCCGTAACACCGATGGTGCTGTCTGCAATTGCCCTGATGCTTGCTGGCATCAGTGTCATTCGGATACGCCGCTCTTCGCGCTGAAATATCGCCGCAGCCTGTTGGTTGCAGCGATTGAATGTGCGGAATCAGTGATGTGTCGCAATGGTGGGTTGTGCGAATGCTCGGCAACGTGGATTCGTACAACCCATCCTGTTATGTTGAGACCGCGGCGTGAGACATGGTGGAGCATGACATCGGCGTAGAATGTGCGATTTTGGAAACAAAGGAGCTGGTGTGTGGGCGGCTGGCAGTTTTCATTTCGAATCGACGGCGTTCTCCTGATATCAAGTATGGCTGTGTATCTATGTTGCCGTTATGTGGTGATGTTAGCGGAGTGAGTAATTCGGATATGGTTCGCCCTTATGAACATATGTATGGCTTATGTCGTCCGCCGAAGCATGGTTGCGATTAGCGAAAATCAGGTATTGCGGCGTTATGTCCGGCGCCATGTCATTATCGTATGGCGCACTCACGATACAATACCGTCCTAGCATGGGCGTCGCGGCATGAGACGACGCATTGTGCAGACAGGTGTGGCGTCGAACAACGAACGCGAGGTAAACGTAGATGGCGGTGAATTCCAGCGTGGAGAAACAGCCGGTCGACCAGCAGGCGAGCGGTGAGGTGCAGGCTGAAATCGATACGCGGTCCGATGGTGTTTCGCCCATGCCCAACGATGTTTCCAAACATAACGATGTTTCCAAGCATCCGGTGGCGTCCATTCCCGAATCGACGCTGTCGCTGGCCGATATTGAGCGTAAGCGCTCGCATCCTGCATTGTGGCTGGCTTATGCGCTGCTGGTGATTGCGGCCATTGTGGTGCCGTATTGGTGGGGGCGTGCGATTGCGGTGAACGATACGCAGTGGCTGCTTGATGATTTGAGCGCGCTTGAGCCGCGCGGCGCCGCGTTTGTTGCCTGGACGGTGACGCTGATTGCCGTTTCCGGCCTTGGTCTGCTGGTTGTTGACGCCCATCGGCGCTTGTGGGGCGCGGTTTTTGTGATTGGCTTGGCGGCGGAGCAACTCATTGCCGGCCTGTGCATTCTGAAAATTGATTTTTGGTATGCGACATATGTGGTGTACGGAGAGTCGTCGGCATTGGCGAATGCGGCGAATCTTGGCATTATTTCAGTTGGTATTGGCGTTGCCGTTTTCGCGGTGCTGTGGGTGGGATTGTTGGTGACGATTAAAAAAGAGTCGCCGTTGAATGTGCTGACGCGCAGTTGGGCGTCGTTTATCTTTTTTTGTGATTGAGACGATTGCTTTGCTTGTTGTGATGTTTGGCGGCCTGCTGACGTTGGTCTGATTCGTGGTGTCTGGTGCTCCTGTATAATTGACCCTTGGCGTATTTCGCCCGCGGATAGAGAGCGCGCCGGCATCGGGCCGGTAGCACCGCGCAGCAATATAAGGAGGATGCCGTGGCACTGACGGCTGAAGAAAAGCAGGAAATCATCGCTAAGTACGCGACCCATGAAGGTGACACCGGCTCTCCGGAGGTCCAGGTTGCTCTGCTGAGCAAGCGTATCGCTGATCTGACCGAGCACCTCAAGGAGCACAAGCACGACCACCACTCCCGTCGTGGTATGCAGCTGATGATCGGTGACCGTCGTCGCCTGCTTGACTACCTCAAGCGCGTTGACATCAACCGTTACCGTTCCCTCATCGAGCGTCTGGGTCTGCGTCGATAATTGAAGACTTCCGCCCGAGTACCTAGGATGGTGCTCGGGCGTTTTACATATCGCCAGCCAACGGCAACAACGGCAAGAGGGTTAGAGGATAGGCCAGTAGGGCGCCGAAACCGGAAACGGTACGCACGCAGGTAGCCAGTAGGTAAGGCCGACGAGAGAACCCGAATGAAGGGGTTGACACGAGGAACGACGGCCAAGGGGCCAGTCGAAACAAGGTATGTGACGTCCGCTGAAGAGGACAGTTGCGGTTCAAGCGAGTCGCCGAACCGCAGCACAGTATGTAGGAATAATTAGAAAATTAAAGAAGGAGGAACCCTATGGAGGGTCCCGAAATCAAGGCCGTTGAGGCCGTAATCGACAATGGATCGTTTGGCAAGCGCACGCTGCGCTTCGAGACCGGCCGCCTCGCCCAGCAGGCCGATGGCGCTGTGGCCGCCTACCTCGACGACGATTCCATGATTCTGTCCACCACCACCGCCGGTTCCAGCCCGAAGGAGAACTACGACTTCTTCCCGCTGACCGTTGATGTTGAAGAGAAGATGTACGCTGCCGGCAAGATTCCGGGCTCGTTCTTCCGCCGTGAAGGCCGCCCGAGCTCCGAGGCCATCCTCGCCTGCCGCATCATCGACCGTCCGCTGCGCCCGCTGTTCCCGCACACCCTGCGCAACGAAGTGCAGGTCGTCGAGACCGTGCTCGCCGTGAACCCTGATGACGCTTACGATGTCATCGCCCTGAACGCCGCTTCCGCCTCCACTATGATCTCCGGCCTGCCGTTCGAAGGCCCGGTCTCCGGCGTGCGTCTGGCCCTGATCGACGGCCAGTGGGTCGCCTTCCCGCGTTGGAGTGAGCGTGAGCGCGCCGTGTTCGAGATTGTGGTCGCTGGCCGCGTGATCGAGAACGGTGATGTTGCCATCGCCATGATCGAGGCGGGTGCCGGCAAGAACGCCTGGCACCTCATCTATGACGAGGGTCAGACCAAGCCCGATGAGGAGGTCGTGGCCGGTGGTCTTGAAGCCGCCAAGCCGTTCATCAAGGTGATCTGCGAGGCTCAGGATGAGCTCAAGAAGATCGCCGCGAAGGAAACCAAGGAATTCCAGCTCTTCCCGGAGTACACCGACGAGCTGTATGCCCGTATCGACGAGATCGCTCACAAGGATCTGGACGAGGCGCTCTCCATCGCCGAGAAGCTGCCGCGTCAGGATCGCATCCATGAGATCAAGGAGCACGTGCGCGAGGTGCTCGCGGACGAGTTCACCGATATGGACGATGCCGAGAAGGACAAGGAACTCGGTAACGCCTTCAAGGAACTGCAGCGCCAGATTGTGCGTCGCCGCATCCTGACCCAGGACTACCGCATCGACGGCCGTGGCCTGCGTGACATCCGCACCCTGTCCGCCGAGGTGGACATTGTGCCTCGCGTGCACGGTTCCGCCCTGTTCCAGCGTGGCGAGACCCAGATTCTGGGCGTCACCACGCTGAACATGCTCAAGATGGAGCAGCAGATCGACGCGCTGTCCGGTCCGCAGTCCAAGCGTTACATGCACAACTACGAGATGCCGCCGTACTCCACCGGTGAGACCGGCCGCGTCGGCTCCCCGAAGCGCCGCGAGATCGGCCATGGCGCCCTCGCCGAGAAGGCTCTCGTGCCGGTGCTGCCGAGCCGCGAAGAGTTCCCCTACGCCATCCGACAGGTCTCCGAGGCCATCGGTTCCAACGGTTCCACTTCGATGGGTTCCGTGTGCGCCTCCACGCTGAGCCTTTTGGCTGCCGGCGTGCCGCTGAAGGCTCCGGTTGCCGGCATCGCCATGGGCCTCGTGTCCGGCGACGTTGATGGCAAGCACATCTTCAAGACCCTCACCGATATTCTGGGTGCCGAGGATGCCTTCGGCGACATGGACTTCAAGGTGGCCGGTACTTCCGAGTTCATCACCGCCCTGCAGCTCGACACCAAGCTCGACGGCATCCCCGCCGACATCCTGGCCGCCGCTCTGCAGCAGGCCAAGGAAGCCCGCGCCACGATTCTCGAGGTCATCAACGAGTGCATCGACGGCCCGGCCGAGATGAGCGAGTTCGCTCCGCGCATCATCACCACCTCCGTCCCGGTTGAGAAGATCGGCGAAGTCATCGGCCCGAAGGGCAAGATGATCAACCAGATTCAGGAAGACACCGGCGCTGAAATTGCCATCGAGGATGACGGTACCGTCTTCATCTCCTCCGAGGGTGGCGAGGCTGCTGAGAAGGCCAAGGCCATCATCGACCAGATTGCCAACCCGCACGTGCCCGAGGCCGGCGAAACCTACAACGGCAAGGTCGTCAAGACCACGTCGTTCGGCGCTTTCGTGAACCTCACCCCCGGCACCGACGGCCTGCTGCACATCTCCCAGATCCGCAACCTCGCCAACGGCGAGCGCATCGACGCCGTCGAAGACGTGCTCAAGGAAGGCGACACCGTTGAGGTGATCGTTCAGGGTGTCGATGATCGCGGCAAGATCTCCCTGGCCATTCCTGGTTTCGAGGATCAGGAGAACAACGCCCGCCCGAGCCGTGGCGATCGCGATGACCGCCGTGGCGGCCGTGGCCGTGGTGACCGTGACGATCGCCGTGGCGGCCGTGGCCGTCGCTCCGAGCGCGATGACCGTGACTTCGACGATCGTGACGACCGTCCGCGTCGCCGTCGCTCCGATGACTTCGAGGATGATTACGACGACCGTCCGCGTCGCCGTCGCTCCGATGACCGTGACTTCGATCGCGATGATCGCGATGATGATCGTCCGCGTCGCCGTCGTTCTGCCGACCGTGACTTCGACGATCGCGATGACCGTGATGCTCGCGACTCCCGTGACGATGATCGTCCGCGTCGCCGTCGCTCTTCCGATCGCGATGACCGTGGCGATCGTGATGACCGCCGTGGCGGTTCCCGTGGCCGTGGCCGTGGCTCGGACCGTAACCCGCGCTACGCCACCGACGACAACTACGACGACTACCGCGCCGACCGCGAAGAGCGTACTGAGCGCCCGCGTCGCCGCGTCCGTCGCGACTTTGATCCGTTCGAGGACTAAATCCCTCTCACGGATCGGTCGCGGCATAGCCGCTCCCCTCACCTACGGGAAGCCCGTAGGGCTTCCCGCTTAACGGTTCGGCATTCGAGGACTGATCGTTCTCTAGCTTCTCTCGGGTGAGAAGGGCTTGATCGCAAACCAAAAGGCTTCTATACCGTTTCATTCGGTATAGAAGCCTTTTTGGTTTTTCGGCTTCTTCGCGCTGCATATTTCGATGTTGAATAAGGCACTCGTGCTGCCGCCATGTACGTTTAGTTGTCGGTTGACAACTATTCCCATGCATCAAGAATGGCGGATGATCATCGAAGGTACTCATGGGCGTTGATCACTGTGGCAACAACAAAGGCCGGGCCCTTGTGAGAGCCCGGCCTTTATGCCGTATGGCGGCGGATTAATCCTTAAAGGCTAATCCGTTGTCAATCAGCGTTACAGAATCGCCATGCACACGAAGTCCAGAATGAACAGCGCGGCCACAGTCCAGATGATCGGGTGAACCTCCTTGGCCTTGCCCTTGCAGGTCTTCACGATGCAGTACATGATGAAGCCTCCGGCGATGCCGTAGGAGATGGAGTAGGAGAAGGCCATGAACACGGCGGCGAAGAACGCCGGAATGGCTTCGGCGATGTCGTCCCACTTGACTTCCTTCAGGGAAGCGGCCATCATGCAGCCGACGATCACCAGCACGCCGGCGGTTGCGGCGGACGGCACGGCGGAGATGACCGGGGAGAGGAAGGCGGACAGCGCGAAGCAGATCGCCACGACCACGGAGGTCAGGCCGGTTCGGCCGCCTGCGGCGATGCCGGCGGAAGACTCGACGTAGGTGGTGGTGTTCGAGGTGCCGCAGATGGCGCCGATGGAGGTGGCGATGGAGTCGGCGAACAGGGCCTTGTCCATCTTGGAGGAGAAGCCGTGGCCGTTCTCCAGAGCCTTCTCATCCTCGGCGGAGAAGATGCCGGTGCGGCGGCCGGTGCCGATGAAAGTGCCCAGGGTGTCGAACGTATCGGACATGGAGAAGGCGAAGATGGTCACGATGACCAGCGGCAGCTTGGTCGGATCAGAGAACAGTGCCGGGAAGCCCTCGGCGGAGAAGATCGCGCCGAAGGTCTGCGGCAGCTGGGAGAAGGTCTCGCTGATGGACTGCGAGTTGGACCAGGTGGTCACGCCGAACGGGATGCCGATTACGGTGGTGATGGCGATGGCCAGCAGCATGCCGCCCTTAACCTTCATCACGGTGAACACAATGGCCAGTACGAGGCCGATCAGGAAGACCCACAGCACCTTGTCGTTAAAGTTGGCCAGACCCGGGGTAGCCGCAACGGCACCGCCCTTGGCGGCGGCCTTCGGATCGCCGGGAGTGAACTTGATCAGGCCGACGTTCAGCATGCCCACGTAGGCCACGAACAGGCCGATGCCGCCGCCGATGGCGTGTTGCAGGGACTCCGGGATGGCCAGGATGATCATCTTGCGGATCTTGGTGACGGTGATGAGGATGTTGATCAGGCCGCACAGGAACACCATGCACATGGTCTGCTGCCAGCTGAAGCCGAGGCCGAAGCACACGGTGTAGGTGAAGAACGCGTTGAGGCCCATGCCGGCGGCCTGGGCGTACGGCACGTTGGCGAACAGGCCCATGACCAGGGTGCCGATGATGGCCGCGATGATGGTGGCCAGGAACACGCCGCCCCACGGCATACCCGTCTGCGACAGGATCTGCGGGTTGACGACGATGATGTAAGCCATCGCGAAGAACGTGGTCAGGCCGGCCAGAATCTCAGTCGAGACGGTCGTGCCGTTTTCCTTCAAATGGAAGAACTTCTCCATTTACTCTCTACTTCCTTGGGTTTATGCGGGGCTGCGCACCGCGTGCATAATGCTGCGGCTGGCCCCGGCGAGAATTGCGACTCGCCCTGATCGGCCTGCCCAACGCGCGTCAGGCGCTGCGCACCCAATCAGAACCGTGGCCGATTATAGCTTGTGGAGGCAACGTGAACGGGTCCGGGAGTAGACTGACTGCCAGAATAATTCGGAACAACTCAGGGGACACGCAGGACACACCCGTGGAAGGAAGGCGCGCGATGAAACCGGCCGTCGAAGTCAGCATCACCTCTTGGAAGAAGAATGTCGTCAAGCCCGGTCAGGAGTACGGCCGCGTACTGCTGATGCCCGGCACCGGCTACAACTGCGACCGTCCGCTGCTCTACTGGTCGGCCCAGGCTCTGGTCGAGGCCGGCTGGCGAATCGACCGCATGAACGTACGCAACGCTTCCGACGACCTGTCCACGGTGATTCCGGTCCTCAATCAGGCGATTGACGGCTGGGTGGCCGCCGCGCGCGAGTCCGGCGCGGGTAAAGCCGGTGATTCCGGGGATGGCGTTGCCGCCGATGATTCTGCTACCGTGCTGGCCGATGGCGCAGCTGGCTCGCCGAACCGTGATTCCGACACCCCGTCCGGCCCTCGCCTGTTGCTGATCGGCAAGTCGCTGACGACGATGACCTACCCACATGTGGCCTCACACTACGGTCTGCCGTTCGTGCTGCTGACCCCGGTGCTGCATCACGCCGACTTCGATCCATCCGCCCGGGTGATTCCGGTGCCGGCTGTCGGCGATGATATCGTCGCCGAATCCGAGGCCCCGAGCGTGGCCGAAGCAAGGGCGATCATCCGCGCGGAACAGGCCGGCCAGTCGCACGCCGCCAGCTCCCGATACTCCGGCCCGGCACCGCTGATCTGCGCCGGCACCGCCGACCCGTTCTACGATCAAGCCCGCGCCAACGCGCTCACCCCGCACGTGCACGAATACCCGGATGCCAACCATTCGATCGAGGTGCCCGGCCACTGGCGTCGCTCGCTCGACTATCTGAAGGAAGTCACCGCGTCCGTAGCCCAGTACGCCGCCACGCTGTAATGCCCCGCGACACGCCCGAATTCTGCAATGTCGCTGACCATCCGTAATCTAATCATCCGTAAACCACAGACCGTTGGTTGAAGTGCGCGCGAGTGCATTTCCGAAGTTTGGTTCGCCAAGCCAGCGCAGGTTGAGAGATATAAGCCCGTCAAGGGCCGGCGAAGGTCGCTTCGCGAGATTATATTGCTCTGCCTGTGCGCAGGGCTTTTTTGTTGCCCGGCCGAAAGTTCCGAACTCCAAGTCAACGGCCGACTTAGGAAGGAACGCCATGAAGAGGCCCGAAAAGGAAGCGGTAGTCGCTCAGCTTACGGAAGAATTCCGTAACGCTGACGCCGTCTACCTGACCGAGTACCGCGGGCTTACCGTTCCGCAGATTTCCGATCTGCGTGAAAAGCTAGGCCGCGATACTTCCTACACCGTGGCAAAGAACACGCTGGCACGCATCGCCGCCAAGGAAGCGGGCATTGAGGGTCTCGACGAGATTCTCTCCGGCCCGACCGCCATCACCTTCGTGAAGGGCGACTTCATCGAGGCTGCGAAGGTCATCCGTGACTTCGCCAAGGACAACAAGGCTCTTGTCATCAAGGGTGCCGCCGCTGACGGCACTGTCTACGATGCCGAGGGCGCCAAGAAGCTGGCAGACCTCAAGTCCCGCCCGCAGCTGCTTGCCGAATTCGCCGGCGACATCAAGGCATCGATGGCCAAGGCCGCGTACCTGTTCAACGCTCTGCCTACCAAGGCTGTGCGCACGATCGACGCCCTGCGCGAAAAGCAGGAGAAGGCTGCCTGATTTACGCCCTCACGGCATGAATCAGTCGCTTCGATAATTTAAACAATAAGGTTTATTAGGCAGCGGATCTACCACTTCGTCCGCCGCCAAGATTGAAAGGAAGCCATAATGGCTAAGTACACCAACGATGAGCTGCTGGAAGCCTTCGGCGAGATGACCCTGGTCGAGCTCTCCGAGTTCGTGAAGGCCTTCGAGGAGAAGTTCGACGTCGAGGCTGCCGCTCCGGTTGCCGCTGTTGCCGCTGTTGCTGGCGCTGCTGCTCCGGCTGAGGAAGAGAAGGATGAGTTCGACGTCATCCTCTCCGCCGTTGGCGACAAGAAGATCCAGGTCATCAAGGCTGTCCGCGCCATCACCAACCTCGGCCTGGCCGAGGCCAAGGCTCTTGTCGACGGCGCTCCGAGGCCGTCCTCGAGAAGGCCAAGAAGGAAGATGCCGAGAAGGCCAAGGCTCAGCTGGAAGAGGCTGGCGCCAGCGTCGAGCTCAAGTGATTTGTGCGGCATAAGCCGCAATCACAGCTTTTCGAGGAACCCCGCACCTGTGTTTCAGGCTGCGGGGTTTCCGCATACTGAGTAGACTAGTTGACGAGGACGAGGCGGAGAACGCGATCCGGCGTGGAAACACAAAGCTGGCAATGAGCGAAAGTTGTCAATTCTGTGCCCAGTAATCCGCCAAAAGCCGGTAAAAGATGACACAATGGCACGTAGTGTGGTCAAATAGTGTGTCCAGGAAGGCGGTCACGGTGAGCGAGTGGACGGTGAAGATCAACGGTGTCGACCGGATCAGCGTCAAGCCGGGGGAGTGCGTGGAAATCGGCCGTAAGCCGTTACGCCCCCTTGCCGATGATGGCAACACCCGCCTTGACGTCGCCGATCAAACCAAATCGATGTCCAAACGGCACGCCATGTTCACGGTAAAAAGCAATGGCACGGCCTCGGTCCGTGATCTTGGATCGACCAATGGATCGTATGTGGTGCGGGAAAATGGCGATTTGTTGCGTTTGCCGGCCAATGCCGAGTTCCTGTTGCCGACGTCTCCCATGCGCATGCAGTTCGGCGATGTGCCTGCGGACTTCATTCGTGTCGACGATCCAGTGGCAAAGCCGCTCGACCTCAAGGTGCCTGATTTGTTTGGCTATGCGGTTCACGAAGCACCGCAGGAGCCGGATGCGGCGGATATGTCCGTCGACGATATTCTTGATTTGCGGGCCGGCGAGCCGACCGCCATCTTCAGCGCGGATAATGTTCGACGCAAGGTCGACGAGCTTGAACTTGGCTCGCTGAATATCACGCAGCCAGTGACGAAAAACGATGAGCCGGCCATACCCCGTGATCTGTTCGCGGATGCGTTGGCCCAGCATGCCGAGCAGGAGACCGAACGCAAAAACCAGCAGGCCATGAACTCCGTGGCACTGCCGAAGCAGCAGACCGAACCTGAGTCGACGATTGTAACGCCTGCATCCAAGCACAGCAGGATCTCCGGTATTGTTCCAGTAGATGCCATCGCCCATGCCGTTGTTAAGCACGCTCCCAGCACAAGCGAGCCGGCAGTGGCGTCGGCGGCGGTTGTTGAATCCGATGTGGTGGCTGGCGCAAGCAAGTCAGCCGAAAACGTTCAGTCCGCTCCGAATACCAGGAATGCCGGCGATTCTCAGCCGGCGGACACTGTCGAACAGCATGCTGAAGTTGCCCAGCCTGAAGCCGCCCGGGAAGCCGAAGCCGCTCAATCTGAAAACACCCAGCCTGAGACCGCTCAGCCGGCAACCGCCCAGTCTGAAACCGACCAGCCGGCAGCTGACGTACCGGACGATCAGCAGCGGACCGCAGCCGAAGCATATCAAGAAGCCACCGCAGCAGGCGTAGCAGACCAGCAGCCGGCTGCCGAAACCGCCCAGCAGTCGGTATCCGAAGCATATGATATCGACTCCACGGGCGTACACACTCCGGTCTTCGAGCCCGGCTCGGTGTTCGAGCGTGTGGCCAAGGGCGAGCTGAAAGCACAGGAGCCGGCAGTCGAAGTCGATGGCCTGACCTCTGACGAGGCAAAAACCACGCAAGATTTCAATGTTCAATTCGAAGTCGCCCGTCATCCCGAATTGCTGGCGTTCCTCGCCATGAATCCGTACCTGTACGACGACATGTATTCTTGGCTCGCCGCCCGTGGCGAGGCCGATATTGACGAAGCCCTGTCTCACAACAAGGGCTATCAGGAATACCGCGAAGCGGTTGGAAAGTGAGTCGAGAGATGACCCAGAGCCAGACTCAGAACCAGAATCTCACGGAAGGTCTGAATCGCATCCGTCGCTGGCGTGACCAATACCGCAGCATGCAGCCGCCATCGCCGCTCGAGGATGTGAATCAACTGGCCGCGAAGCTGGAGATGACCCATGCCCATCCCTCCGGCATCGCCCAGCTGTTCGCTTCCGGCCATGTCCGGTTGGATTCGTTGTTCCGCGACACGGGTGTGCTTAAGGCCGCCGAACGCCATATTGGGCGCGTGCTGGATGACCAGGCCGCCAAACGCAGGATTTCCGGCGTGGCGGAGTTGTCGCTCGTGGTCGGCGTGGCCACATGGAAGGGCAACGCGCTGCCGGTGCTGTTGTACCCGGTGAGCGTCACGATCGAGGATGATGGCTTGTCGACCACCATTCGATTCACCGGTCGCGTGACCCTGAACGTCGCGTTCGTCAATACATTGCGTGAGCAGGGGGTGTTCCTGGATGAGGATTCCCTGTTTGACGGTGCCAGCTATGACAGTGGCACTCCCGAAACTTCCGCGATGTTCGCCCGTATTTCGTCCGAAGCGTCGGAGCGTATCTCCGACTTCGCCATCGAGCGCCAGATTGTGCTCGGATGCTTCATGGACCCCTCGTCGCAGATGATCAGCGAAAGCCGACAGTTCATCGACCAGCTGGAGAACGGCCCCACCGGCAATGTGCTGTTGGACGCGCTTGCCGGCGACGAATCCGCCCGCACCGCGCTCAAAGATGCCAATATTCCGCAATACAGTCCTTTCGACGTAGACCCGCATGCTGAGTACGAAGTCGGCGATGTGGACAATACGGTGCGATATGCCGCGTCACTTGCCGCCAATGGCCATAGCATCGTGGTCGACGGCACCTTCCCGAAGGGCACCGCGGAGCAGGCTGTGGCCATCGCATCGCGCTGCCTGATGAATGGTCGTTCCGTGCTGTACGTGCCCGGCGTGGCCGAGCAGAAGCGTCTGTTCATCCAGACGGCCTCCGCCAATGAGATGAAGGCGCAGGTACTGGATGTATCCGATGAACACGCCAACGCCGCGCTTGATAAGCAGCTGATTGCCGCAGTCGGATTCCAACCGGGAGTCGCCACCCAGCGATTCGACCAGTTGGCCGACGAACTCGTGGGCGTGCGTTCGCGCTTGACCCGCTACTTGGGCGACCTGCACGGGGGCAATGATAAGTGGAATGTGTCCGCATACGAGACCATTCAGAATCTGGCCCGTATCTCCGTGCTCCCGACGCACCCTGCCACCCACGTTCGACTTGACGAGTCAAGTGCCCTGAGCATCGCCAACGATATTGACACATGGATCGGCAAGATGGAACGCGCCGGCGAGCTCGGCGAATACACCATCGGCCCGGAAGACACCGCATGGTACAAGGCGTCCATCACCACTGAAGAACAGGCAGTAACCGCCTACCAGCGCGTGGACGATTTGCTGCGTCGCTTCCTGCCCGCCACCCGTGAGCAGGTGGCACGCACCGTGCAGACCTGCGGATTCCCGGTTCCTCCCACCACCCGCGAGTGGGAGCGTCAGGTTACGGTTTTGAAGAATCTGCGACGAGTGCTTGACGTGTTCCAGCCGGAGATTTTCGAGCGAGACATCAGCTCCATGATCGAGGCCACCAAGCCGAAGAGCCAGCGCAAGGCCGAGGGCACGTCGATGGGATTCTGGGAGCGCCGCCGCCACATCAAGGAAGCCAAGGATCTGCTGCGCGTCGGCGCGCAGGTCGAGGACTTGCACGAAGCGTTGAAGGTAGTCGCCAAGCAAGGGGAGCAGTGGCATCAGTTCGTGCCTCACGGCGGTTGGCCGGTGCTGCCCAGCAAGCTCGACGAGATCATCTCCACCCAAGAGGCGCTGGTCAGCAATATGACCGCGCTGGATACCGTGCTTTCCACCACACCCGCTGGTGGCAATCTGGAAACCGCCGATTTCGAGAAGGTGGAAGCACGCCTGAAAGCACTGCTGGATGATCGCAAGGCACTGGACACCTTGCCGGAGCGTTGCCTGCTGGAGCAGGAATTCGCCTCTGCCGGACTGAACGAACTGGTCGCCGATCTCAACGCTCGCCGAGTGAGCGTGGAGCAGGTGCGCGGCGAAGTGCAGCTGGCCTGGTGGACCACCGTGTTTGAGGACATTGTGCGTTCGTCCGCCATCATCTCCAACCAGGATGGTGCCGCGCTGCAGGCCGCATCCGACCGCTTTGCGCAGGTCGATGTGGAGCACGTGCGCTCCATCGGACCGATGGTGTCGCAGGAATCCATGCGCCGCCTGTGCGACATGCTGTTCTCCCGCACTCAGGAAGCCAACCAGATGCACACCGTGCTGGCAGGGCGCGCCAGTGTGTCGCTGAGCAGGATTCGCCGTGATCATCCGGAGATTCTGGCCGCGGCCAAGCCGATTCTGGTGGCCGCGCCGGGTACGCTCGCCGCACTCACCGAGCCGGGTGTGCTGGCTGATGTGGCGATTCTCGATGCGTGCGCGCACATTCCCGCTATCGAGTTGCTGTCCATCATCGGCCGCGTGCAGCAGGTGGTGGTGATCGCCCACTGCGCGACGGTAACCAGCGAAAGCGTCAAGCAGCTGATCGACACGTTGCCTCATATCGAGGTGGATGCTGCCCCATCTCGCCGTGCGCCGCGCCTGTCCGCATTCCTTGAATCCGAGGGATATGGTCCTGTTCGCTATGATGTGGCCACCGAGCCGGCTGCCGGTGAGGTGCGATTCCACCGTGTGGAAGCGAGCGGTGTGCCGGTTATGTCTTCTGGTCTGGTGGAATCCAGCCAGCCGGAGATTGATGAAGTGGTGCGTCTGATTACGCAACGTGCCGCCGGTTTTGCCGTGGTTCCTTCCAGCTATCGACTTGTGGTCGTGATGTTGACCGACGCATTCCGCACACGCTTGGGTGCCGAATTGAAGTCGTTGGCAGGCAAATCCAAGGCGATGGGCCGATTCCTGCGCCATGTGCGGTTGGTTTCCTTGCGTGACGTGGCCGGAGGTCGTGCCACTGACGTGATTCTGTCGATGTGCTATGCGAAAACCACGCACGGACGTCTGCTTCAGCAGTTCGGCCCGCTCGAAAGCACAGGCGGTCGCGGACTGTTGCTGGATGCCCTGGCATTGGCGGACCACAGCTTGGATATTGTGTCGGCCTTTGGTTCCGAAGATTTGGACGAAGAACGACTGCACCAGTCCGGTCCTCGGTTCCTGAAGACCATGTTGACGTGGGCCGAACAGCTTGACGACCGTCCGGTGCTTCCGTTGCGTGATGCGGCAGGCGGCAACGTGCTGTTCGACGATATCGCCGACAGGTTGCGCGCGCGAGGACTGAACGCTGCTGTTGATTATGGATTCGACAAGGGCGTGAAGATTCCGCTCGTGGTGGGATTGAAGGACAAGCCGTTTGCCTTGGCCGTGCAGACCGATGACGCGAACTTTATGTCCGTGCAATCCACGCGTAGGCGTCATCGTTTGTCGGCACAGGATCTCATTTCCTTGGGCTGGAATGTGATGACCGTCTGGAGTGTCGCCGCCTTCGTGAACCCCGATAAGGAAGTCGACCGTATCGTCAGCCGTATCGGTGAGATCTATCGCGAGGTTGAATAACCATGGCGGAATACTCGGCTACACGGCGCACACCGCGCAAGCACAAGCGCGTGGTGATGAAGGGCACTGAGCAGTTTGACGCTGACGGTGTCAAACTCGAGCCCGGAGACATGCAGACCGACCAACAACGGCAATCCGACGACGACAAACGCATCCTCGGCGAACTGCCGCCGCATTGGGCCGTTTTTAACGAGCGCGAGTAGGAGTTGGGGCGCACTCTGTGCGCCCCAACACTGTGTTTTCCGCAGCCGACAGGCTGCGGAAAACACAGTATCGGCCGAAGGCCGATTCCGCTTCCTACCGCACAACGGCCATAATCGCTCCGGCCTGTTGCAGCTCCATAACCTTGGCCGCGGCCTCCGGCGGCATTGCGAACGACACCAGTCGGTCGTTGCCTCCCAATGCGCCAGTCGCATCCGGTTTGCCGACATTCATCACCGTGGCGTTCTCGGCCAGCGTGCAATCAGCACCTTCGCAACCGACGGCGGAAACCAGTCTCACCTGATCGCCGGCCAATACATCGTCGACGCTACTGGCCAAGCGGACTTCAATCACCGTAGTGCCGGTCGGTGCTACGGGCGCATCTCTGGCCATATGCGTGGAAATGGGATCGGCTGCTTCGATATCGATTTGCGCTACCTTGCCCACCACATCCTCAATATTGCCTGTCCAAGACGGGCCTGCCGCAGATACCGGCATATCAGCCAACTGAACGTCGGCGGCCAGAATAATGTCACCCCGTCGAATCGAGCGGGCGGCCACCACCATCGGCTCGGTCTCCACCACGGCCAATACGGCTTCAAGCCCAAACAGCACTGCGAGTCCCACGCACAACGCAGCAGTGAGTCGGCGCAAGGCATCCGCCATGCGCCGTCGCCGCAATGAGCCGCGCGCAGGCGGCTTAATAAACGAAAAGGTCACCATGCAACCATGGTGACCTGAAGTTTTTCGTAAGCGCAAGCCAAATCGACCTATGTGGTTCTAGCTTGCCAAGTTATCCACAACGCTTCAAACCCGTGCAACAGACAGTGCCCGTAGTGCCAATATCCGCGGCATACCGCCGTCGACACCGTCGTTTACAGAGGAAAAGCGGGTGTACAGACCTTACTTGCCGGATTTGTCGGTGCGGTAGAAGCCGTGACCCTTGAACTCAATCGGCACGGCGGAATACACCTTGCGCACCTGCTCCTGCGAGCACTTGGGGCACACGGTAATCGGGTCGTCATTGAACGACTGCTGTTCGGTGAAGTCATAGCCGCAGTTCTTGCAACGGTAATGATAGGTAGGCAACGGATTCCTCCAACAAAGTCATATTTCTCGCGCATGGCGTGCAACACCATGCCGTGCAACCGTTCATATCCTAGTCGCCGCCCTGACACATTGGCGTTACGGTCTTACTAGCCAGCCTGCTTTTGCCACTCTGGTTCCATCGGCCAGTGTGCGTGGCTGGTTGGTCAGTCTGGCTTGCGCCGAGTATCTTGGCCGGCCGGTCAACTCAGCCGGCCCGATTCGCCAAGCCGCCGGTATCCCCCCGGCGTCAGCACTCCGTCGGCCGGCACATCATGTGGTTCGGCCGGCAAATCGGTGTCCAACACCTCCCACGGCCAGCACACCGCAATCAGGGGACACGCGGGCTTGCGTCGAGCCAAGGCCCGGTCATACCAGCCGGCTCCACGCCCCAGACGATTGCCTTGCGGGTCCACTGCCAAAGCCGGGGCGATGACCAGATCGGCCTTCTCCAACGCTTCGGGCGGTAGAACTGCGCCAGTTGGCTCATCGGGTCTGTGATGGACGGTGCTGGGATAGCTGCAGCTACCGGCATTGTTCGCGCCACCCACTGCATCCATCGAGCGCAATGATTCCAATGAATCCAGCACACTCCAGCCAATTTCCAACCCAGACCCCAACCTTGGCACCAACACGTGGCAGCCATGAGCCCGCAGCCATCGCAACAGTGGCCGGGTTTCGATTTCCGAACCCATCGACACATATGCCGCCACTGTGGGACCATCCTGAATCATGTGTGCTGGGAACCGTCGCACCAGCAATTCACCGGCCGCTCCGCGTTCTTCCGCTGGAACGCGCTTGCGCCGAGACAGTATATGGTGGCGCAGCGTCGCTTTATCCGTCTTCTCTGTTTTCTCTGTGCCGCTGTAGTCGCTGCCGATATTCATGCCACTGCCCACTTCGCTCATACCGCACAATCTAGTGTTTCCATCGTAAAACGAAAGTGGCCACGGTAGCGGCGCAAGACCTTCATATGGCTACAATAAAGGCCGTGTCAGTTTTCCAGTCGATTAAAGAGGCGTTCAAGCTGGACCACCAGATCCGCCCGCCACGTCTCACCCATCCCGGTTTTCCGATAGTCCTGCGCCCCCTGACCATGGATGATGAGGACGGCTGGAACGAAGTGCGCTGGCGCAACAACGACTGGCTGGCACCTTGGGAATCCGGTGACCCGATGCATGGCGGCTCCATCACATTCAATCAATGGGTGCAGCGGCAGCGCCGTAACGAGCAGCATGGCGTCGGCGTGATCTTCGCCATCGAATACCAGATGCGTATCGTCGGCCAGATTTCGTTGGGAGCCATCGTGTATGGTGCCATGCGTACCGGCGTGGTTGGTTATTGGGTCGATCAACGGTGCGCCGGCCGCGGATTCGCGCCAATGGCACTGGCCATGCTTGCCGATTGGGCGCTCGGAGACCCATTCGGGCCCGCGTTGCATCGGCTGGAAATCGCCATTCTGCCGGATAATGCGCGTTCTTTGGCTGTGGTGCGTAAGGTCGGAGCCCATCATGAGGGACTGCGCGAGCGGTATATGTATGTCAATGGCCAGTGGCGTGACCACGTAACGTTTGCGCTGTTGGCTGAAGATATGGGGCAAGGGTTCGCCGCTAGACTCGCCGCCGCCGGTTCCAGATAAGCGTCGACCGGAAGAATTCCGCTCCGACACGCCCGGACGGAAAGCCCCAGTTCGTCGGCACGTCTCCTATCCTTGACTCTATGGGTTATGAGTCACTGAGCACTGTCGTCGTGCTGGTGATTGTGGCGATTATTATCGTTGTATGGCTGCCCGTACGTACGGCCAACGGCATGAAACGTGTGGACGAGCACCGGCAGGATCGTTATTCGCCTTCCCTGCATATCGTTGATGCAGAGAACGGCAGACGATTCGGAGACATCAAGCCGCATAAGGCGAAAGGGGCAGCAATGCCAGCATCAACACCGTCAGCGAGGCTGACATCTGAGCACATCGCCCATGTGCGGGAACTGCGCCGCGCGGCCATCCGCCGCCGGCAGATTCTCGCCGTATGCCTGCTTGCCATAACCGTGTTGGTGTTTGCCGTATCGTTCCCCCTGCATTTCAGTCCGCTGCTTGCTCTTATTCCGTTCGTGCTGTTGCTGCTGGTGCTGGTGCTGGGAGCCAATGCCTCACGCCAGGCCCGGCAATGGGAGCGCAAGGTGGTCCGCTACGAGCGGGCTCATAGCGGTACGGGCTGGTCCAAGAAACCGTCTGCCGAGTCCAAGGACAGCAAGCGTGTGAACAAGGCCGAACCGGTTGCGGCCGTAACTGCGCCTGCCGAGAAGCCTGCCGAGCAGATTGAGGATGCTGCCACCGAGGTCATGGAACAGCGGCAGATTCGCCGCGCGTTACGCGATGCCGAGATTGAGCAGGCCAAGGCCAAGGCGTTGCGTCAGTCCGCCGCCGCATATCAGGCCGCGGAAGAGCACGCCAAACAGTCCGAGAAGTCTGATACTGCACAGTCCGCCGCCGATAAGCCTGCCGCCGAGCCGTCTGCTATGGTCGATGAATCCGCCGACCGTAAGTCCGCTGCCGAAACCAGCGAATCTTCCGCCACACCTGATGCCTCCGCTCGCACAGACAAGTCGACTGAGTCGGACAAGTCCGTCGCCCCTCGAGTTGAACCATCGCTTACGGTGCGTGACGAGCGCGATGAGCGCGACGATGCCGCTGCCGATGCCACGTCGGAACTGGTCAGCGTACGCCCTGCCCGAGCACTGGACGTCTTCGATATGTCCACCTCGCAGGATCTCATCTCCTTCACTTTGGGTGGGGAACATAACGCCGACAACGCTCCGGAAAGCTTGGAGATCAAGTCGACCCGTCAGGTGTCCAAGGCGGAACCTGTCGAACCCGCAGTGGCGGAAAAGTTGATTGACGAGGCTCGAGCCGTCAAGGCCGCGGACGATGCCAAGGCCGTCGATGCAGGCAAGGCTGTCAGCGCCGGAAACGCTGTAGACACTGAGCCGGAGCAGCGCGATGATGCCGATACGGACGCCGATGACGAGGCTGCAAACGCCGCCCAGCGAGCCGCATTCCACGAATCCGAGGAGCGTGCCGACGTCGAAGCGCCAGCGGCGACCACCGATTCGTTGGGCGCAGGCCTGGACTCCATTCTTGCCCGCCGCGGCAACTGAGCGTTGCGATTCGACGATTTTCTCTCACAGCGTTAGCACTCGAGTTGGCAGAGTGCTAATAATCGCGCTACGATGTGTCCTAGCGCAAAGGGACAACGCAAGTGATCGTCAGCCTCTTGAGGCGTTCTGGCGCGGCATTATCGAACTACAAGTAGATACGAGGTGACCCACAGTGTCGATTAAGCTCACACCGTTGGAAGACAAGATCATCGTCAAGCAGGCCGAGGCCCAGACCCAGACCGCTTCCGGTCTGTATATTCCGGACAACGCCAAGGAGAAGCCGCAGCAGGGTGAAGTCCTGGCCGTTGGCCCGGGCCGTCGTGACGACAAGGGCGAGCGCATCCCGATGGATGTCAAGGTCGGCGACAAGGTGCTGTACTCCAAGTACGGCGGCACCGAAGTCCACTACGAGGGTGAGGACTACCTCATCGTCGGCGCGCGCGACATTCTCGCCATCCTCGGCTGATTAGTCGCCTAGCGAACTTCAACAACCCCGACTGTTCCCACGGACAGTCGGGGTTTTCTCTTGCCAGGCGGAAAGGGGCTCCCCTCAGAGAGGGGAGCCGAAAACCGCTCCCGCCAAACGCCCAGCCATGCCTGCTATGCATAAAGGTGCATGCGCGCAACGTAGTTGAGTTCGGCGTTGCACCGCATCTACACTGGGTAACGGATTGGGGTCCCTATGGAAGAGGCTCAGTCGGCGACTTGGTCGAGCGGCTTAAGACATTTTGCACAAGACGGCAGTAGGTCGACGGTATGTTGTTTTTTCCGTGTCGCAGGTTCGTGGTGTCGTCGCGCTGTGCCAATGGTTGTCTCTCTACCGACGCTGAGTGCCGTGGCCTGAGGCCAGCGTCGGCAGTGGGCCACGAAATGGCGATGTGCCGATGCTGAGCCGCGTTGGTGTCGTTATCGGGCCAGTTTTTGGACCATTGCCAACGGCAAATCGGCGTTCTGTGTCGGCGACGGTCCAAAAACTGGCGGTCTGCCGACGATAAGTGCCGTCATCGTCGGCAGACCACCAGGTATTGTCCTTGTGCCGACGTAAAAGCCCTGCCATCGTCGTCACCGAGCCATCTTGTGACTCACTGACGGCGGCAGCAGGGCGGAAGAGGCCGAAATCATGCGCGCGGTGCGGTCTCACACCTCGAATCCGGCCTCCGCCAGCGCGTGATCGATGTCGCGAATCAAATCGTCCGTATCCTCCAGACCCACGGCCAGACGGAAGAAGCCGCGGTGGAACTCAGGCGGGTACAGGTACTGGCGCTCGTCATCCTCACCGAGGAACACGATCAGCGATTGGTCATGGCCGAGCGAGACGGCAGACGTAATCACATTGAGCTTGGAAACGAATCGGTTGTGCCCGTCGTGGTCGGTGTCGAGGCCGAACGACAGCACGCCGCCGAACCCGGAGTCCGGGCGGGCCAGCTGGCTGGCCGCCACCTCGTGGTGCAGGTGCGATTCCAGACCGGGGTACGCCACGAAACGCACCACATCCAGCGATTCGAGATGCTTGGCAATCGCCAAGGCCGAGGCGTCGTAGGGCAGCGCGTAGGTGTTCGCCAGCGTGATGGGGCGACGGATCGCGCCGGTTTCGGCGTCGACCCCGTTGCCGAGGTGAATGGCCAGCGTGCCGAATCCGAGCGGCTGGTCGTCGAATGATTGTCCGTGATGTACAAGATCAGAAGCCATGCGCCCAGCATGCCGGCATGCGCTGTGCCGCCGCAAGCAGGCGACGCCACTCGAAAACCGCGCCATTGCAAGGTTCTGGAACACCATATAAGAAAAATGATTGGTAGAAGTGCGGGGTGCAGCCTTGGTCGGGGCTGTTTGCAGGGCCGAAGCGGACCCTGAAACCACGCTGTGAGACACGCCGATAAAACCGCAGAATTCCGCGGTAAAACAAGGTTCGCGTAGAGGTCGATTTGCGTACTTGGAAAATATGTGGTTATATAGCCAAGTTGCCTGTTGAGGTCAAACACCGCGGCGGGAAACAGACTGGCGGATTTCCCAAGCGGTCAAAGGGAGCTGACTGTAAATCAGCCGCTTCGTGCTTCAGTGGTTCGAATCCACTATCCGCCACGCCCCGATAGCTCAGTGGTAGAGCACTTCCTTGGTAAGGAAGAGGTCGTGAGTCCAA
>ENA-OQDL01000423-OQDL01000423.1-human-gut-metagenome-genome-assembly--contig:-NODE-423-length-27416-cov-7.189490_pt1 | contig 27416 bp, 21 predicted proteins | sample MGYA00242782_ERZ504609 | MGnify/ENA primary metagenome ERZ504609 (study PRJEB26092, sample SAMD00036320) | human gut metagenome | host: Homo sapiens | study: EMG produced TPA metagenomics assembly of... | reverse complement strand
GTAAAGGCTCCAGCGGCTGCCGCCGCGGGCTGGGCTCGCGAGACAGCTTGATTATTATAGCAAGTAGTATGACCTTTGTCAACAGGTTTTTGCAAGTTTTTTTGATTTTTTCGACAAAGTTTGAGGGAGAAGTTTGGGCAAGGTGTATATTGGGGTGACGGCGGTTGGCGGGCACAAATTATGGGGGCGGTGGGCGACAAGAGGATTGCGGGGTTAGGTGGTTTGGGGGAATGGGTGAGCGGTGGAAGATTAACGGCAGGCGGCGGGAAGGTTGCGGGCCGGGCATGCCCGGCCCCTACGGGGTGGCGGAAGGGGGTGAGCGGGTGCTGGCCGGAAGGTGCGCGGGTGTGGGGTGGTTTCGGGCCATCTTTGTAGGGGGCGGCGTCCTCGACGTGCCGCGGAGGGGTCAAGACCCCTCCCTACGATGTAGGGGTGAGACGGGTGTGTAAAGCAGTAACGGGCGGCGGCGGAAAGCGCGCGGGCCGGGCATGCCCGGCCCCTACGGGTGGCGGAAGGGTGAGCGGGTGCTTGTCGGGGTATCATTGGGCCTCTAACAGCTGTTCGCGCATCCATTTCAGGATGCGGCGCTCGCGGCGGGAGATCTGGACCTGGGTCGTGCCGAGGACGCGGGCGGTCTCGCTCTGGGTGCGGCCCGCGAAAAAGCGCAGACGGATGAGCTGGCGGTCACCGCTGTCCAGCCTGTCCATCACCTCGGCCAGACCGATGCGGTCCGAGAGTGCTTCCTCCGGGGACTCCACCGGCACGTCAAACTCCCGCAGGCCGTCCTCGTCGTCCACGGGCGTCAGGCTCAGGGTCGGCAGGGCCGCGCGGATAGCCAGCGCGATCTGCTCCGGGGTCGTGCCCAGCGTCTCGGCCAGCTCGGTCACGCCGGGCTCCTGGCCGGTGCGCTTGAGGCAGCGCTCACGCTCGGCATTGATTTTAAGGCTCAGCTCTTTTAACGAACGGCTGACCTTGACTGTGCCGCCATCTCGGAACAGCTTTTTGATCTCGCCCAGGATGACCGGCACGGCATAGGTGGAAAAGCAGACGCCGCGCCCGGTATCAAACCCATCGCAGGCCTTCACAAGACCCAGACAGCCCGCGGCGTAGAGTTCCTCATACTCGATGCCCCGCCCCTTGAACCGCCCGGCGCAGGCGTGGACAAGGCCGAGGTTTCTCTCAATAAATTCTTCGCGCGGCAGTTGGTGCATATCCGTGGGCATGACTGTCCCCTCCTTCTATATATGTAGGGGGTCACGCGCGGGCATCCAGCCGCTTGGTCAGGGTCACGCGGGTACCGCGGCCCGGCGTTGAGGAGACCTTGACCTTGTCCATGAAGCTCTGCATGACGGCAAAGCCCAGACCCGCGCGCTCCTCGGCGTCGCCGGTGGTGAACATTGGCTCCATCGCCTTCGCAATATCCGGGATGCCGACGCCGCGGTCCGTGATGGTAATACGCACAATACCGCCCTCATAGATGGCCGCCGTCATTGTGATGGGGCCGATCTTGTCCGGGTAGGCGTGGACGATACAGTTGGTCACGGCCTCGGAGACAGCGGTTTTCATATCGGCGAGCTGGGGCACGGTGGGATCAAGCTGCACAAGAAACGCGGCCAGCGCCGCGCGGGCGAAGCCCTCGTTGACGGAGCGGCCCGCAAACGTAATTTTTACCTGATTGAGCATCTTCATCGGTGTTCACCTCCGTTCAGGCGTAGGTTATGTGGGCCAGGTCGAGCATCCGCCGCACGGCGCGCGGCGGGTTCTGGACGGTCAGCCGCCCGCCCAGTGCGCTTACGTGGCGTCCGCGGCCCAAAATCAGGCCGACGCCCGAGGAATCCATGAAGGTGACGCCCGAGAAGTCGAGCGTCAGCAGCTCAGGCAGGCGGTCATCGACCTGGGCATCGATCTCCCGCCGCAGTGTCTGGGCGGCGTGGTGGTCGATCTCGCCGCTCAAATAGGCGGCCAGTGTGCCGCTGCCGGGCACGAAGGTTACTTTGGCCATAGGGTTGTCCTCTTTTTTCATTTATAAGGGTATACAGGGTAGTGTTGGGAAGGTTGCGGGCCGGGCATGCCCGGCCCCTACGGGGAGAGTTAAAAATCAACGGGTAATTTTCGGGAGGTTGCGGAGGGGGTGTTGAGACAAAATAAAAAGCCCGTATCGTTATGATACAGGCTTACGGGTGCGTATTTTGTTGAAATGGCGATGGTCGGTTATTTTTCTGCTTCTTTGAGAAGCAGCGGGCGGGCCTCGGCGGCAAGGTAGAGCGAACCGCAGACAACAACGCCCGCGAGGTTGTTCTCGTCCGCGTAGTCCACAGCCTTACGGATGGCATCAGCCACACTGTCGGCGGCCTCGGCGTCGGTGTGGAAGCGTGCCTCCTTCTGCAATTCCTCGGCGCTCAATGCGCGGGGGCAGTTGGGCGTGACGGTGTAGATCTTGGCAAAGCAGGGGGCCAGATCGGACAGCATATCCTTATAGTCCTTGTCGGCCAGCACGCCCAGCACACCGACGAGGTTTTCCTCAAAGTCGGCGCGGGTCAGGGTCGCGGCCAGCATTTTAGCGCCGTCCGGGTTGTGGCAGCCGTCGAGCAGCAGCAGCGGATGGCGGCGCAGCACCTCGATGCGGGCGGGCATCCGGGCATCGGCAAGGCCCTGCAGAATGGCGTCGTCCGAAATATCATAGCCGAACTCACGCCAGAGAGCCAGCGCGATCTCGACAGCCATGGCGGCGTGGTTAGCCTGGTGCGTGCCGGGCAGGCCCAGTGCGGCGCGATAGCCGCCGTAGTCGATGCGGTTTTCCAGCCGCTTGCCGCGCAGCAGCGTCAAATCGTCCTTGTCGGGCGTGATGATGCTCGTGTGCGCCTCGGCAGCGGCGGTCAGGATCGGCCCCATAGCCTCCGCAGGCTGGTCGGGATAGTTGACGACGACGGTTCCTTCTTTTATAATACCGGCCTTCTCGGCGGCAATTTTATCAAGGGTATCTCCCAGAACTTCCATGTGGTCATAGCCGATCTTTGTGATGGCTGCCACGAGCTTGTGGGGCACGACATTCGTAGCGTCGCAGCGCCCGCCAAGGCCTGTCTCCAGCACGACCAGGTCACACTTTTCGCGGGCAAACCAGAGGAACGCCAGCGCAGTGACGGCCTCAAACTCCACAGGCTTCTCGCCGCCCTCGGCCTCGATGGCGTCAATCGCGTCGAGCACCTTCTCCGTCAGGTTTGCCAGCGTGCGGGGCGGGATCATCTCGCCGTCGATCTGGAACCGCTCACGGAAGTCCACCACATACGGGCTGATGGTCAGACCGGTCTTGTAGCCCGCTGCCGTCAGGATGGAGGACGTCATGGCCGCAAGGCTGCCCTTGCCGTTCGTGCCCGCAATGTGGATGCACTGCAGCTCCTTTTCAGGGTTTCCCAGATGGTCGCACAGGTTCTGCATTCGGGCCAGACCGGGTGCGCCCTGCCCCATGCGCGGCAGGGCGTGCAGGGCTTCAATTGCCTGTTGGGTCGTCATTCTTCGTCCTCCTCATAGTTATCCTCGTCGGGTTCTGGGCGGTTCAGCTGTGCCTCGTGGGCACGGTGGGCGGCGCGGCGGGCCAGCCGCTCATGCTCGCGGCGGCGCAGCTCCGCGCTCTCGGCGCGCAGAGCGCGGTTCTCCTGCTTGACACGGATGAATGCGGTAACGCCGCGCACGATCAGCAGGATGATGAGTGCAAACAGCAGTCCCGCCACGACGCCGGACATATCGATCCAGACATCCACCACCGACGAGGTACGGTTGGGGCTGTGCAGCTGGATGGTCTCATCCATCAGCGCCGTTGTCATGCCGCCCAGCAGCGGCCAGCTCATGTGGCGCACAAAATGCTTTGTGTACACGCGGATGCAGAGCATCAGCAGAAAGCCCTCCAGCGCAAACTCCGAAAAGTGCGCGAGCTTACGGATCAGATGCTCCGACAATGGGCCGAGATGCACCTTGGCCAGCGCACTGTTGACCAACTGCATGACGGCCTGGCTGCGTGCGGACGACTGGGCACCGTTTTCCAGTGAGTTGCGAAAGATAAACATAATGCAGGCGATCAGCGCCGCCGTAAATACCACGCGGAACAAGATCAGCCACGGACTGGTTCTTTCTTTTTCCATAATACTCCTTTATAGATACTCCTCTATAAACCTGTATTATAGCACGCAGCCCGCATAAGAGCAAGCGCCCTGCCGCAGTTTTCCTCATACTATAGGCCCGGCCTTGTAAGTTGTCAAGGTATGGTTTTTGTGGTATTCTAATGAAAAGAATATATTTTGTGGGGGGAATGGCCATGAACATCCAGATTTTCGGCACGAACAAGAGCTTTGACACCAAAAAGGCACAGCGGTGGTTCAAGGAGCGCGGCATCAGATTCCAGATGATCGACATGAAGGAAAAAGGCATGAGCCGCGGCGAGTTTGACAACGTCTGCCGCGCCGTGGGCGGCTGGGCAAAGCTCGCCGACGAAAACGCAAAGGACAAGGACACGCTGGCGCTTTTGAAATGGCTCGACGAGAGCCAGCAGGCCGACAAGCTGTTCGAGAACCAGCAGCTCTTCCGCCAGCCCATTGTGCGCAACGGCAGACAGGCCACCGTAGGCTACTGCCCCGAGGTGTGGGAGAAGTGGGAGTAAGACAGACAGTTCACCTCTCTCTGCAGGAGCCTAGGGGCCCGACAGATTTGCGCACCCGCCCTTGACAAATCCGCCGCATTGCGGTACATTATAAGGTACAAATGCAGTGCGAAAGAGTGTGCCCGCGTCGTACCTTTGCAGCAAGCCGGGGAGGATGCAAGCCCGGTACGGTGCGGCGGGTGCTGTCACTTTCAAGCAGGCGCGGTGAGAGGGGCTTCTCCCCTGCCAGCCGCGCACGGGGTTGCCGCCGTTATCAGGGCAGGCGGGCTTGTCGGCCTGCCGCAAAGCGGCCCGATCGGGCAACTTGGGTGGTACCGCGACTTGAGCTTTTCAGGCCGTCCCATGATAAACTCATGGGGCGGCCTTTTTTATTTTGTCCAAATGTAAAAATCACGCCCCGCACATTCACGAGGAGGTTTACACTATGCCGCAAGGAACTCGCCAAACAGTATGCCCGCAGGCACCGAGGATCGCATCTATCAGAACTGGTGCGACAAGGGGTATTTCCATACCCAGATCGACCGCAGCAAAAAGCCGTTTACCATCGTCATGCCGCCGCCGAACGTCACCGGCCAGCTGCACATGGGCCACGCCATGGATGAGACCTGGCAGGACATCCTGACCCGCTACAAGCGGATGCAGGGTTATGCCGCGCTGTGGGTGCCCGGCACCGACCATGCGTCCATTGCCACCGAGGCCAAGGTCGTCGCCAAGATGCGCGAGGAGGGCCTGACCAAGGAGATGGTGGGCCGCGACGGCTTTCTGGAGCGTGCCTGGGACTGGAAGAACACCTATGGCAACCGCATCGTCAGCCAGCTGAAGAAGCTGGGCTGCTCCTGCGACTGGCAGCGTGAGCGCTTCACGATGGACGAGGGCTGCTCCGACGCCGTCAAGGAGGTCTTTGTCCGTCTGTACAATGAGGGGCTGATCTACCGCGGCAACCGCATGGTCAACTGGTGCCCCCACTGCAACACCTCGATTTCCGACGCCGAGGTCGAGTATGAGGCCAAGGAGGGCAGCTTCTGGCATCTGCTCTACCCCGTCAAGGAGACCGGCGAAATGCTGGAGCTGGCCACGACCCGCCCCGAGACGATGCTGGGTGATACCGCTGTTGCCATCAACGCCGAGGACCCGCGCTACAAGCACCTGCACGGCTGCCATGTCGTGCTGCCACTGCTGGGCCGCGAAATCCCCATCGTCTGCGACGAGCACGCCGACATGGAGAAGGGCACCGGCGTTGTGAAGATCACCCCCGCCCACGACCCCAACGACTTTGAGGTCGGCAAGCGCCACGACCTGCCGATGATCCGTGTGCTGACCTACGACGGCCACATGACCGGCGCTGCCGACAAGGCCGCCGTCGATGCCGAGAAGGCCGCGGGCCGCGCTGCTGCCGACGAGCCGGACGTGCTGGACTGCGGCAAGTATGCCGGCATGACCGCGCTGGAGGCCCGCAAGGCCATTCTGGCCGATTTGGAGGCCTGCGGTGCGCTGAAGGAGACCGAGCCGCTGACCCACGACGTGGGCACCTGCTACCGCTGCCACTCGGTCATTGAGCCGATGGTCTCCAAGCAGTGGTTCGTCAAGATGGAGCCGCTGGCCAAGCCCGCCATCGAGAGCGTCGAGAAGGGCGAGATCAAGTTCGTGCCCGAGCGCTTCACCAAGAACTATATCAACTGGATGAAGGGCGGCCGTGACTGGTGCATCAGCCGCCAACTGTGGTGGGGCCACCAGATCCCCGCCTGGTACTGCGACGACTGCGGCGAGACCGTCGTGGCCAAGGAAGCCCCCTGCACCTGCCCCAAGTGCGGCAGCTCCAACATGACCCAGGACCCCGACACGCTGGACACCTGGTTCAGCTCTGCCCTGTGGCCGTTCTCCACGCTGGGCTGGCCCAACGAGAACGCCGAGGATTACAACTACTTCTACCCCACGAACACGCTGGTCACCGGCTATGACATCATCGGCTTCTGGGTGTCCCGCATGATCTTCTCGGGTCTGGCCTACACCGGCAAGGCACCGTTTGACACGGTACTGATCCACGGCATTGTCCGCGACAGCCAGGGCCGCAAAATGTCCAAATCCCTGGGCAACGGCATTGACCCGCTGGAGGTCATTGAGCAGTACGGCGCGGACGCGCTGCGCATGATGCTGATCATCGGCTCCACCGCAGGCAACGATATGCGCTACAGCGATGAAAAAGTCCTTTCCTGCCGCAACTTTGCCAACAAGCTGTGGAACGCCTCCCGCTTTGTGCAGATGAACCTGCCCGAGGACTTTGAGCCGGGTCTGCCCGAGGAAAGCCTGCTCGACATGAGCGACAAGTGGATTTTGTCCGAGCTTGCCAAGGTCGCCGCCGAGGCTACCGCCAACCTCGACAAGTACGAGCTGGGCCTGGCCGCCGAGAAGGTCGAGAACTTCATCTGGGAGGTCTACTGCGACTGGTATATCGAGATCTGCAAGACCCGCCTGAACGGCGAGGACGCGGCAGCCGCCGACGCGGCCCGCAAGGTGCTGGTCTACGTGCTGGACAAGGCGCTCAAGCTGCTGCACCCCTTCATGCCGTTCATCACCGAGGAGATCTATCAGGCTCTGCCCGGCAGCGCCGAGACCATCATGAACGAGAAGTGGCCCGGCGACGAGAACATGAAGGTCTGGGCCGAGGACTGCGCCGACTTTGAGAAGCTGATGGACTACATCAAGGCTGTCCGCGCCATGCGTGCCGAGATGAACGTCCACCCCGCCAAAAAGACGAGCATGGTCATTGAGACTGCCTCCCCCGCCGCGTTTGAGAAGGGCGGCGCGTATCTGGCCCGCTTTGCCTTTTCCACCGACGTGACGGTCACGGCAAAGTACGAGGGCAGCACCGACGGCATGGTCAACGTGGCGACCCCCGACGCGAAGGGCTTTATCCCGATGATGGAGCTGATCGACCGCGACAAGGAGCTGGCCCGCCTGAACAAGGAGCTGACCAAGGCCGAGAAGGAGCTGGGCATGTTCACGAACCAGCTGAACAACCCGAAGTTCGTCGAGAAGGCCCCGGCGAAGCTCGTCGAGGAGACCCGCGCCAAGCTGGCTGCCGCCCAGGACAAGGCCGCCAAGATCAAGGAGAGCATTGCGGCGCTGGGGTAAGTCTGAAGGCTTCCCCCGTGGGGGAAGCTGTCACCGCAGGTGACTGATGAGGGCAGCGTTTCCGCCGCAGCTCGTTCACGGGCAATACTGGCACACTCGCCCCTCATCCGGCCCTTCGGGCCACCTTCCCCCGTAGGGGAAGGCTTTTCAGCCACAAACAAAAAATAACCCCGCCCCGTCAGGAACTGCATCCTGACGGGGCGGGGTTTTCTCGTTACAGCACAAAAATTGCAGGGAAAAAGTTCAAAGCAAATTACTTGCGGCGCTTGCCCTTGCCGCCCTTGCGGGTGTTGGTCTTGGCAGCGGCGGTCTTGACGGCCTCGACGGCCTTCTCGGCTGCGGGCTTGGCAGCCTCAACAGCCTTCTCAACGACAGGCTCGGCAGCCTTGACGGCCTTCTCGACGACGGGCTTCGCAGCCTCGACGGTTTTCTCAACGACGGGCTCGGCAGCCTTGACGGCCTTCTCGACGACGGGCTTCGCAGCCTTGACAGCCTTCTCAGCGGCAGGCTTGGCAGCCTTGACGGCCTTCTCAGCGGCAGGCTTGGCAGCCTTGACGGCCTTCTCGACGACAGGCTCAGCAGCCTTGACGACCTCGGTGGCGGCCTTCTCGGCAGCGGCCTTGGCCTTAACAGTGGTGGCCTTCACGCTGGTCTTGGGCTTGCGGGTGACCTCGTTGATGGTCCAGAACTGGTTGTCACCGTTGACGTCAGCCCAGATCTGCAGCACGGTGCCGTTCTCGGTAGCCATACCGGGGTCCAGCAGCTTGCCGGCCAGGTTGGACTTGATCTTGACGCGGCCATCGTTGGTAGGCTCCACGACCCACAGCTGGCTGGATGCCTGGGCACCCTCCCACTGGTGGACGCGGGTGCCGTCGCTGACGCCGCCCATGTCCAGATCCATCATCTTGCCGGTGAAGCGGTTCTGGATGCGGTAAACGCCGTCGCCTGCTGCGACGAAGTTCCACTGCTGCCACTCAAAGTTGGCGTTGTCCATCAGCTGGATCTTCGCGCCATTGTCAATGTTATAGTCAGCAACCTCAATGACCTTGCCGTTGGCGGCGCTGATGGTATAGAACTTACCCTCGGTAAGTACGGTCTGTGCAATCTTCTTCGGTGCCATATTTGTTCCTCCTATAGGTATATCATGTATATTATGCGGCAAATCTTGTTTGTAGTTTCCCTCATGCCGCGTGGTCAAACACCGCTTTTTGCGTGTCTACGTATCCTATTATAACCACTTTTTACCTTCCCGTCAACTTTTTGGCGCTGTTGCGGCATTTTGCACAAAAACCGCCGGGACGGCAGATGCTATCCCGGCAGTTTTGATTGATTTTATGCCGTTTTGCGGCTTTTTTCGACATCTCTGCGCTTAAGAGTTCTCGGCAAAGTTGCCGGTGTACAGGCGGTAATAGCGGCCCTTCTGGGCGATCAGCTCGTCGTGGGTGCCGCGCTCAATGATACGGCCCTGCTCCAGCACCATGATGCAGTCCGAGTTGCGCACGGTGGACAGACGGTGGGCAATGACGAAGGTCGTGCGGCCATACATCAGGCCGTCCATGCCGTCCTGCACAAGTTTCTCGGTGCGGGTGTCGATGGAGGACGTTGCCTCGTCCAGGATCAGCACCGGCGGGTCTGCGACAGCCGCGCGGGCAATCGCCAGCAGCTGGCGCTGGCCCTGGCTCAGGTTCGTGCCGTCGCCGGTCAGCATCGTGTTGTAGCCGTCGGGCAGATGCTTGATGAAGGTATCCGCATTCGCGAGCTTCGCGGCGGCCATGCACTCCTCATCGGTGGCGGTCAGGCGGCCATAACGGATGTTCTCCATGACCGTGCCGGTGAACAGGTGGGTATCCTGCAGGACGATGCCCAGAGAGGAGCGCAGCGCGTCCTTCTCAATGGACTTGATGTCGTGGCCGTCGTACAGGATCCGGCCCTTCTGGATGTCGTAGAAGCGGTTGATAAGGTTCGTGATCGTCGTCTTGCCCGCGCCGGTGGAGCCGACAAAGGCGATCTTCTGCCCCGGACGGCCATACAGGTTGATGTCATGCAGGACGATCTTCTTCTCGTCGTAGCCGAAGTCCACATCCTTAAAGACGATGTCGCCCTCCAGCTTGGTGTACCAGGGCTTGCCGTCGGCATCCATGCGTTTCCACGCCCACATGCCGGTGGACTCGTTCGTCTCGGTGACAGTATCGTCCGCTTCGTACTTGGCGTGGACCAGGGTGATGTCGCCCTCGTTGACCTCGGGCTTTTCATCCAGCAGCGCAAAGATACGCGCACCACCGGCCAGCGCCATAACGACGGAGTTCAGCTGCATGGAGATCTGGCTGATGGGCTGGTTGAACTGGCGGGTCAGCACAAGGAAGCTGGCGAGGCCGCCCAGCGTGAAGCCGCCGAAGCCGTTGATAGCCAGCGCACCGCCGAGGATGGCGCAGAACACGTAGGACAGGTTGCCCAGCTGGCCGTTGACGGGCATTGCTACCAGCGAATAGGAGTTTGCCTTGTCGGCGCTGTGGAACAGCTCATCGTTGAGCCTGTCGAACTCCTCAATGGCAATTTCCTCATGGCAAAAGACCTTGATGACCTTCTGGCCGTTCATCATTTCCTCAATGTAGCCATTGACCTTGCCCAGCTCCTGCTGCTGCTTGATGAAGTATTTGCCGGAGTTGCCGGTCAGGTACTTCGTCGCCAGCAGCATGACGCCGACCATCGCGAGGGCCAGCACCGTCAGGGGGACGCTCAGATAGAGCATCGAGGCCAGCACGCCGACGAGGGTCACAACCGTGTTGACGAGCTGCGGCAGGCTCTGGCTGATCATCTGGCGCAGCGTGTCAATGTCGTTCGTGTAGACCGACATAATGTCGCCGTGGGCGTGGGTGTCAAAGTATTTGATGGGCAGCGTCTGCATGTGGGTGAACATCTCGTCACGCAGGTCCTTCAACGTGCCCTGGGTGATCCTTGCCATCAGGCGGTTCTGCACAAAGACAGCAGCGATGCCGACGCAGTAGATGACTGCCACGCGCAGGATAGCCGCGGCCAGGCCGCTGAAGTCCGTGCTGCCCGCCTTGAGCAGCGGCAGAATGTAGCTGTCGATCAGCGTCTGGGAGAACATGACGCCCTGCAGCTGGGCGAACACAGCCAGCAGAATGCAGCAGAGCACCACAATGACCTGTGCCTTATAGCGGCTCATGACATAGGCGAGGATGCGCTTGAACACCTTGCCGGGGTTTTCGACCTTGGGGCGGGGGCCATTGCTGCGCCCGCCGGGACCGACCTTTACGACTTTAGGCTGCTGTGCCATTATGCCTCCCCTCCCTTCTCATCAAAGTCGCCGGAACCTTTGGTCTGGCTGTTGTAGACATCCTGGTAGATGGCATTTGTTTTCAGCAGGTTGGCCGGGGTGTCAAAGCCGCTGACCCTGCCGTTGTCGAGCACGAGGACCTTGTCCGCATTTTCCACGGAGGAAATGCGCTGGGCGATGATGAACACCGTCGTGCCGGGGATTTTTTCCGCAAACGAATGGCGGATCTTTGCGTCCGTCGCGGTATCGACGGCGGAGGTGGAGTCGTCCAGGATCAGGATGCGGGGCTTTTTCAGCAGTGCGCGGGCAATGCAGAGGCGCTGCTTCTGGCCGCCGGAGACGTTGTTGCCGCCCTGCTCGATGTGGGTCTGGTACTTGTCGGGGAAGCGCTCGATAAATTCATCGGCGCAGGCCTGCTTGCAGGCGTCCTCGATCTCGGCGTCGGTGGCGTCGGGGTTGCCCCAGCGCAGGTTCTCGGCAATCGTGCCGCTGAACAGCTCGTTCTTCTGCAGCACCATGGCGACGTTGTTGCGCAGGGTGTCGAGGTCATATCTGCGCACATCAACGCCGCCGATGGTCACGCTGCCCTCGGTCACGTCGTACAGACGCGGCAGCAGCTGCACAAGGCTGGACTTAGCCGAACCGGTGCCGCCAATGATGCCGATGGTCTCGCCGGACTTGATGTCGAGGTCAATGTCCTCGAGGGCCTTCTCGCCATCCTTTTTATAGGCAAAGCTGACGTGGTCGAACTTGACGGAGCCGTCCCTGACCTCCATAACGGGATCCTCACCGTTCGTCAGGTCGGACTGCTCGTCCAGCACCTCGGCCACGCGCTTGGCGGAGGCTGCAGACATCGTGATCATGACGAACACCATGGACAGCATCATCAGGCTCATAAGGATGTTCATGCAGTAGCTCAGCATGCTCATCAGGTCGCCGGTGGTGAAGGTCGTTGCGCCGGAGCTGACGATGAGCTGGGCACCGATCCAGGAGATGAGCAGGATGCAGCTGTAGACGGTCAGCTGCATGAGCGGGGCGTTCCAGGCCAGGATCAGCTCGGCACGCATCAGCAGATTGCGCACATTCTCGCTGGCCTTGCGGAACTTCTCGCCCTCAAACTTCTCGCGCACATAGGCCTTGACAACGCGGATGGCGGAGACATTCTCCTGCACGCTCTCGTTCAGGTCGTCGTACTTGCGGAATGCCTCGCCGAAGTACTTGGTGGCGCGGCTCATAATAAAGGCGAGCGCACAGCCCAGCAGGATGACGGCGATCAAATAGATGTTTGCCAGCCGACGGTTGATCGTGTAGGACATGATCAGCGCCACGATCATGCTGGCGGGCGCACGCACCGACATGCGCAGCAGCATCTGGTAGGCGTTCTGGATGTTGGTGACGTCGGTGGTCATGCGGGTGACCAGGCCCGCGGTGGAGTACTTGTCAATGTTAGCAAAGCTGAAGGTCTGGATGTTGCGGAACATGCCGCGGCGCAGGTTGCGGGCAAAGCCCGTGGCCGCGTGGGAGCCGGCCACCGCGCCCAGAATGCCGAACAGCAGGCCGAACAGCGCCGCGACGACCATCTGTGCGCCGACGGTGTAGATGACCTGCATATTGCCCGGCGTGACGCCGTTGTCAATGATGGAGGCCATCAGCTTCGGGATGATCATTTCCATGATGACCTCCGCGATCATAAAGATCGGCGTCAGCACGGAGACCAGGCGGAAGCCCTTGGTTTCACGTCCGAGTGTTTTTAACAATTGGTATTTCCCCTCTCTTGGTTGGTATTTTCCTCTTGCAGGATGTGCTGTGCGTTGCGCAGGGTCTGCTCCAGCACAGCGCGGGCCGCGGCGGCCTGCTGCGGGTCAATGCCGCTTTGCAGGTCATCCTCAAACCGCGCAATGCTTGCCTCGATCTGCTTGTGACAGGCGCGGCCCTTCTCTGTGGCGATAAGGCGCTTTAAGCGGGCGTCTTTCGCCACGGCGCTGCGGGTGATGAAGCCATCCTGCTCCATGCCCTGCAGCATGGCGGTGACGCTGGAGCGGCGAATGTTGAACCACTGCTCAATGTCGCGCTGGTAGACGTCGCGGCCCTGGCGCTCGGCACGGACGATGTCGCCCAGCACCATGCCGCGCACGCCCGACAGCTCCGAGCTGACCTCGGCGTTGATGCGGGCATCCAGCGCACGGCGGATGAGCCGCGAGGTCTGGTTCAGCAGTGCGCCGAAGTGGGCATCCGCGCAGCAGCCGCAGTCACAATGCGATGATTCGTGCATTTCTTCCCTCCTTTACGATTTTCGGGTCCAAGAAGTTAGATTTCGAATTGTTCGTTGTCTAACTGTTCGTTTGCGTACTTTACCAGTATAACACCGGATCGAGGAATGTCAAGAGGGACGGCGCAGAGTTTTTTGTATAGTGCAGCGGCAAACGGGCAGAGCCCCGTCACCCTGCGCTTTCCCGATTCAACGTAGGGGCGGATTCCATATCCGCCCGTGCCCGTTTTCCATCACTCCGCACTTTCCGGCTCGACGCCCAGATACGGCAGCACCTTTCCCAGTACCTCGGCGCACACCGGCCCGGAGAGCGCGCCGCCGCTCGTCGTCCAGCTGTGGGGCTCATCCAGGCAGACCAGCACAGCGACCTTGGGGTCGTCGATGGGCGCAACGGAGACAAAGCTCGCAATGCGCGCGCCCTCGTTGGCGCTGTCCAGCTTTTGGCTCGTGCCGCTCTTGCCGCCGATGCGGTAGCCCGCCAGCGCGGCCTGCTTACCCGTGCCGCCTGTAACGACACCCTCCATCAGGCGGCACATCGTGGCGGAGGTCTCCTCGCTGATGACACGGCGCTTCACCGTCGGCTGCACTTCCTTCACAACAGTGCCGTCAGGTGCCGTGATTTTCGCCACAACGTAGGGCTGCATCAGCTCGCCGCCGTTTACCACCGCACAGACCGCCGTGAGCATCTGCAGGTAGCTGACCTTGCTGCTCTGCCCGAACGAGCAGCTCGCCAGCTCCACCGGGCCCATCCGGTCCGCCGTGTAGTATTCGCTGCGCCTGACCTCGCCCGGCAGGTCGATGCCCGTGGCCTCCCGCAGGCCGAAGGCCGCAAAGTAATCGCAGAAGCGTTCTTTTCCAAGCCGCGCACCGATCTGGATAAAGCAGGGGTTGCAGCTGACAGCCAGCCCCCGGGCGAAGGTCTCGGTGCCGTGGATATGCCCGTTTGCACAGCGGAACCGCGTGCCTGCGACGGTTATTTTACCCGCGCAGGTGAAATAGTCCGTGGCCTTACACGCCCCGGAGTCCAGCGCCGCCGACGCCGTGATGAGCTTGAACACGCTGCCCGGCTCATACAGGTCACTGATGGCCTTGTTGCGCCACTGTGCCTGCTGGGCCTTTTGCAGCGCGGCGCTGCGCTCCTCGCCGGTCAGGGCATTCACAGCGTCGCGGACTTCTTTATTTATAAGGGTCCGCGGCGCGTTCGGGTCGTAGTCGGGCTGGCAGGACATTGCCAGCACGGCCCCGGTGTGGACGTCCATCACGATGCCGACGCCGCGCTCGGCCACATGATGCTCCGTCACAGCGGCGGACAGTGCGCTTTCGAGCCAGTGCTGAATGTTCGCGTCGATGGTCAGCGTCAGCGTGCTGCCGGGCACGGCGTCCACCAGCGTCTGGTAGTGCGTCGGCATATCGTAGCCCCAGGCGTTCTTGGCGGTCAGGATGCGCCCGTTCTGCCCGGTCAATTCGTCGTTGTAACGCAGCTCCAGCCCCCACAGGCCCGCGTTGTCCACGTCGGTAAAGCCTAAAATGCCGCCCATAAAATCCCCCTGCGGGTAGACGCGGCGGGTATCCTGCCGAATTTGTATGCCGTCCACACCGTTCGCCCGGCACCAGTCCCGCACAGCGTCGGCCATCGCCTTATCCACGCGGCGGCGCAGCAGGCAGTCGTTGGAGGTTCGCTGGCTGAATTTGGCCAGCGTATCGGCGTAGTCCAGCTCTAAAATTTCGCTCAACGCCCGCGCAGCCGGTTCTACGGCGTCGTCGGCCATCTCCCGCGGGGCGGCGCGGATGGTCCAGCAGGTCTCGCTGGCGGCCAGCAGCGTACCGTCGGCGGAATAGATCTCCCCGCGGGCGGCGGGCAGCGTGGCCCCGCGCAGCTGCTGGTCGGCGGCGCGTGCCGCGTAGCCGCCGGGGTCGCGCAGCATCAGCACAAACAGCCGCACCGTCAGCCCGCCCAGACACCCCACCGCCAGCACCGCCGCCAAAAGCCGCATGCGCAGGCGCATTTTTGTATTCTGCTGCGGCGTGATCGGACGCATAGCTCCTGCCCCCTTCCCCATAGAACAGCCTATGAGTGTTCCACTGGCAAAATGCCGAATTATCGCCGGAAAATTCTCTGTATTGTCGATTGACCGTTTAGACACATAAGGTGTATACTGTTAATAGCAGATTTTGACATTTAATTGTCAAAGCCCGAGAGAGCTATTTTAAAGGAGGCAAACCCTATGGCTAGATTTACTTTACCCCGTGACCTTTACCACGGCCCCCACGCGCTGGAAGCGTTGAAAACGCTGCCCGGCAAGCGCGCCATGATCTGCGTCGGCGGCGGTTCGATGAAGCGCTTCGGCTTCCTGGACCGCGCCGAGACCTACTTAAAAGAGGCCGGCATGGAGGTAGAGCTGTTTGAAGGCATCGAACCCGACCCGTCCGTGGAGACGGTCATGAAGGGTGCTGCCGCCATGGAAAAGTTCCAGCCCGACTGGATCGTCGCAATCGGCGGCGGCTCCCCCATCGACGCAGCCAAGGCCATGTGGATCAAGTACGAGTACCCCGACATCACGTTTGAGGATATGTGCAAGGTGTTCGGCATCCCGCCGCTGCGCCGCAAGGCCCACTTCTGCGCCATCTCCTCCACCTCCGGTACGGCCACCGAGGTCACGGCCTTCTCGATCATCACCGATTACCAGAAGGGCATCAAGTACCCCATCGCCGACTTTGAGATCACGCCCGATGTCGCCATCGTTGACCCCGAGCTGGCCCACACGATGCCCAAGAAGCTCGTCGCCCACACCGGCATGGACGCCATGACCCACGCCATCGAGGCCTACGTCTCCACCGCGAACTGCGACTTTACCGACCCGCTGGCTCTGCACGCCATCGAGATGATCCAGGCAGATCTGGTCGGCAGCTACAACGGCGATATGGATAAGCGCGACGCGATGCACAATGCTCAGTGCCTGGCCGGTATGGCGTTCTCGAACGCGCTGCTCGGCATCGTACACAGCATGGCCCACAAGACCGGCGCGGCGTTTGCCGATTACGGCGCACACATCATCCACGGCGCAGCCAACGCCATGTACCTGCCCAAGGTCATCGCCTACAACGCGAAGGACCCCACCGCCAAGGCACGCTACGGCGTCATTGCCGACAAGATGCACCTGGGCGGCGAGAACGACGACGAGAAGGTCGCGCTGCTCATCCAGTATCTGCGCGGCATGAACGACAAACTGAACATTCCGCACTGCATCGGCCACTACGGCCCCGACTCCTACCCCGCCGAGCAGGGCTTTGTCCCCCGAGAACGTATTCCTCGAGAGACTGCCCGAGATCGCAAAGAACGCGATTGCCGATGCCTGCACCGGCTCCAACCCGCGCCAGCCGACCCAGGAGGAGATGGAAAAGCTGCTGAAGTGCTGCTACTACGACACCGAGGTCGACTTCTAACCACCGCCCTTCTGCGGCCCCTGCAAGCCGCCGCATGATCTGCCCCGGCCACTAGCTTTTGTGGCTGGGGCTTTTTGCCGCCGCAAAAGTGGGCAAAATCCTTGCGATTTGATTTTTGCGGATTTTTGCTGTACAGGGCGCAGCTACAGCGTTTGCGGGCATTTTTTGTACAAGTGTCAAATCCTTGATTTCGCATAGATTTTGCTGTATACTAATGGTAAAATCCAAGTAAAAGAGGATGGTAGTTTACCATGACAGCCACTGCAAAGTCACAAGGTCCCCTGTTTACCAGGCGGGCGCTGTTCACCCTGATCTGGCCCCTGCTGCTGGAGCAGACATTAAGCGTCACGATGGGCATGGCCGACACGCTAATGGTCGCCGGTGTGGGTGAGGCCGCTGTCTCCAGCGTATCGCTCGTGGACAGCCTGAATATTTTGATTATTCAGATTTTGTCCGCGCTGGCTACCGGCGGTGCTGTCATTGCCAGCCAGTATCTGGGCCGCCGGGATGAGGAAAACGCCAGCCGCAGCGCCGCCCAGCTGTACAGCGTGCTGGGCATCTCTACGGTTGCGGTGGGTGTTGTCTGTATGCTGCTCTCCCGCCTGATCCTTCGGATGGTGTTCGGCAGCATTGACGAGGATGTCATGCGGTTTGCGCAGCAGTACTTCCTTATCAGTGCGGTGTCCTACCCCTTCATCGGCCTGTACAACGGCGGCGCGGCGCTGTTCCGTGCGCAGGGCAACAGCCGCATCAGTATGCTGGCCAGCCTTGTCATGAACGTCATCAACATTGCGGGCAACGCGCTGCTGATCTACGGTTTCGGCATGGGCGTTATCGGCGCGGCGCTGGCCACGCTGATCGGGCGTGTGTTCGCCGCGGTGTTCATCCTGTGGCAGAACCAGGACCTGCACAATCCTCTGCGCGTGCAGCGCTTCGCTGACCTGCGGCCCCGGCGCAGGCCCATCATGCAGATTTTGTCCATCGGCATCCCGTCGGGTCTGGAAAACGGCATGTTCCAGATCGGCAAGCTGTGTGTCAGCAGCCTGACGTCTACCTTAGGCACCTCGGCCATCGCGGCCAATGCCGTGGCAAACTCGGTCTCGACGCTGGCGAACATCCCCGGCAACACGATGAGCCTTGCCACGATCCCGGTCATCGGGCAGTGCCTTGGCGCAGGCGAGAAAAAGCAGGCGCAGCGCTATTCCGTCACGCTGCTGGGCATCGCCATCACGGGGCTGGCCGTCACGAACGCAGCGCTGTTCTTCCTGATGCCCGAGGTCGTGACCTGGTTCAACCTCTCGGCGGAGGCGTCCGCCATGTGTACCCACGTGGTCCACTGGTTCAACCTGTTCAGCATCTTCTTCTGGGCGACGAGCTTTACCCTGCCCAACGCCCTGCGCGCGGGCGGCGACGCCAAGTTTACGATGTCGGTCAGCATCGTCAGCATGTGGCTGTTCCGCGTGATTCTGAGCTATATCTTCGTTCTGCAGTTCCACTTAGGACTGACCGGCGTCTGGTTCGGTATGTTCATCGACTGGATCTGCCGCAGCCTGTGTTTCCTTGTGCGGTTTGCCCGCGGGAAATGGATGGAGCATAAGGTGATATAAGACGCAAAAAAACTCCCTGCCCGGTGCGGACAGGGAGTTTTCTATTGTATGGCGTGGGAAATTACTCCACCATATACTCAAAATCAATACGGCCCAGCGCCACATCGGCGGCGGCGACCCGGATCTTCATGGAAGAACCCAGCATCCAGCTCTTGCCGGTCAGCGGGTCCAGCATGCTGACGCCGTCGATGACCTGCGGTTCACCCTTGCAGAGCTGCGCGGCGGGGACAAAGCCCTCCACCGTGTTGTCCAGCTCGACAAAGACGCCGCGGGGCGTGATGCCGGCCACCGTGCCGGTGTAGACCTCACCGAGATGGTTGTGCATATACTCGGCCTTGTACAGGTCCTCGACATCGCGCTCAATGCGCACGGCGGCGACCTCCTGCTTGCTGGACTTCTCGCTGGCCTGCTGGGCAAACTCGTTGAAGTCGCGCTGCAGCTGGCTGGCGGAGACGCCGTTCAGCATCTCGGTCAAAATACGATGAATCGCCAAATCGGGGTAGCGGCGGATGGGGCTGGTGAAGTGGGCGTAGTCCGCCAGCACCAGACCGTAGTGGCCCAGGGGCTGCGGGGCGTAGCGGGCCTTCTGCATGCTGCGCAGAATGCCGGTGTGGACGGGGATCTGAATGGGCTGGCCGCGAGTCTCGTCCAGCAGGGCCGCCAGCTCGAGCTGCGTCGGGATGGGGTTCTTGAACTTGGCGTTCAGGCCGCAGGCCAACAGCGTGGCGGACAGCTTCTCCATCTTCTCGGCGTCGGGGGCCTCGTGCACGCGGTAGACGAACGGGGCCTTGTTCGTGCGGCCCGCGTTGGCGGCGCACTGGTTCGCCAGCAGCATGAACTCCTCGATCATGCACTCGGACGTGCCGCGGTCACGCTTGACAATGTCGATGCAGCGTCCGTTCTCGTCCATGACGAGCTTGGCCTCGTTGGACTCGATATCCATGCCGCCGCGGGCCTTGCGCAGGACCAGGCGCTTGCGGTACAGCTCGTCCATCGTGGGCAGCTGGTCAAGCACGGCCTCATATTTCGTCTTGAGGTCGGTCAGGTCGGCGTCTGTTTCAGATTCCGTGGGCTCCAGCAGGGCGTTGATCTCCTTGTACACGCCCTTGACGCGGCTGCAGATGACGCTCTTGACAAACTTGTAGCTGCGGATCTCGCCGTTCTCGTCCAGTCGCATCAGACAGGAGAACGCCAGGCGGTCCTCGCCCTCGTTCAGCGAGCAGATGCCGTTGGACAGCTGGGTCGGCAGCATCGGGATGACCTTATCGGCGTAGTAAATGCTCGTCGCGCGCTCGAACGCTTCCTCATTCAGCGCAGTGCCGGGGCGGACATAGTGGCTGACGTCGGCAATGTGAACGCCCAGCTCGTAGCCGTCGTCCAGCTTCTGCAGGCTGATGGCGTCGTCGATGTCCTTCGTCTCGGCGGAGTCAATCGTGAAGATGGGAATGCCGCGCAGGTCCAGGCGCTTCGCGGCCTCGGCGGGGTCAATCGTGGCGTTGTCGTAGGCGTGGGCCTCCTCCAGCACCTCCGGCGGGAACTCCTGGCGGACGCTGCGGCCATACAGGATGGCCTTGGCGCACTCGGACGCATAGTCGGAGGAACCGAATTTCTCGACAACGGCGGCGCGGTGGTCGCTGTGGCGGTTGCCGCGGTGGGTGATGAGGAAGCCGACCTTGTCGCCAAGGTGCACGCCCTCGCTCCCCTGCTTGGCCAGCAGGAACTTCACGTCGCGGCAGCCGTCCGGCTCCACGGCCATGCGGCCATCCTCGGACAGGCAGACCGTGCCCGCAAAGCGGTTGTTCGGGACCGTGACCTCGACGACCTCGCCCTCGGAGGAGCCCTCCACGCGCGGGTGGTCGAACAGCTTGACGTTGATCTTATCGTTGGGCATTGCGCCGTGCAGTGCGCGGCCCGGGATAAAGATGTCGCCCTCGCCGTCGTCGCGGCTGGCAAAGCCGAAGCGCGCAGCCAGCTTGACGAGCGTGCAGGGAATCGTGTTGGGGGCTGCAGCATTCTCATAGGTCGCAAAGCCGGGCACATAGGTGCCGTTGCGCATCGACAGCTCGCCGGTGGCGACCATAGCGGAAACGGTGGTGCGCAGGCGGGAGTTGTCCACCTGCAGGTTGTTCTGCAGTTCGCGCAGCGTCATGGGACGGCGCTTGACCGCGTTTAAAATAGATTTCTGTAACGGTGTCATAGTTGCTCCTTTAATTTACGTCGCACCGCCATCCGACGGTGCCCTACCTTTATATACATCCACAAAAAACGGCCCGCCGGGGCGCTGCTTACAAAGCCAAAGCGCTTGGCGGACCCTTTTCATCTTTGTTACCCTGCCAAAATCACAGGCGCGCGCTCAAAACGCAGACGACCAGCGTGACGACAAAGAAAACGACGCCGCAGATCTTGGTCAGCTTGGCCAGCTTGGCGTCCACGCCGCGCTCACGGCCTGCTGCCATCGTGGCAGAGCTTTCGCCCATGATCGCGCCGGACAGGCCCTGGCCCTTCTGCTCCTGCGCGAGGGTGAAAACAACGATCAACACGGACACGGCGATGAGGACGACGCCGAGAACGATCTCATACCAGTTCATTAGATTAGCACTCCTTCTATTTCTATCCACGCCGTCGTGACGTGAAAAGTCTCATGCACCGTACAGTATAGCATAGTTTGCCGCACGTTGCAAGCGCTTTTTTCACGTTTTGGGTGTAAAATCAGTTTTGCAGCGCAATTTGTTCGCCCTGCACCAGCGGATAGCGGACCAGCCTGTCCCCATCAAGGTTTTCCCGGTGCATATCGACGGCAGTGATCTGGTGGTTGCCGTAGGTCGTGTAGTAGTAAATGCCCTTGTCAGCGTTGCAGCAGCTTGTGTAGAGCGTGATCTCGTACTTGCCGCCGTCCAGCTCACAGCAGCCGCGCTGCTGCTCGACAGCGTGCAGGATGTGGAAGAACTGCCCGACGCTCTCGGCCTCGCTGCTGCCGGATTTCGCGTTCATCCGCACAAAGGCCGCACGCACAAAGCGGGACTGGCTGGACAGATCGCCCGGCAGGCCCAGTGCACCGAGGCCGCGGCTGTAGACGGGCAGGTCAAAGCCGTCCGCAAACGCAACCGCAGGCGTGCGCGGCGAGAGTGCGCGGTAGTTGTTCAGTGCGAAAAGCTGCTGCGGGAACGGTGGATTGTTCGTCAGTACACCGACGGGGTTATCGTAGATGTGCAGGCCGTCGGCGGTGGACTCCACCACGATGCTCCCCGTTTTGTCGGCAATGAGCCAGTGCAGCTGCGCGAGGGGCAGCTGCTCACTGAACGGGATATTGACGATGTTGGTTTTTGCAAGCAGCGTGCGCACCTCGGCCAGCGTCGCACAGCTGCCCAGCAGCCAGGGGATCAGCTCAAACTGGGCGACGTTGCTTTTGCCATCCTGCGCCGGGTGGTAGACTGCATTGCCGACAAAGTTCAGCCCTGCGATGCCCAGGCCCTTCTCATTGACGGCGTCATAGTAGAGCGGGTACTCCCCCGCCACGTAGGCCATGCCGATCATCGCATATTTTGTGCGGAAGTCCCCCATGCAGCGCAGGCTAAACGGGTAGGCGCGCGGCGTGACGGTGACCTCGTCACCGTAGGAAAATTCGTAATCCAGATTGCGGCCAAAGTAGAAACTGTCGGTTGTATAGGTTGCAGCTGTACACATGGTAAACACCCCTTTAATTATAATAGATGCAGCGCGGCTTTCCTGCGTCGAGAATGTAAGGGCGGACATGGTTCGCCCGCGGCACATAGCGGCCGCCGCAAGGTTCACGGGTCGATGGTGAGCATCGGCCCCTGCATTTTCAGTGTGGTTTATATTGTACCACACCCTGCGCGGGATAATCCACCGCCAAATTGTAAACAATGCGTCCTTGCCGAATCCAACGCCATCACAAAAAAGCTTGCGGCGTATAAAAATCTCCCGGTAACAGAAGTGAAATTACCGGGAGAAGGAGAAAACAAAAACGCTGCAAGACCCGAAAAAAGGCTTGCAGCGGTGCTTTCTGGCGTCCCAGAGAGGATTTGAACCTCCGGCCCCACGCTTAGGAGGCGTGTGCTCTATCCAGCTGAGCTACTGAGACAGGTAACAGTTGCTATTATACCTGTTTTCCGCCCGGATTGCAAGTACCCGCTGCAATTCTGTGCCCAGTTTCTGATTTTACAGGATGGGCATGAACCACTCCACGGTTTCCGGCTGCGGGGAAATTTAAGGCAATACCGCACAATTTCCGCCTAACGGCTCCAGCACCGCTCCGGCGGCTGCGGCACCTCGCTCGCCGTATCGGCACTTAGAATTATGCGGTATTGCCTTAACATTCTGAAAGCAGCAGAAAAGGTTGGCAACAAAAAAATCCAACCGCCCGGAAGCAGTTGGACATCTCTATAAAACGCACTTTGAAAATCGGTCACTGCCTTTGCCGATTTTGTGCGATACAACAAAGAAAAAAAGCTGTGGCAATATCTTTGCCACAGCTTTTTGGTGGGAGCTGGTGGATTCGCAAGCCGCGGTCTAAAAAACAGTCCGCAGGACTGTTTTTTGCCGTCTGCGGACGGCCGACCTGTTCGAATCCTACCAGCTCCAGCACAAAAAAGGAACCCGCAACCTAAGTTGCGGGTCCTTTTTGGTGGGAGCTGGTGGATTCGAACCACCGAAGCATTAAGCAGCAGATTTACAGTCTGTCCCCATTGGCCACTCGGGAAAGCTCCCATATTTTGTTTTGTGTCTGCCGTGTCACCTGGCGACGTATGTTATTATAGCAAAGGTGTTTCCAAATTGCAAGCCTTTTTTGAATTTTTGTTAGAAATTTTTCATTTTGTTGTTTTGCTCGCAGCATCGTGCAAAAACTATACTTGACATCCTTTTGCGGTTAGCGTACATTTATATATAGTAGAATATATTAGCAACGGGAGGTTTTTACAATGGCGATTCGTGTTGGTATTCTGACTTCCGGCGGCGACTGCCCCGGCCTGAACGCTACCCTGCGCGGCGTGGCCAAAGCGTTGTACCACCGCATGGGCGATAAGGTCGAGATTGTCGGCATCATGAACGGCTACGACGGCCTGATCAACGGCAACTTCCGGGAGATGTCCCCGGACGAGTTCTCCGGCATTCTGACCGTGGGCGGCACCATTCTGGGCACCAAGCGCACCCCGTTCAAAAAAATGCGCGTGGTCGAGGAGGACAAGGTGGACAAGGTTGCCGCGATGAAGAAAAACTACCGCGCCGCCAAACTGGACTGTCTGCTCTGCCTGGGCGGCAACGGCACCCACAAGACCGCGAACCTGCTCAGCCAGGAGGGCCTGAACATCATCGGTCTGCCCAAGACCATCGACAACGACATCTACGGCACCGACGTGACGTTCGGCTTCCACACTGCTGTGGACATCGCCACCGAGGTCATTGACCGCATCCACACCACCGCGGGCAGCCACAGCCGCGTCATGTGCATTGAGATCATGGGCAACAAAGCCGGCTGGCTGACGCTGTACTCCGGCATTGCGGGCGGCGCGGACATCATCCTGCTGCCGGAGCTGCCCTACGACATCAAGAAGGTCGCCGCTGCTGTCGAGAACCGCGCCAAGGCGGGCAAAAACTTCTCGATTTTGGCCGTGGCCGAGGGTGCCTTCTCCACCGAGGAGGCCAAGATGAAGCGCAAGGAGTGGACCGCCAAGCGCGCCGAGGCCGGTTACACCACCGCCACAGCCCGCATTGCGAAGCAGATCGAGGAGATGACCGGTGCCGAGACCCGCATCTGCGTGCCCGGCCACATGCAGCGCGGCGGCAGCCCCAGCGCCTATGACCGCGTGCTGGCCACCCAGTTCGGCTCCTACGCTGCCGGTCTTGTGGCGGACGAGCACTACGGCGTGACCGTCGCCATGGTCAACCGCCATGTGACCGCCAACCCGCTGGCCGACATTGCCGGCAAGACCCGCGGCGTGCCCGGCGACTGCGACATGCTGAATGTCGCCCGCGCCATGGGCATCAGTCTGGGCTGATTCTCTACCCGCACAAACTCTTTTACCGCTCTGTTTTCTGCCCCTGCCCTTTGTGGCGGGGGCAGCTTTGTATAAGGCATCCCTGCACCAAAAAAGGCCGCTCCCATTTGAGAGCGGCCTTTGCCATATACAAGTTATTCTGCGGTGTAGTCCTTTTTAAGCAGGCTTAAAATCACCGCGCCGACAGCGGAACCTGCGGCGAGGGCCACCACATAGAGCAGTGCGTGGTCAACAACCGGGAATACGAAGATACCGCCGTGCGGGGCGCGCAGCGCGCAGCCGAACACCATGGACAGCGCACCGGACAAAGCCGAGCCGATAATGCAGCTGGGCAAAACACGCAGCGGGTCCGTGGCCGCATACGGGATTGCGCCCTCGGAGACGAAGCAGAGGCCCATGACATAGTTGACGATGCCGTTGCGGCGCTCATCGGGGCTCCACTTATTGGGGCAGAAGGTGGTAGACAGCGCGATTGCGATGGGCGGGACCATGCCGCCGACCATGACCGCCGCCATGACCTCATAGTTGCCGGAGGCCAGCGCCGCCGTGCCGAACACATAGGCTGCCTTGTTGAAGGGGCCGCCCATATCCACGCTCATCATACCGGCTACGATCGCACCCAACAGGATCTTGGAGCTGCCGCCCAGCGCGTTCAGCCAGTCACTCATGGCCGTGTTGATGATGCCCATCAGCGGGTTGATGCCGCACATAACCAGACCAATGACCAGAATACCGCCCAGCGGGTAGATCAGCATCGGGCGGATACCGTTCAGGCTGGTGGGCAGCTTCTCAGTGATGTTCTTGAGGAACTGCACAATGTAGCCCGCCGCAAAGCCGGCCAGCAGCGCCGCGAGAAAACCGCCGGAGATGCCGGTCGTATCACCGGAAGCAAGCCCCGCAAAGTTTGTGCCGTTCATTGCCAGCACGCCGCCCGCAAAGCCGACCGCCAGACCCGGACGGTCGGCGATGGACATTGCGATAAAGCCCGCAAGGATCGGCAGCATATAGCCGAACGCCGCGCCGCCTACCGTCTTGAAGAAGGCGGCCACCGGGGTGTTCATGCCGAAGTTGGACGGGTTGATGCTGTAATCATCGAGCAGGAAGGCCAGCGCGATCATGATGCCGCCGCCCACCACAAAGGGCAGCATGTGGGAAACACCGTTCATCAGGTGCTTGTACAGGCTGTGTGCCACCGTGTCGCCGGCACCGCCCGCGCTCTGGCTCTGCGCCGCGCCGCCCTTGGCATGGAATATGGGGGCCTCGCCGTGGGCGATCTTCTTGATCAGCTCCTCTGGCTTATGGATACCGTCATCCACGCGGGCAAACAGCACCGGCTTGCCGTCAAAGCGGGCGGTCTCAACATTTTTGTCCGCCGCAATGATGATACCGTCACAGGCGGCAATCTCCTCGGCCGTCAAAATATTCTTTGCACCGTCAGAGCCGTTGGTCTCGACCTTGGTGGGCAGGCCCAGCTTATCCCCTGTCTTGGTCAGGGCCTCGGCCGCCATGTAGGTGTGGGCAATACCGTTGGGGCAGGCCGTCACGGCCAGCACGCGGTAGCCGTTCTGGGGGATCTCCTGCTCGGTAAAGCTCTCCTCGCCAAACTGGGCGTCCTCCTGTGCGTCAATGGCATCAAGGAAGGCGGCAGGTGTCTTGGCGGCGCGCAGCTTCTCAACAAAATCCTCGTTCATGAGCATCTGCATCATACGGGCCAGCATGTCGATGTGCAGGCTGCCGTTTTCCGGTGCGGCAATCGCAAACAGCAGGTCCGTCTTGCCGTCATCGTCCGCATTATACTGCACCGGCTCGCTCAGGCGCAGGGCCGCCAGGCTGGGCCGTGTGACACAGGCCGTGCGGGCATGGGGCACCGTGATGCCGTTGTCCACGTAGGTGGATGCCTCGGCCTCGCGGGCGTAGAGGGCCTTTTTGTAGGCGTCCTTATCGGTGATATTGCCGTGGGTCGCCTGCAGATCAACGAGCTTGTCGATGATGGCAGCCTGATCCGGGGCTGCGACATCCAGCGCGATGGACTGCGCAGTGAACAGTTCCGTGATACGCATAGGACAGTTCTCCTTCGCTTGTTTCTATTGAGGTGTAGGGGCCGGGCATGCCCGGCCCTCGGCTTTATGGGAAATGCGCATTTATGGCCAAGTTGCGGGCCGCACATGTGCGGCCCCTACGGTGCGGCGCGTCTTTGTAGGGGGGCGGATACTTGCATCAGTCCCTACAAGTCACGGCCTACTCCATCGTCGTTGAGCAGCTTATCAATGTCCGCCTTTGTCGCCAGACCCAGACTAAACGCGGTGGCACTGCCGCAGGCGGTGCCAAGACGCAGCGCAGCCTCATAATCTCCGCCGCTCTGCTGGTAGCCCGCCACAAAGCCGGCCACCATACTGTCCCCTGCGCCGACACTGTTGACAACCTTGCCCTTGGGGCAGCCGATGCGTGCACGCCCCCCGTGCTCATCCAGCAGCAGGGCGCCGTCCCCTGCCATGCTTACGAGTACATTGCGCGCACCTTTATCCTGCATCATCTTTGCCGCCGCTGCGATCTCCCTGTCGGTGGTCAGCTTTACACCGGTGATTTCGCTCAGCTCATGGTTGATTCGGCTTGATGAGGAACGGACGGTAGCGCAGCACATTCACGAGCAGGTCGCGGGTGGCATCCACGACCGCGCGGACGCCGCGGCCCTCGAGCCGGGCCAGAATCCGCTCATAGGTGGTCTGCGCCAGACTTGCGGGAATGCTGCCTGCCAGCACCAGAATATCGTCCTGCTGCAGGCGGTCAAGCTTTTCCTCCAGCGCCCGCATTGCATCCTCGGGGATGTCGGGGCCGGCACCGTTCAGCTCGGTCTCCTGCCCCCGCCTTGATTTTGACATTGATGCGGGTCATCCCCTTTGCAAGGCGGACGAAATCGGTTTTCAGCCCCTGCGCAGCAAGGCCGCGCTCCAGCCAAGCGCCGGTCTCACCCGCCACAAAGCCGAGCGCCACGCTCTCA
>ENA-OQDL01000421-OQDL01000421.1-human-gut-metagenome-genome-assembly--contig:-NODE-421-length-27435-cov-3.434708_pt1 | contig 27435 bp, 21 predicted proteins | sample MGYA00242782_ERZ504609 | MGnify/ENA primary metagenome ERZ504609 (study PRJEB26092, sample SAMD00036320) | human gut metagenome | host: Homo sapiens | study: EMG produced TPA metagenomics assembly of... | reverse complement strand
ATGTCAAAAAATAGCTCATTTTCAGCCATTTTCAGAAGATTTTTTGAGGTTGCTTTTTGAGCTGATTTTTCGCATAAAAAATTCAATCTGTACAAGAATGTACATTTTATGCGTGTTTTTTTCCGAAGAAATACCCCTTTCCTGTACAATTAAGGCAATATCTTCCGAAGAAATCCGAAGAAATGGGGTATAATTGTACATTTATTGCTATTTCTTCCGAAGAAATACCCTTTTCTTCCGAAGAAATTTTACGGTCCGGACATGAAAAAAGCGACATTCTCTCGAACATCGCTTCAAAGCAAATCAGTAAAATCATCCCCTTTTCGGGTTGGGGTTCCCTTGGCATGAAGACAATCTAAAGTAGAGGGTAATAGATTATTCTTCCTCGTCTTCTTCTCCGGCAAGTTTGACAAGCTTGTCCTCAATGGTGAGTTTGACCTCGCCATCGTCTATGCTGATATTCTTAGGCATGATGATTTTAATGAACTCTGTCGACACTTTCACCCTGTCTTTGGGGTCAAGTTCCATGAAGTCCTGCATTATTAGTGGCGTCACATCTCCTTCGGGTATAGTGTTGTGCGCTTCAAGCCATTTCTCAATCATCCCTTTTGCCAGTGCCGTTATTTTGTTGGGCGTACCTTTTTGCCGCCCTCCGGTCTTTTTTCCTATTGCCATAATGATTTGTATGTAAAAAGATAAAATGATGATGCGAAGATAACGGCTTACTTTCGCACGCAAGGTATAACTTTTAATAATCAAATAAAGTCTTATGGGTTTAATAGGAAGTGCCATAGGTGCTGCAGGCAGCATTTTCGGTGGGATCAAGGCATCCAAGGCCATGAAGAAAGCAAAACGTAATGTTGAGGCTCAACGGCAAAAGAATCAGGACTGGTACGACAGGCGGTACAACGAGGATGCCACTCAGCGGGCTGATGCACAACGCATCCTTACGCAAACTGAAGAGAGTATAAAACAACGTAACAAAGCCGCTGCCGGTAGTGCAGCCGTCATGGGCGGTACTGATGAAAGTGTGGCAGCGGCCAAAGAAGCGAACAACAAGGCTCTTGCCGATGCAACATCACAGATTGCCGCTGATGCAGAAGCACGTAAGGACAATATCGAAGCCACTTATATGCAAAACGACAATGCTTTAGTGGAACAGCTTAACGCCATTGAGCAAGGCAAGGCCAATGCCATATCGGGAGCTGTACAAGGAGTAACTAACGCGGTAAGTCAAATGCCTTTCTAAACTATTTCAATATGGCAACAATGGATGATATTTTAGGAAACGGAGGTGGTACGCCTCCGCCCAAAGGCTCTAAGGAATGGCACGAACAGCAGCAAGACGCTCCTTCCGTATCATCCCCGGCAAAGGGTACACAGAAATGGACGGAACAACAAGCAGCTGCGGCTCCTGCCGTTACCGGCTCCCAATCTGAAACGGTCGCTGCACCTCCGGCCAAACAAGCCGATGTGAACGGTGGCAGTCTCTCATACGCTGAATTGTACAAAAAACTCAATCCCTATAAACCGCCAACGGACGAGGAACTTGCTAAAGAAAAGAAGAAGCAGAAACGTGAACAGATATTCGCAGCCATTGGTGATGGTATATCGGCACTCTCGAACTTGTTCTTCACCACGCAGTACGCTCCAAATATGTATACCGGTAAGAATACCATGTCAGAACGTACCAAAGTGAGATATGACAAGCTGATGAAAGAACGTGAAGGCAAGGAGAAAGAATATTATGAGGGGCTGATGAGGGCAAGAATCGCTGATGAAGAAAGGGATGACCGTGAACGTAAGTGGCAAAGGCAGCTTGGTCTTGACGATTATAACCGCATACGGAACGATGCCAAAGAGGAACGCGACAGGCAGATGTTTGAATTGAATCTCCAACTGCAAGGCAATAAAATATCCGCATCCGAAGCTGAAGCCAAACGCAAAGGAATTGAAGCAAAATATGCAGAAGAACTTGAAAAGGCAAGGCTTGAAACCGAAAAGGCTAAAGCTGGTGCTTCAAAGGCTTCCGCTTCCGCATCCAATGCCAGAGCAGAATATTACAACCGAGGTGGTGGCAGTGGAAAGGCCGGAGAATATCCGTGGTATGACAGCGATGGTAACAAGCATTTTGCACACTCGTATGAAGCCATGCGTCAGAACGCCATAGACAATGGAACATGGAACGAAGAAACTCAGGCTTCGACCACCGAGGTCAAAAGTGGAAGAGGGAAAACCGTCAAGACATCTGAAACGACAAAGCCCGGTAAAGGACATTCTTCTAAGCCACAGAAAAAAAGTCCAACGGCCGATAATAAAAAGAAAAGTCCAACATCATAAATAAAATACTATGCCTGAAGAAAAGGATAAGATAAAAAAACTGTATGATACGTTTGTTTCTGATGGTTACGACATGGAGAGCGAAGAAGATTTTCGCAAGAACCTGTTAGATTCAACCAAACGTAAAGCGGCTTACGACGCTCTTGTAAAAGATGGTTATGATATGGAGCCGTTTGAAGAATTTGAAAGCAATATAGGGTTTGGAAAGGAACGAACCTCATCGCAACAATCGGGAAACAGTGCTTCCGGAACGGTTGAAGAACCCATTTCACCTGCTAATGAACAGACATGGCAACCTACAGAAAAGGAGAAAGTAGCGATGTTGACCGAAACCGACCGTATTATGAACGATGTGAAATCCCATACACAAACATTCAACGAACGCATAGACAATATGCAGGAATATGGGATAAATCCCGGCTTGCAGACCAAAGAGGGAAAGATGATATTCAATCCTGAAAGTGGGAAGTTGGAGAAAACGTTCCTCACTCCTGCCGGAAATCGTTATTACAGCAAGTCATTGGCTGACATGGAAAGCTTTCAGTACCGCCAAGCTGCCGATATGTCCATAGGCGGACAGTTGCGCAAGGCAAACCTCCGGTTGCAGGAGTTGAAAGCCAAGCAAGAGGAAAGAGCATCAGAAGTACACAAGGAATGGGCAGAAGAGACAGAAAACAACAAAGCCCCTCTCGCTGCCATACTGGGAGCTGCCACTTATACGCCCCGCCAACAATCTGACAAGGAAAACCGTGCGTTATCCGTAGCCATTCGTGAAACAGAGGAACTGATTAAGAACCTTGAAGAACAGAAAGACCGTGAAAACGGTGTAGATGTAGGCTTTTGGCGTGGTTTCGGTCGCACTATGGGTGATGTGCGCACGTGGGATTTCGGTATGGGTGATATGCGTGACGCATTTACGATGATGAATGCCGATGAACTGAAAAAAGAAAATGCCACAGAGGGTGAACGTGAAGCGCATGATGCAATGATGGGCGCAATCCATGAGAAGCAACAAGCAGAGGAAAGATACAGCGGAAATGCAGATTTTTGGAACAGAGCAGGTGTAATGACAGGCTATATGCCGTCCTTCATGCTGGATTTCGTATTGACAGGTGGAGGATTTAACGGATTGTCCTCTTTCTCCAAAGGAAGTACCAGACTTGCAACAAAGGTTATAAGCAAAGAAACGGCTGAAAAAATGGCTCAGCAGGGTTTCAAGTCCTATATCAAAGAAAATGGAGCCAAAGGTTTGGGACGGTATGCAACCGACTGGACCATCAAAGCACTCGGTACAACTGCAGATGATTTGCTTGTACGCGCTCCACTTATGGCCAATACAGTACATGGCAGGGAAAACTACTGCTGACATTATTGACCGTAAACTGGGTGATGTGGTTGTTGATGAGAACGGCAACTATGATTTTTCCAACGACAAGACTTGGGGGATGCCATTTGGCAAAGTGAAGCCAATGCCATCATTGAGAATTATTCGGAAATGTTCGGTGCACATCTTGATCCGGTCTTTACTCTTGGGAATATGAGCAAACTCGCCAATGTTGTAGGTGCAAAACGTATCGGTACAGTGCTTTCAAAGGCTGACGCAAGTGCGTTGAACGGTATCATGGGACAAACTCATCAGATGTTCAACAAAATGGGTATGAGTGATTATGTCGGTGAGGTTTCGGAAGAATACTATGGACAACTGTGGCGCACCATGCTCAATCTTGATGATGCCTATCAACAGAATCCGGACGGTACACGTACCAATTTGTTTGCCAGTGGCCAATTTCATGGTGACATTTGGGGAGGCATGGCACTCTCTATGGGATTGATGGGCGCAGGAAAACATACTTTGTCTGCTGCAAATTATACTTCCATGAAGCATGGTGTAAATAAAGCGGACGCAAAAGTGAATGAATTACTCGGCAAAGAGGTATGGGAGCCATTAAAGGAGACGCTTGACCTTACTACCAATGAGAATATCGGTGAAGTTGCGGAACTTATTGCCGGTGATAAAGATTTTACCATCAATGAGAAAGCTGCCGTTCTGGATTATATGGAACGCTCGTTGAATTTGCGAGGATTTAACCTTGCTTCTATGGCTCAATCACGTGGCGGCAACCGAAACGAAAGTGTACAACAAGCAAATGACAGTTATCTCGACGGGTATAATATCATTTCTTCGCAGGAGATGAACGATGCAAAGAACATGTATGAGTATCAGCGTGCAAGGGTTGCAGACCTCGTGGATGAGAGCATGTTTGCAATGATTGAAGAAAAATCCGATTGCCGCATTAGAGTTTGTGAATGGCAACGAACAATGGAATGATGAAGATAAGGTTTCCGTAATCGATTATATTAATGCCAAGCAGGTGTATAACGGCATGATACAACGTGTACGTGATGATATAGACGGTCGTATCGAGCAGAGCAACTCAATGATAGATGCACGTGTGAACCGTAATACCGGCATGATACAGGGGGCAACGATGAAGCAGGATGAGCGGAAGGTGTATGTAATCAGTGGCAAGCTTGTACCATATGACGATGGTAGCGGTGTGAGCGTAACTGATTCGGACAACAGCATCATCATTCGCGATTCGGAAACCGGCGCACTTGAACAAGTATCACCTGATGCAGTATTGTCTCTTGATGAATCGCAAGACCCTAACGAGCAAAAAGAATTGGCAGAACAAGCCATTGTGGAGCAGTTCGCACGTGAAGCGGCTGATAAGATAGACGGTAAGGTTACATTCAATCCGGGTGATGCCTATACTATTACCGGACAGGATGGTTCACAGATGCAAGTACAGATTATAGCCAACGAGGACGGTATTGTGGATAATGGGGACGGCACAGTTAACGTTTCGGACGGCGTGAACATCTTCCCGTTGGCAAAAGAAACCATACAGCAACAGGCTGATGCGGCAAATTTGGCACGTGTGGCGCAGTTCGAGCAGCAGAGAACCATTGAGAATGCCGAACGGAAACAGGAGATGCAAGAGGCTGAAAGACCACAATACGCCCTCAATGACATTGTTTCGCTTACCGATGAGAACGGCGTTACCGTCCGTGGCAATATCACAGCAGATGCTGATGCGGACGGCAAGTATGAGGTATTTACCGAAGCCCCTATCAACGGCAAGCGTGTGAACCTGTTTACCCGTGATGAACTTGACAATATGTTGTTGGAGCATAACGGAGTAGCGTTTGAACGCCCTGTCGAGAATGAGAGCAACAATGGTGCGGAAAATATTCCCGAAAATGATAACAATGCCCTCAAAATATTCCTGCCATGCAGAGAATACCAAAGGATGAGCAGGGAAATCCACTATATGAGCAGGCCGACAGCGACACAGCTTGGGATGCCATTGTGGAGCAGACTGAGGGTGATGAGGATATGGCACAGACCGTAGCCGATGGAATGGTTGCCGACAAGGAAGAAGCCTTGAAGAAGTTGGAGAAAGCCAAATCGAAAGGTGGCAACTCCATTGCCGAAAAGATTGCTTCCGAGAAAGAACGCAAAGCGGCGATTGATGCAGCCAAACAGGAATTGCTCGTTTGGCAGAAGATAGCCGGTACCGCCAAACGCAGAAAATTGGAAGCGGATGATGAACGCAGACGTATTGCCGATGAAGCAGCCGCATTGCGAAAGGCAGAAGAAGAAAAGTTACGTGCCGAACGTGAGGAAGCGGAACGCATCGAGCGTGAAGCCCTGAACGGAGTGCCGGACATGGTGGACGACAAGCCGCAGGATGCACGGGTAAGAGGTTACAGACGCATGAACGGTCATAAGATAGACAGACAAGAGCCTGTACAGGCATTGCAGGGAAAGGAGGTATCCGTAAAATTCAGTGATGATGCCATTGTAGGTGGTCGTGTAGCCGTGATTGATGTAAACTTGTTGCAACCGAGCCATATTCAAGGCGTGCGCAACCCTCTGCACTTTATTGACGAAGCGCAGCCAAAAGAACGGAATGACGAGGCAAGTGTATTGTCTGCACGAAAGATTGCCGGAAACATACGCCCCGAAGAAATCACATCTTCTGTTACCGCCTATACAGGCGCACCTACCGTGAACGCACGGGGCGAAGCCATACAGGGCAATAACCGAAGTGACGCACTTCGTATCATGTGGGAGAACCATCCGGAACAGGCGGCTCTTTACAAGCAGTATCTGAAAGACCATGCGGAAGAATTTGGATTACAAGCAGAAGACATTGAGGCTATGGAGCATCCTGTCCTTGTGAACATGGTTGATGTGGACGATGCAGAGGCTATCCGTCTTGGCCAGTATGTGGCACAGGACACAGAAAGTGGAGGTGTTGAACGCATCAAACCTAAAAACGCCTTGCAGCGCATGGGAGCCGAAATGCGTTCGTTTGCCAACTTGCTGCTTAGGACTTCGGATGATGAAATGTCATTTGCCGGACTTGTGGATTCCAATGGTGCTAATGTTTTGAAATGGATGAGCCAAAGAGGTTTCATTACTCCCACACAATACAAGAGTGCGTTTGACAGCAAGGGTAACTTGACTCCCGAATCCAAGAATGATTTGCGTGGTATCATGTATCAAAGCATATTCAAGGACGGTAGTACACGGTTGGAGGAAATGTTCAACGTATTACCGGTAAAAGCACAAAAAGCTATTCTTGCCACTGCTTTTCGTGATTATGATAGTCCGAACAGTGAACGAATGGTAGATGAGATACAGAATTCCGTTCGTGCTTACTATGCTTTGTCCCAAGATAAAATGTTTGCAGAGGCAAAGAACTTCAAGGAAGCACGTACTGCCGTAGAAAGTTGGAAACGCCAGTATCAAATGGATGATGTCACTGGGGAAAGTTATCTCCCTGCTGATAATTTCAGTAACTTTGTCCTGCATTTGGCCGCAATGTATAAAGGTGAAAGCCAAAGCTTCATTCAAAATACATTCGGCAAGATTTATGACCTTATACAAGGTACACAGGAAGAAACTCTGTTCGAACAACCGGACAATACCCCTCGGACGCTCGTACAGGCTATTAAAGAAACATTTAATTTAGATTACAATGGACAACAACGAAGCAATGTATTGGTTGGCGATACTGCAACAAGCCAACGAGGGCAGCAAGGAAGCAATGGAACTCTTGCGCCAAGAGAACGAGTTGAGAACAGAAATGGGACAACTGATGATACAGGAAGAACTGAAAGCATTGGTGGACAAAGCGAAATAGAATCTTCTTTATCACAAGAAGAAATGCTGTTTTCTGATGATACTGACAATCAACTTAGTGCAAAAATAGCAAGACGTATTGAAGTTCAAGAAGATGATTGGATTGAAAGCGGAAAGTATGGCGAGCCGTGTAAACAGACAATTATTGTTGATGGTACTCATAAGTTATAAAAGTTGATGCACCTGATACGAAAGGTAATTATATAGGTAGCGCTTATGAGTATTGACGGTCAAACATTCGGAGATTTATTGGATGTTCTTAATTATATTGATGCATCTTTGTCTTTAGCCAATGCTGTTGCAGTGGCAGAGAAAGAAACCGATACTACTCCTACGGAGAAACAGAAAGAAGCAGGCAATTATAAGAAAGGTCATGTGCAGGTTGGTACATTCAATATCACCATTGAGAACCCGAAAGGATCCGTTCGTAGTGGAATAGACACAGAGGGCAACAAGTGGGAAACGATCATGCAGAACACCTACGGCTACATTCGTGGCACGGAGGGCGTGGATGGAGACCACATAGACGTGTTCCTCTCTGACGATATTGACGGGTGGAACGGACGCAGGGTGTTCGTGGTGGACCAGTATAATGAGGATGGCAGCTTTGATGAGCATAAGGTAATGCTTGGTTTCAATGAGACTGACGATGCCGAGGCAGCTTACTTCGCGAATTATGACAGCGACTGGGCAAATAATCACAAGACAGTGGTAACTGCCGTAAACTTGGAGGATTTCAAGAAGTGGATAGATAGTAGCCACCGTAAGACTAAAGCGTTTGCTGAATACAAATCAGTCAAAAGTGTTGAGGAACAGAGTTCAAGTACACAAGTCGACAGACTTTCTGAAATCAAATCACGCATTGAAGAACTGCACAAGGAACAAGAAGCCGCACATGGTCAGAGTGATATATTTGAGGAAGCCCGCATTATTTCCGAAATAAACGACCTCTTTACTGAACAGCGGAAATTGGAACAAAACAATTCCAATGAAGAAACGACAACACCGACTGATGCTGCATACACCATTACTCAGGCACAATATACCACCAAAAGGGGTAAGGTGTTGGATATGCACCTTGTGAAGTTCAATAATAAATTAAGAGATACTGTTCGGAAGCACACCACAATGTTTGCCAAACAACTGAAAGGCTGGTGGGACAAGGAAAAGCAAGGCTTCATGATGCGGAGCAAGGAAGATGCTGAACGCTTGGCAGAATATGCAACCGATGCACAATCACAACCACCTTTGTCTTTGTCTGATTTGTCAGAAGTAAATGACGGCAATGTGCAGTTTTCAGAACCTCAACAACAGAAAGCCACGAAGCAGGAGGAAAAGCAGGAATATACTCCTATATGGCAATACTCTGTTTTTGTTGATAAAGAAACAGGGGAAACTACATTAAGTCGTGATGATGTGAGCGGTCCCATACCTATTGGTGATGCACGTTTTCGTCAGACAACCAACAGCCCAGAGGAAATGTTAGACATTCTTCGCAATCCTCAGAACGGTATGCAAGAAGTTTTGGATGCAGTTGGCATTTCGCTCGAAAATAAAATTAAGACCCGAGAACTTGATCGCAAGGCAAAGGATGAAATTCGTGACAAAAGAACAGATTTCGTTGTTGACAAGGAAATGGATAACAGATATTCTGTTCGTACTTTGATGAAGATGATTGATGCGGAAAAACAGGCTGTGATGGATTTAGGAGAGAAGCGTGGTGGAGACGTTTATCATGAAGGAAATATTATTTTCCTGACTAAAGATAGTGCAGATAAGTTTGCTAATGAAGTCCGAACTCTTATCAACGATATGCGGAGTGAGCAACAACAAGACAATTCGCAGAAAAAGACTGAAGCGAGTGGTAACCGTCTTGTTACTGATGAGCGTTATGCAGAACTTCGTGAGCGTATGCGTAAGAAGTTGCTCGGTCAAATGAATATAGGTATAGACCCTGAGATTCTTGCCATTGGAACAGAGATGGCTGTTTACCATTTGGAGAAAGGTTCACGTAAGTTTGCCGAGTATGCAACGGCCATGATTGCAGACTTGGGCGATGCCATACGCCCTTACCTTAAAGCATTTTACAATGGTGCGAGAGATTTGCCGGAGGTGGCAGAGAACGGACTGGATGCAGACATGACTCCATACGATGAGGTACAACAATTCGATGTGGCGAATTTCGATAAGAAAAGTATTGATGCGCTTGCTACCGCCGAAACCGTAACAAGAGAGACCAAGGTGGAGCAAGAGGCAGAGATTGCACAGGAACGCATCAAAAAAAAGTCGCCCTGCACGTAAGAAGAATGAGAAAAAAGCAGTAAATTCACAGCAGTCAAATGAACTGGGCTTGTTTGACGATCTGATTGATAACAATAAAAACAACGAACATGGATTACAGAGAACTGATGCAGAACGCTCCGAAGGATTGTCAGCCAACGGTAATCGACACGGACAAGGATTATCAAGAGGCACTGAAACAGGTAGCGAAAGCGAACAACAAGCAGGTAGAGGAACTGACAACGAAGGAGAAAGAACAAGCGATGCAGTCAATAGGATTGTGCGACCTCGACTTTCAGATGCCATAACTGAGAAGAAGAATACCCATAACAACCATTCGGAACGTGGTAAAGACCACGCTCCGACATCAGTAGATGCCCGTATCGAAGCCAATATCAAGGCTATCGAACTGGCAAAACAGTTGCTTGAAAGCGGCGAACGGGCTACAGAAAAACAGATGCAGACTCTTCGCAAGTTCAGTGGCTGGGGTGGCTTGGGCAAGGCTTTCAACGAAGGTACATCGTATGCTCCTAATCCCATTGCAAAGAAGCTCCGTGAGTTGCTTGGTGAAAAGGCATATCAAGAGGCCGTAATGAGTGCAAATAGTGCCTATTACACTCCGGCATACGTTGTGGATACGCTTTGGGACATTGCCGAACAAATGGGCTTCAATGGTGGAAACATTCTTGAAGGTTCTGCCGGTATCGGCAATATCTTGGGACAGATGCCTACAAACATCAGTGAGCGTAGTGACATCCATGCCATAGAGATTGACGGAACTTCGGGAGGCATCCTCTCGCTCCTCTATCCTGATGCCAAAGTGGAAATACAGGGCTTTGAACAGACCCGCATACCTAACGGCAGTGTGGATTTGGCTATTACCAATGTTCCTTTCGTTACAGGACTCCGTGTGAACGACACCACAGGCGACAAAGACCTGTCGAAGAAATTCCACAACATACACGATTTCTGTATTGCAAAGAATGTGCGCAAACTGCGTGAGGGCGGTTTGGGTATCTTTATCACATCCAACGGTACGCTTGATAACAGCAAGAAACTCCGTGATTGGATTGTGAGCGAGGGAGGAGCAGATTTCGTGGGTGCTTTCCGTATGCACAACAAGACTTTCGGTGGCACAGGGGTAACCTCCGACATCGTTGTTATTCGCAAGCGTGTGAACGAACAGAAGTCTGCCCATGCCATTGATGTAAGCGATGTGAGCGGAGAGCGCATGGCTGAATATGACACCGGGGAAACACGTAAGGTAAAAGGCAAGGAAACACCGGTCATCAAGCAGCTTTCGATGGACTACAACCGCTATTTCATTGAACACCCCGAAAACATGGCGGGTGAAATGCACTTTGCATTTGAGAAAGGCGACACATTCCGCCCGACAAGCAAGGGCTTATACCCTAAACAGGATAAGAAACAGGAAGAAATGTTGGCTGAATTTGTCCGCTCGTTCCGTGCGGAGGAATTTGGCGAGCGTAACACAGAAGTTATCACTGATGCAATGCCGGCAAGAAGATTGGCGAAGTGTTTGTCAAAGACGGAAAGCTGTACATCAACTCGACAGCAAGCGCACAACCCTCGAAGTAAATGCTAATAAGGTAAAGGGGCATACGAAAGTGGAATGTTTCGAGGCGTACACCGCTATCAAGGAAGCCCTTGCAGAAGTCCTTTCCTATCAGACCGAGAATGAAAGCGATGAGGGGCTGAAACCCTTGCTTGACAAACTCAACAAGGCATACGATGATTTTGTCAGCACATACGGACACTTCAACAAGAACACCGCCATTGCGTTTCTCCGCAATGATGTAGACTATGCCAATGTATTTGCCCTTGAAAAGTTTGAAGAAACGGCAGATGAAAAAGGAAATCGGATACAGAAATTTGACAAGACCGATGTATTCAGAAAACGTGTCGTTGAAAAAGAGAAAGAACCCACCCCTGCCAATGTCAAGGACGGTATCATTGCAAGTATCTTCAAATTCGGCCGTGTGGATATACCTTACATCGCTGAACAACTTGGTACAGGTATCGGGGAGGTGAAGAAAGAAATCATCGAGAACGGCTACGGTTTCGAAAATCCTGTAAGCCGACAGATAGAAGCATCGTATCAGTACTTGAGCGGAAATATCCGTGAAAAACTGCGTCAGGCAGAGGAAAACAACGAGAATGGAGAATTTGACCGCAACATCAAGGCGTTGCAGGAAGTTATGCCAATGGAAATACCTGCACACTTGATTGACTTTACCCTCGGCAGTTCTTGGATTGCCCCGAAACTATATGAAGATTTCGTAAAGGAACGAACGGAAGTAGATGTCCGTTTTACAGCAGTAGGCGGTACTTGGTTTATGAAAGAGCCATATTTTACCAACTACGAAAAGAACCGTGCCATGGGCGTAACCAGTGAAATGCTCGGTCGAACCATCATGGGACACACCCTTATAGAAGCCGCTATTCAGAACAGAAGCATTACAGTTTCCACCACCAAGAAACACTATGACGGCACGACAGAAACAATTACCGATAAAGAAGCGACACAGGCTTGTGCCGCCAAGATTGATGAAATCCGTCAAGATTTCAAGGACTGGGCAAGGCAGAAGATGCAAAGCGACCCGGAAATGTCGGAACGTATGGAACGTATCTATAACGATATGTTCAACAACTTTGTGCCTATGAGCATACCGGACGAGTTTGTGCCGGAGTATTTTGGAGGTGCTTCACACAAATTCAAGATGCGTCCTCATCAAGGCAGAGCCATCGTGAGAGGCACACAGCAACCGTTGTTACTTGCCCATGAGGTAGGAACAGGAAAAACCTTTACCCTTATTTCCACAGCGATGGAAATGCGCCGTTTAGGTACTGCCCGCAAACCGATGATTGTAGTGCAGAATGCCACCGTCGGTCAATTTGTTGCAAGTGCAAAGGAACTGTACCCGAATGCCAAGATACTGACACTCGAAGAGGCAGACCGAAGTGCGGAGGGCAGAAAGAACTTCTATGCCAAGATACGCTACAATGACTGGGATATGATTGTCGTTCCGCAATCGACCTTTGAATTTATTCCCGACAGCGAGGAAAGAGAAATGACTTTCGTGCAGGACAAGATTGAGGAGAAGATGCTCATTCTTGAACAGATGAAAGAGGAAGACCCGGACGGAAAGAACATGATTACCCGGCAAGCCGAACGTGAAATCGAATTGTTGGAGGAACAGCTTGCCGGACTTGCAGACAATGCTTCAAAGAAACGCACCGCCAACGATGAGAAAAAACGTGCCGTAGCCTTGCAGAATGACAGAAGTCAAGGCAATGGAAATGCTTGACCGCCGTACTGACGATGTGGAGAACTTTGACGACATGGGCATTGATGCCCTGCTTGTGGATGAAGCCCACGAATACAAGCACCTTGGATTTGCCACTGCCATGCAGCGTGGAGTGAAAGGTGTGGACCCGTCATACAGCAAAAAATCACAAGGCGTATTCTTGAAAACACAGGCTGTTTTAGAAAAGAACAACGGACGAAACGTAATCTTTGCCACAGGTACGCCTATCAGCAATACCGCTGCAGAGATTTGGACGTTCATGCGCTATCTCATGCCTGCCGATACAATGAAAGAATACGGTATCTATTACTTTGATGACTTTGTACGCAACTTCGGTAACATTCAGCAAATGTTGGAATTCACCACAAGCGGAAAGTTCAAGGAGAATAATCGCTTTGCCGGATACGTGAACCTGCCCGAACTGGTGCGTATATGGTCTGGAGTGTCCGATACTGTCCTTACCAAAGAAGCCGGTGGCGTAAAGGACAAAATACCTGAAATGGAGGGAGGAAAGGCACAAGACCTCTATCTGCCACAGACACGTGCATTGCGTAGTATCATGAAGTTCGTAAAGAGCGAACTTGAACATTATGAGCAGATGAGCGGCAAAGAGAAGAAAGAGAACAGCCATATTCCGCTCACGATGTACGGTATTGCCAAAGCTGCTGCCGTGGATGCCCGATTGGTGCAGTCAGATGCAGAGGACGACCAAAACAGCAAGACCAATGAAGCCGTGCGCCAGACTTTGCGCTCACTGAAAGAAACAGCCGACTACAAAGGTACGGTTGCCATTTTTGCCGACAATTATCAAAATAAGCAGAGCGGCTTCAATCTTTATGATGACATCAGAAATAAACTGATCGCAGAGGGAGTTCCTGCTGATGAGATTGTAGTAATGAGGTCGGGAATGACTGTCAAGAAGAAACTTGAAATCTTTGAAAAGGTAAACCGTGGTGAGGTTCGCGTGATTCTCGGTTCGACCTTTACGCTCGGTACAGGCGTGAACATTCAGGAACGACTGCACACGCTGATACATTTGGATGCGCCCAACCGTCCTATGGACTATACCCAGCGCAACGGACGCATTTTGCGACAGGGAAATTTGCATAAGGACATGAACAAGCCTGTACGCATCTTGCGTTTCGGAGTTGAGGACAGTTTGGATGTTACCGCCTACCAACGCTTGAAAACAAAGGGAGCGATTGCCGACAGTATCATGAACGGCAAGCAGATGATGAACAACAGCATGACCAACCGTGTGCTTGAAGAGGAAGAAGATGTGTTTGGCGATACCGTTGCGCAGCTCTCTGGCAGTGAATATGCCATGCTGAAAAACAATGCGGAAAAGAATGTGCGCAAGTATGCAAGCCGCAAAAAGCAATGGGAAACAGACCAAACCTATATCCATAATGCCAAGCCAAGACTGAAAGCCTTTATCAAGGATGCGGAAAAGCGCATTGAGGACAACGGCAGGTACTTGGAGGCAGTACGCTCGTCATTCCCCGATGGACAATTCAAGGAGATTGTAATCGGCAAACATCGCTTTACTTCTGTTGATACAATGGATGATTTTTTCAAGGAATACAACAAGAGTGTCCTTGCCGAAATGAAGCAGATGAAAGACGGTGAGATTTCAGGAGAACAAAAACGGGAACTGATTATACAGATAGGCGATTTTTCATTTGTGGTCACAACAAAACTGGCAAGGAAAACCATGAGTGACGGTGCAACACTTTTCAATGATGTTGAGCGTAGAATGACCTACTCTTGTCTTGAACTCGGCATTGAAGATGTGCCGGTACGCCAAAACCTGCTTCGCAATGCCGTTGAGGATATTACAGACAATGTGATTACAGGAAAGGATTTTGCCGAGATATTGAGTGCCGGAGAGCGAAGCAAAAAACATAATGAAGCCGAATTGAAAGAACTCCTGTCAAGAGAGGGCAAGCCATTCGAGTATGAAGAAGAATTGGCACAGGCGAAAGCACAGTTAGAGGAATATGCCGAACTGATGAAAAAAGAGTTGGAGGAAAAGGAAGCCAAGTATGCTGAAATGGATGCCACTGTAGAAACGGCAAATAATATTTCTACCTCAGAAGAAGATGATGAATTAAAACGCGAAGGTGATGGTGCATATACCGATGATGAAGTCAGTTATGAGAATGATCCGATAGCAAAACAGCTCAGCCAGTCAAGGAGAACGGCAAAGCAGCGGAGGGAATTTGCACGGCGTGAACGCCAAAGAATGGCAGAACGTGTGGAAAGCCTTGCAGAGAAACTGCATCTTGACAATGTGGAGGTTGTTACTGATGCTTCCGTCTTGGATGGAAAGAAGCAGCGTGCAAAAGGCTTCTACTCGAAGAGTACAGGGAAGATAACCATTGTCATTCCCAACCATACAAGTACGTTTGATGTTGAGCAGACACTGCTGCATGAGGCTGTGGCGCACTATGGTTTGCGCCAGTTGTTCGGAGAACATTTTGATACATTCCTTGATAATGTATTCAACAATGCCGATGAGAACATACGCAGACGCATTGTAGATATGGCTGCAAAAAACGGTTGGGATTTCCATAAGGCTACTGAAGAATATCTGGCTTCGCTTGCAGAAGATACCAGAATTTGAGAACATCAACGCAAGTTGGTGGCAACAGATAAAGGATTTCTTCCTGAATATGCTTCATAAGATAGGCTTTGAGGATTTCAGAGGGGTTACTCTATCGGATAACGAACTTCGCTACATCTTGTGGCGCAGTTACGAGAACCTTGCGGAACCGGGCAGATACAGAAACATATTGGGAGAAGCCGCTGATGTGGCAAAGCAGTATGAACTGAAAGTCGGAAATTATGCGGTTTCCGACCCACATCATCTGACTGTTGCAGAAAGTGATGATGCACTATACCGTACCGGTGACCCGGAAATACATGAAAGGGAGTTGGCTCGTGACCGTTATGAAAGGCGTGTAAAAAGCGGTATGTTCCAATCACGGGAAGCATTACAGGACAGTATGCTCGGCTTGAAAGAAGCCATGACTGCAATCCTTGGCAAGGAAACAAACATTGAGGATGTGGACGGATTTGAAAACGCATACTTGGGAGAAAACCGTCTGTCAAGTGTGAACAAAGCCGAAGCCGATGCATTTGCCCACACCCTGTTCAAGCCCATGCTTGATGAGGTTGCCAAACTTGCCAGGACTGAGGCAGAGCGTGAGGAATTGATTGATTACATGATGGCGAAACACGGACTTGAACGCAATACATATATGCGTAATGAAGCAATCAATAACGGAGCAACCGATGCAGACCAAACCGACTATGCCGGACTTACAGCCCTTACAGGTATGGATAATATTACTGATGCCGAAACGGAAGCACAGATAATGGTTAACGATTACGAACAGGCACACGACACTACCGACCTTTGGAAAAAAGTCAATGCCGCGAGCAAAGCAATACTTTCAAAGTCATACGAATGTGGTATGATGAGCAAAGCGACCTTTGACAAGATTTCAGATATGTATGATTTTTACATTCCACTACGTGGTTTTGACGAAAAGACCAGTTCTGAAGCATACGCATATCTGACGCACAAGCAAAGTGCATTCAATGCTCCTATCAAGAAAGCGGAAGGACGCAGGTCGAAAGCGGATGACCCGTTTGCCAACCTGCAATCAATGGCAGAAGGTGCTATCATGCAGGGCAACCGGAACAAATTGGTAAAACAGCGTTTCCTTAATTTCGCCCTCAACCATTCGAGCGACCTTGTCAGTGTGAGCGACATTTGGGTAGAATACGATACGGTGGCCGACGAATGGAAGCCAGTGTTTCCTGACAACATAGACAGTACAGATACTCCCGAAGTGGTAGAACGGAAGATGCTGGACTTTGAAACTAAAATGGAGTCATTGGCGCAGCAATATCCTGACCGGTACAAGCACGGCAAGGATACCGTGAATATTCCTTACCGTATTGTGGAAAGCCGGGATATGAGGCAGCACCAAATTGTAGTGAAACGTGGCGGCAGGGACTATGTGATTACCATTAACGGCAATCCTCGCGCAGCACAGGCACTGAACGGACAGACAAATCCCGACAATGATATGTCGGGGGCAATCGGAGCTATTCTCCGTGCAGGAGAAAATATCAACCGACAGTTGAGTGCGTTCTATACCACACGTAACCCAGACTTCATTGTATCGAACTTCATGCGAGATATGCTATACACCAATACCATGACTTGGATAAGGGAAAGCCCGAACTACGCACTGCGTTTTCATCGTAATTATATGTATGCCAACCCTGTAAGAATAAAGCAACTCTTGGCTAAGCACCGCAAAGGGACACTTGACATGAGTAACAAGACGGAAGCGATGTTTCATCAGTTCATGATGAACGGAGGAGAAACAGGCTATGCCAATATCCGGGACATTGAACAACATAAGAACGACATACGCAGGGAACTGAAAAAATCGAACGGCAAGATTCCTGTAAAAAAAGCATGGGACTTGTTGGGCGAACGTTTCGATGAGTACAACCGAGCCGTTGAGAACTGCGCCGTTTTGCCGCTTTCATGACATCACGCGAAATGGGCAGGAGCATTGACAGAGCCATCTATGATGCAAAGGAGATAAGCGTAAACTTCAACAAGAAAGGCAGCGGAGCAAAATTCTATGACAGTACAGGGCAGACAAAGGCTGGTAATGCCAGTGCATTGGTATCGGGACTTGGTCGTAGCGGCTATGTGTTTTGGAATGCAGCCATTCAAGGTACGGCAAACTTTGGACGACAGATGAAACGCCATCCTGCCAAAGCTTTTACAGGTATTGCGGCGATGTTCCTTCTTGGTGCCATTGTTGCCTACTTGGGTGGCGATGATGATGACGATGATGACAAGAACGCATACTATAATCTTCCCGAATATGTAAGGCGCAGCAATATTCTTTTCAGGGCAGGAAACAGTTGGGTATCAATTCCTCTTCCGGTAGAATACAGGGCTGTTTACGGCATGGGCGAACTGATGATTTCCGTTCTTAACGGAAAGGAACATCTTACAGGCGAAGAAATTGCCGAAGCCATAACAGGACAGGCTACACAGATATTACCTATTGATTTCTTGGAGGGCGGCGGAGGATTGAATGCCTTTGTACCGAGTGCCTACAAAACCCTTGTGGGAAGCCTACGTTGCAGAAAAGAGTTGGACGGGTATGCCACTTTATAAAGACACACCTTACAACAAAGATATGCCCGAATGGACAAAGGCGTATAAGAGCGCAAATAAATACATTGTCGGATTGGCCAATGCCATGAATGAAGCTACGGGTGGAGACCCATATACAAAAGGAACGATTGACTTTAATCCGGCAAAGATTGAATATATGCTGAACGGTTATTTCGGTGGCGTGTTCGGAACAATCGACAAATTGAGCAAGACCGCAGAAACCATACAGACAACCGAGAGTACGACCCTCGCAGCTTCTTGTTGGTAAACAGACTGGTCAAAGCCGGGGACGAACGCACCGAGTACAGGGCTGTGAACAATGAGTATTTCCGATTGAAAGAGGAGCATGACCGATTGAAATCCCGATTAAAGCACTATGAGGAAGATACCGACAACGACATATTTGACTATGCGGAAAAGATTGATTTCCTTTACAATTCACCCGAATACGAGCGGTATGAAATTTTTGAGGATTATCGTAGGGATATTGACGACCTCTATAATGAACTGAATGACACAGTTGATGATGAGGAACGTAAGAATATTGAGGCTGAATTGAATGAACTCAAAAAGGAAATGATAGAAGAAATGAACAAAACCCGTAAATAGTTAAACATAGGATGATTGCCCGGAGCAGTATATTTGTTCCGCGCAATCATTAAAATGATAAAAATATGCATATAAATAAAAGCGAAAGAAAATTGCTGCCAATGAGCCGTATAGCTCCGGGAAGAAATGATGCCGCCGAGATAGATACTGTTGTTTCTGCAAAACGTTATGGTGACCGCAGGGCATTTGACATTCTTATGGAAGCACAATACTATTGGAGCCAGATGGACGACTTTCGGAAAGACCGGGAGCGAAACAAACGCTATACCTATGGTTTCCAATGGGACGATATGATTTGTGTGGACGGAAAATCCATGAGCGAGGAAGAATACATTAAAAGTCAAGGCAACGTGCCTTTGAAAAACAACCTTATCCGTAGGCTTGTGCGAAGCGTGCTTGGCGTGTATCGAAGCCAAAGTAAAGAACCGACCTGTACCGCACGTGATCGGGATGAACAGAAACTTGGTGAAACGATGAGTACGATACTTCAATGCAACATGCAGCTTAACCGAATGAACGATGTATATGCCCGAACTATGGAAGAGTTCCTGATAAGCGGTTTTATCGTTCACCGTAAATCGTACGGTTGGCGTAATGGAAAAGAGGATTGTTGGACGGACTATGTGCAACCCAATAATTTCTTTATCGACAACAACATGAGAGATTTCAGAGGTTGGGATGTTTCCGTGCTTGGAGAAGTTCACGACATTTCTTTCGGACAGTTGTGTGAACAGTTCGCATCAAGTCCGCAGGAATACAGACAATTGCGTGACATTTACAAGTGGGCGGCAAGGAAAGATTACATAGCCACATACGCGGAGCGTTTCGGGTATAGCCGCTTGGAAAACTACGATTTTCTATTCACAAGCGAACCAGGACGATGCCGTGTGATAGAGATATGGCGCAAGGAGCAAAAACCGAGATACCGTTGCCATGACTACCAAAACGGCGATATTTTCAAAATAGACGAAGAAGATTACGCACAAGTGGTGCTTACTGAAAATGAAGAACGTATGCGTATGGCCAAGGAAGCCGGTATGCCGGAAGATGAGGTTCCGTTGATAAAAGCTACTTGGTTTGTGGACGATTATTGGTATTTCTATTACCTTTCTCCTTTTGGCGACATATTGAGGGAGGGGGAAACGCCTTACGAGCATGGAAGCCATCCATATGTTTTCAAGGCATATCCGTTCATTGATGGTGAAATCCATTCATTCGTTGCTGATGTAATCGACCAACAGCGATATACCAACCGATTGATAACCCTCTATGACTGGATAATGCGGGCGAGTGCCAAAGGCGTGCTGATGATGCCCGAAGATTGCTTGCCTGATGGTGTGAGCATTGACGATATTGCAGAGAGCTGGACAGAATTTAACGGTGTCATCGTATACAAGCCGAGCAAAAGCGGAAAAGTGCCGGAACAGGTGGCCAATAATTCCACAAATATAGGCATTGCGGAACTGCTTAATATGCAACTCAAATTTTTTGGAAGATATATCGGGAGTTACGGGCGCATTACAAGGAAAGCCCGGGTATTCCGGTGAAATGTGCATCGCACTATAACCGAACAGACAGAAAATCGCCACGAAGTCATTGCTCGACCTGCTTGAATGCATTCAGTTGTTTGTAGTGGACGGAGCATATAAGGATGTGAAGATATGCAGCAGTTTTAGATAGCAAACGTGTTTTCAATATTGCAGGTAAGAGTGGTGCACAAATCGAATATGACCCGAAGAAAATACGTGATGTAGAATTTGATTTAAGCATTACCGAAAGCACTTCAACACCGGCATACAGGCATCTTGCTAACGATATGCTTATGCAGTTGTACCAGTCTCAGGCAATCAGTGTAGAGCAGCTGCTTGAGCATGGAGATTTCCCGTTTGCAGATGAATTGTTGCAAAGTATCAAATCACAGAAGGAACAGTTGGAGCAGGGCAAAGTGCCCGACGGTCTTTCTCCCGAACTGATGGCGCAAGCGCAGCAAGGAGCGAATATGCAGGCCGTGAACAAACTGAACAATGCAATGAGGTAATAATTTTAATTTAACGACATCATGGAACAGAAAACTATTTGTATAGACTTTGACGGTGTCATACATGACTACAGCAAAGGTTGGCAGGGTGAAGATGTATTCGGGCAGATAATACCGAACGCAGATACAGGTACAGCCACCCTAAAGAAAAACGGGTGGACTATCATCATATTTACGACACGCAAGAAAACTGAAAAATTAGAAAAGTGGTTGGAAGAAAACAATATTTCATACGACCATATAAACGAGAACCCGAATCAACCTGAACATGCAAGCGGAAAAATCATAGCCGATGTGTACCTTGATGACCGGGGTATCTGTTTCAGAGGACGGTGGGATTCATGGCTTATGAGAGATATTATAGAGTTTGAGCCTTGGCAGGAACAACAAAAGAGAGAAATAGAGCAACTTGCGACATTTGGCCAAACCGAAGATGATATTTGGTCAAGAGGCAACGAGAAAAGAATCAAACAAGCCCATGTTTAGCGGATAAAGTATGAGGGTGTATCAACTGAAGATATTTGGCACACCCTCATGTCTAATTATTATTATTCTTTGGACAGTTGGAATTTCTCTATCCAGACATCTTCCTCTCCATTGTCGAAATCAACAACACAGGCTTCATTCGGAATATCCAATTCCTTGACCGTACCAATGACACCATTATCGTTGCATATTACCCGGTCCCCAACTTTGAACTTATTGATATTGTCAAGTGCGAGCGGGTCGTTGGTCAGTGTGGCTATACCGTCAATGTTTCCGTACTTTCCCATTCTCTTTGGTATTTGAAAATGAATCAAGCCATGAGAAATACTGTTTTCGTTTCAATGCAATAACAGCAGAAGGAAGCATAGCTGAACCGTTTCCATAAGTCGTGCAGTAGAAGCATTCGCGTTCAAGGTCGCCCACAAACGTATTATGATTGATGTAGCCTTTCTGTTTCAACTTACGGAAATTCTTTCTATCCATAATGATAAGTTGACCTTTTTTCCCACCGGCAGGCATAACGTAGTAACGTTCTCCAGTTTCTTTGTGTTTTTTGTCTGCCTGTCTGACTGCTTCACGTAAACGAAGCGAAGCTCTGATTTTTCTGAAAATGTTCATTGTTCCTTGTTTTTATAGTTAAACTTATATTGTAGCTGCTGAAACAGCTTTTTTCTTTTTTGATAACAAATCGTCCGATACGAAGCACAATCTTTGGAATTTCCATTTCAAAGAAACATATATGCAAGCCTATGGCTCTTGTCATTAGCAAGTCATCATGTTTACCGGTAATCGCTCCGAAAGCTCCGTTCGGTTTTTTCTCGTAACACAAATATTCGTCCAGGCAACGTTCGTCACGTTCTGTGTATAAATTCTCACGAATAACCTTGACTAAGGTTGATATAATCATTGGTTTGGTTGAGACATTGGTATGGAAGCCGTATTTGGTAGGCAATCCCTCGCGTACGGCTTCTTCGGACTGACCACGTGCATAGAGATTAGGGTAAATCTCTTTGATTTGATTAAGGATGAACTGTGACTGGTCGCCATCTACCTGCCGCTCCTTGTCATGCGTTTCCAAGGTGTTGCTTTCTATCACCAAGAGTGAATTGTCATAAAAAGCCGCTATTTGTGCCGCTTTCCACGCAAGCTGGTCGATGTCGCAATGTCCGTACCATTGTGCCACTACGACAGGCTTGCCACCATCAATCATAAACAGACGGTCAAGCACAAGAACAACAGAGAAGTCTGCTTTATTGGAACGTCCACCCACATCGACAATCGTGAGGTAACGATTTGTAACAACTTCCTTTTCATCTGTTTCCGGCAACTCCCAAATATGCAACAATCCCTGTTTGTCTTTCACAAAACGCAAGTTCTGCAAAGCGTTCTTGCCCTCATCCGCATCGGCACAGACTTCACCGACATATTTAGGTTTCTTGCAGGTCTTACGCATTGCATCGACCTTGTATTTGTCGAACACACGTGCTCCCGAATGTACGAAGGCTTCCACATCATCAGACGGAAATTCGGCAGCCATCTGCCCATGGTCATTGTACTTCCTGCGTTCGGCTATGTACCAATGGATAGCTTCGAGCGTAGCACCTTTTTCCCACAGCGACCAAAGATACTTACCGCATTCCTCACGTTCGGAATCTGTATTTTCATTGTCCCGATTCTGATAAAGCCATTCTGCAAAATCCCATTTTTCTTTGTCCGAATCAAAAGCGAGTGTATATTGCTCGATGTCGAACCATGAAACGAACATTGCCTCGAACTGGGATTTCCCTTCTTTTGCGGCAGTATATTCGCGATGAAAGAAGTTCCCGGTGCCATTTGCTGTGCTTTCATAAACAATCATGGTGTAGGGCTTGAGGAGAATACCCGAACAGGCGGAGCGCACAATGTCTTCCGGTTTCTTTCCCTCCGTAGCCTTCCATATTCCCACTTCGGAGAGATGTACAAGATTGTAATCACCGCCACGACACGAATCCGGGCGTTCAGCCGTACCAATCTTGATTTTGCAGTTACGCTGCGGAATACGCGATATACTTCCCGATTTTCCCACTCCTACAATCTTCGGCTCGTTCTCATTGTAGGCTTCATCAATTTTATAGAGCATTTCGACAGGATAACTTTTAATCATCCGGTCGAACATATCCTTGATTTCATCGGAGCCTGCGCCCTGATGTGCAATGATAAGTGAGTTTAAGCCGGTTTTGTGAAGCAACTGCAACCATGCCATATAAAGCTGTGAAGTGGTGGAACCACCCCATTGCCGTGCTTTAAGCAGGATGATGCGTATCGGTTTCCCTGCAATACGCAATTTCTCAAGCCGATCCACAAAACGCCGTTGAGGTCTTGTCAGACGAAACAGGACATCCTCACCGCCGCCTTTGGCCTTGATATAGACAAATGTTGCCGCCCAAAACGGAAAATCCTCGCGGCTGCGTATTCGTACAAACTGCTCTATGACCTTCAAGCGATCATCCTGATTGTCTTCCACGCCCATGTAGTCCGTGAGAAATTTGGAAATAGAACCGGCTTCGATGAGTTGGCGTACAAGCGGCACTTTCATGATACGTTCCGGTAACCACTGGGTATGTATAGGAAAGTCACTGATGGTACACTTTACACGTTTACCGACAGAACCTTCTCCGGTAATTGGATTGAACTTTGCATATACAATCGCATTGCGGCGTTCATTCTCTGTCAATATGTCCTTGATGGCCTTATCTTTCATGGTGCATGATTTTAACAGGCTTGTTTAGCAGAGCCATGATGAGTCCCAATACATAACACCAAAGATGCAATACGGCATTTATGCCCGGAAACAGGAAGCCTGCCACAAGGTAAAACAGCATCCATAACTGATAATACCGTTTACGTAATACCTCAAACGATATTGAACCAAACAGGGCGAAAACCAATCCGGACAATCCTACCGTTGGCGAATCCATTGTCGTGAAATATCCAAGGGTATCAACTGGAACTGTAACAGCAATCATATAGGCTGACAGCAATCTTCCTATCCCAATATCGTAAATGAAAATAATCGATAATAAACACCATGAATTGAGCAAGGCATGAAACATATTCGTATGGAAAAACGGATACAGCAAGCGTTCTGGCATATTACTTCCAGCGTAAATGCCGACAGTTTGCCAATCCCATTCTCCTGAAAATGACAAACACACGATCATGGCAGAAATCAGGAGAGCCGTAATCTTCTCAACTTTTCTTGCATCCATCGTTTTTTAGCCTTGCATATCATCATCTTGGCACTACCCGGCGTGAGGTAGAATTTCGGTGCGGGTTGAGCAATCACTTTAGCACACAGCTCAGAAATGGTAAGTTCCGGGTATTCTGATTTGAGAGCGACAACCCTTGTATGAATTTCCTCATACATTTCTTTCTTCAACGGCCGCATACCGCTTAAATCGTTCTCACCCCTCATCATGACGGAAACGACCAATGCTGCACGAATATCGCTGACCCAAAACCTCCGGGACGGCATGTTTACAATTACTTTATACACTAAAATCATCTCCAACGGAATCGTCCGACAAACCAGCCAACTCATCGACTCGGTAACCATACCCGACCTCAACACGGCCCTCAACATCACCACACCACAAACACGCAAACTCTACCAACGCGAACACCAACGCGCACGCACCATCACCAACCAATTCAACCTCGACTCCAACACCTCCATAAACATCGCCAAAATCCTCAAAAACCACGACGATACCGACTTCAACCTCGTCATACAAGCCGCACACTACTTCGCCAACCACAATACCGAAAACATGACCCCACGCATGGTCCCCATCCCCGGATTCAGCGCAAAATGGCTAGGCAAAACAACATCAAACCGCTGCAAAGCAATCTGCAAACTCCTCAAACGAGAACAACTAGCCCTCAACGACCGCCACGGAGAAATCCGACTCCGACTCCTCGACACACAACACCACAACCAACCAGACCTCATCGTGACACAACCATGGACAGACGGCGCGCCACACGACATCACCCACATCATCATCGTGGAAAACAAAGACACCTACCAAGCCATACCCACAACAGAACACGCCATCTGCATATTCGGCAGCGGACACGCGGCAACCCGAATCAAAACACTACTACCTTGGATCACAACCACACCCCACATCATCTACTGGGGAGACATAGACGCAGACGGCCTCGAAATACTCTCCGAACTACGACAAACCGGCATCACCTGCGACTCCATACTCATGGACAGCACAGCATACAAAACATACGAACCATACGGCACCAAACTCGACACCAAAAAACAACCCCTCAAAACACGCGACCCCAAACCAACACCAGGACTCACGCAACACGAAAGAAACTTATACGAACAACTCTGCACCGGGAAAAACACAACCTACCTACGAATCGAACAAGAACGCATCCCCATCAACGACGCAATGACAATACTCCACAACCAACACCAATGGAACACAACACACCACAAATAGAACACCTGTTCGAAATCATAACGAAAATGAGGTATCCTAAACAACTAGAACAAAGAACAACCACCAGCGGAGGCAAGCCGTGGCAACCAAACGCAACAACGCAGCAAACGGCGACGTCATAGTCGAACGCGTTCTCACCAGCGACGCATTCCTCGCAAGAGAAATCAAAAAAGCCCCTCTCAAAACGAAAAACGGTTCACTTACAGCCGACCTCAAACACCTGCCCAACGACCTCAAAATCACCATCCAAGGCGCTCGCGAGCATAATCTGAAGAACGTGGATCTTGAGTTTCCGCGCAATCGCATGGTGGTGTTCACCGGACTGTCGGGTTCTGGCAAATCCTCGCTCGCCTTCGATACGTTATTCGCCGAAGGCCAACGCAGATATGTGGAGTCGCTGTCGGCGTACGCAAGGCAGTTCCTGGGGCAAATGGACAAGCCCGACGTCGATTTCATCGAAGGTTTGAGCCCTGCGGTGTCGATCGATCAGAAGACCACGAACCGCAATCCACGTTCGACTGTCGGCACGATTACCGAGATTTACGATTATCTGAGATTGCTGTTTGCCCGCACTGGCATTCCGCATTGCCCGGAATGCGGCGCGTTGGTCAGCGCACAGACGCCGCAACAGATGGTGGACGCGTTGCTGCAGTATCCGGAGCGCACACGATTCCAGATTCTCGCGCCGGTCGTCCGTGGGCGTAAGGGCGAGTTCGAGGATCTGCTTGAACTCTTGCGGGGCGACGGCTACGCACGAGCGCTGATTGACGGCGAAATGAAGCAGCTGTCCGACGACATCAAACTCACCAAGCAGAAGAAGCACACCATCGAAGTGGTGGTGGATCGTCTGGTGGTCAAGGACGGTATCCGCCAGCGTCTGACCGATTCCATTGAAACCGCATTGAAGCTCGCCAAGGGTATCGTGGTGGCCGATTTTGTGGATTTGGATGAGAAGGATCCTGACCGCCGTAAGCCTTTTTCCGAAAAACGCGCATGCCCGAACGGGCATCAGCTTGAACTTGATGAGATTGAGCCGCGCACGTTCTCGTTCAACGCCCCGTACGGTGCCTGCCCGGTATGCACGGGCATCGGATACAAGCTGGAGATTGATCCGGAACTGGTGATTCCCGATCCCAGCAAGACACTGAATGAGAACGCCATCGAACCGTGGGGCATGACCAAAGGCACCGGCGAATACTACCGCCATGTGCTTGAGGGACTCGGCGATGAGATGGGTTTCGATCTCGACACCCCTTGGAAGGATCTTCCGGAAGAGGCCCGTCAAGCCATTATGTATGGGCGTGATTTCAAGGTGCAGGTCTCGTATCGTAACCGTTGGGGTCGTATGCGCGAATATTCCACCGGTTTCGAAGGCGTGGTGCGTACGCTGATGCGTAGGCATGACGAGACCGACT
>ENA-OQDL01000409-OQDL01000409.1-human-gut-metagenome-genome-assembly--contig:-NODE-409-length-28040-cov-3.307097_pt1 | contig 28040 bp, 31 predicted proteins | sample MGYA00242782_ERZ504609 | MGnify/ENA primary metagenome ERZ504609 (study PRJEB26092, sample SAMD00036320) | human gut metagenome | host: Homo sapiens | study: EMG produced TPA metagenomics assembly of... | reverse complement strand
TTGGTAGCACTCCGCACTACCAGGATACCGATCACATTTAAGGCGATCAATATAGGCCATCAGACGAAAATTGTAGTTTCTAAAGTCGTAGTCAAAAACATATTAGTAAAGCCCCTTGCTGGACATGGAACGGATGGGTATGTCCGCCCGAAGTACAGGCAGTCTGCAGATCGTTCCATCGGAACAATTGCCTGCATCCATGGTAAGACGCACTGCGTCGTTTTTCAATCTTCATGTATCTGGAAATGACATGGATCATGTCATTTTTTATCGCTGCTATCATCTCCGGTGAACAGCCTGCTTTATCTGAAAGAAGCAGAAAAGTAAGCCGGAGTTTTGCGGTATCTTTGGAACAACGTAATTTCAACTGCATCACCCCTTATGCCCTTCTCAGTATCCTGGACAGTTTTGCCAGGATGCCGGTGGTCTCTCCGGGAGATTCCATCGGTACATTCTGCCCTAACAGACGGCGGCATACATTTAAGTAAGCCTGTCCTGCAGCAGAACCCATACCCACTAAAGGCTCTCCCTGATTGGTAGAGATAACGATATTTTCGTCATCAGGTATGGCACCGATCAGATTGACTGCCAGGATATCCTGCACGTCTGTCAGGGACATCATATCTCCCCTGCGGACCATATCAGCACGGATCCTGTTTACGATCAGGTCTACACTGCCGATCTGGGCGTGTTCCAAAAGACCAATAATGCGGTCTGCGTCCCGGATGGCAGAAACTTCAGGTGTGGTGACTACCAGTGCACGGTCTGCACCGGCAATGGCATTGTAAAAACCCTGCTCAATGCCTGCGGGACAATCCAACAGGATATAGTCGAAATCGTCTTTCAGGTCATCGGTGAGTTTGATCATCTGCTCAGGTGTCACAGCGGATTTATCTCTTGTCTGTGCAGCTGGCAGAAGGTAAAGGTTTGGATATCTTTTGTCTCTTATCAGGGCCTGCTTCATACGGCAGTTTCCTTCTGCAACGTCTACCAGATTGTAGACAATGCGGTTTTCCAGTCCCATAACTACGTCCAGGTTTCTAAGGCCGATATCTGTATCGATCAGAACGACCCGTTTTTCCCAGAACAGCCAGTCCTGTTCCCACATTTGCAGAAGTAGTGGTCTACCCGCTCCGCCTTCCAGAAGTAATCACAATGACTTCACTCATAGGAACCTCCTGAAAAATTAAGTTTATATTACTTTACCAATTTATTGTACATTAAATTGCGCAAATTTACCAGTACTTTTTTTGAGTTCAACCCAAAAATTCACCTATAAATCCAGTAGGCTGCTGAAAAATGGTTTTCTTTAAAGGAAGAACTTTTAATTCTCCATTCTCTACAGAAGCGATCATGGTCCCTTTTCCCAGTTTGTGGTTCTTTTCATTAAACCGGCTGGTGTGATTTCCGATGCGCAGCTGCAGGGGAGACATGGAAAAGGCAAGAATCACTGCCTGGTCATTTCCCGCTGCACCGGCTGTAACGGTTCCCTTTAGTTCTCCTAAGATGATCACATTTCCCTTGGCTGTTACCCTGGCGCCATGTTCCACATCACCGATGATCACAATGCTGGCTTCTGACTCTAAGGTATCTCCTCTTTTTAAGGTTCCCCGGTAAAACTGGCCGGTCTGTGCACTTAATTCCATTAATTTTTCATTTAGTGCTTTTTCACAGCGTTCGATCCGCTCTGCATCTGTATCTAACAGGCAGAGGATCTGAAGCTGTGAGTTCTCTGTAATTGTATTTACGATCTGAAATTCTTCTTCGGCGGACAGAGGCCTTCCTTCCAGAGTCAGTGTCATCTGGGCATTTCCCCAGAAACGGGCACTGTCTCCAAACTTTTTTGCAATACTGGCAAGAAGGTCCGGAAACGGCAGGTCGGGATTTAGGATCACCGTCATACCCGCCTTGCTGCTTTTAATAACGATTCCATCCTGCATAGAAACATTCACCTCTTTTTAATCTCCAACAGTTACATTTGATACACTGGAAGCACCGGAGCCCAAAACCTGCTCCAGACTTGTATATCCGTAGTAATATTCATAGACTTTTTTTCCAAGGGTAGCTGCGTTGGTACCTGCGTATCCATAAGGAATATTTACAGTCACAGCGATCTCCGGATTGCTGTAAGGTGCAAAGGATACGAAGAATGCATGGTTTGCGCGGCTGCGGTCCTCCTGTGCAGTACCGGTCTTTCCGGCTACTTCTACAGGACTTCCTGCAAATACAGATTTTGCGGAACCGTCGGTAACAACCCGCCGGATACCTGCCTGTACTGCATCCCAGGTACTGTCTGCCGCATCCACATGGGAGCTGACAGAAGGAGTATAATCTGTGATCAGATTTCCATCTGAATCAGTCAGTTTATCTAAAAGACTTAACTCAAATACAGTTCCCCTGTTTGCAACAGCAGCGATATAACGGGAAAGCTGTACATTGTTATAGGAGTTGGTACCCTGTCCCATTGCAGAACGTTCCGGGTCCTCTGTAGTAAGGTGTGGTTCTGTTTCCGGCAGTTCTACACCGGAGGTATGGTCCAAGCCAAACATTGCTGGTCATATTTACGGATCGTGGAAAGTCCCTTTTCCGGTGAATAGGTTCCGTCAGCTGTCATACTTAAGCGGTGTCCAAGTTCTGCAAATACTACGTTACAGGAGTTCTGGATACCTGCGATGATATCTTCGGTGCCATGTCTGCCTGGATAGATCCAGCAGTTGATCGGCGGATTTGCCTGGTCATATACACCGGTACAGTCAATAGTATCAGAAAGGGAGATCACTCCTTCTTCCAGTGCAGCAATAGCTGTGATCGGTTTGAAAGTAGATCCCGGAGCCTTGATAGCCATGGGTAGCGTTGTTGTAAAGCGGATTGGACATATCGCTTTGCAGTTTTGCAAAAGTAAGCTGCATCTACGCTTCCGGACATACGGTTATTATCATAACTTGGATAAGAAACCAGGGCACGGATTTCTCCTGTCTTAACATCTGTTACAACACAGCCTGCTGTACAGGGATCAAGCGCCAGCTGGGCCGGTGTCAGCTCCAAATCCGCGATCTTACTTTTTGATAAAATTATAAGTGTAAGCACTGTCTCCTGTTGCAAGTCCGGCACGGGCCTGTGGATCATCCCGTAAAACGCCCTGTGCAAATAATGCAAGGCACAGCTGGCTTCCTGTGATCACATTATCATTGACCAGGTAGCGGAACATACGCTTGGTAAAGTTTTTATCATCCTGAAGCTGGGTAATGATATAATCTACTAACTGGCTGTAAATATCATCTGCATTGGAATATTTACTGGAAGCTGCCAGCCTGGTGGTATCTACCCAGTTTCCTGCAATACCGCTGTAAATATAGTCCCTCAGGCTGATGGTGCCAGCTTTCCAGGCCTGATACTCCTGGGAATTCTGGTCGATCTTATCTCTCTGGACAATGCCGGAGTTATCTGAGGAAAGGAAACTGTAAATATAGTTCATATAGCTTGCCATATCCTTTGGAAGATCATTCATGGCAGCCGCATGGTCACTTAAAAGTTCTCCCCTTATAGCAGTTAAGATCTGATCCCTGGAAGCTGTGTAGGTGCGGTAGATCTGTTTTTCAATATCGGAAGCATTCTCTCCTGCCATGGCATCCAAAGAAAGCACGTTGTTATTGATCAGCTGATAATAAGCATTCTTTACAGGAATTGGCTTTTTGGAACCATCTCTTACAGTGGCCGGATCAATATCTTCGTTTACAAGGAATTTGGTAATGATACCGGCTAACTGCTGCTCGATCAGATTATAGGTAGCGATCTGCAGATCCCTGTCAATGGTCAGGTAAACGTCATTTCCTGCCTGTGCATCCTGCTGCTCAATGATCTCTCTCGGGCGTCCCATGTTATCTACATACATACGGGTATAGCCTTTTTCACCCTGAAGATCTAATTCCATGGATTTTTCAATGCCAATACGTCCTACAATATCATTAAGGTCATACTTGTCGACCCCATTGACTGCATCGCTCTTCTGTCCTTCCTTGGAACTGTTCCACTCTTCGTTTAAGCTGTCGATCTGGTCTTCCTGGACTTTTCCTGTATAACCGATGATCGGAGCAAAATACAGACTGTCATTGTATACACGGATAGATGATGGTTCAATGGAAACACCCTTTAAATCAGCCGCATTTTCATTGATCTCCGTCATAGTCTCCTGGCTGATATTGGTGGCAACGGTGGTACTCTCGTATTTCTGGAACCGGGTCAGCTCCATGGTATAGATGATATTGATCATATCAAGGGCCGTCTGGTCAGAAAGTTCCATTGGATTTCCGTCCGCATCTTTCATATCTGCCAGTTTATAGCCCTGACGGGAGGAACCCTTCTTTAATTCAAAGGCTTCCCTTGCAGTAATGTTGGAAGGGTATTTTCCTGTATCATCATCTAACTGCTGAGAAGAAATACCGTAAAAATTCAGAAGAAAACGTTTTTTAGCAGCATTGGAAGTACTGGTAAAATAGGGCTGTCCATTTTCATCTAAGGCGATCTCCAGCTTTCCGTCGATCTTTTCCCCACGGCGTTCCAGGATCGTCACAAGACGGTAGATCATGGCATTGCGGTCAGCTGCCTTTGGATAATCTCCCAGGTCCTGAATGGCAACTGCATAAGCCAGCTGATTATAAGCCAGCAGATTTCCATTACGGTCATAAATATTACCTCTGGTACCGGGAGTGGTCACCAGTTTTTCTGTTCGCTGCATATAACTTTCCTGATAGGAACTGCCGTCTAAGATCTGCATCCGGAACAGTTTACAGATCAGACCTATAAACATAAGAGTAAATATAACAGCCAGGGCAAAGAGGCGTGAAGTAATCACTTTTTTAAGAAATTCCCTGGTCACTTCCAGCAATTCATTAAACAATGGTCGTATCTCTCCTTTTTCCAATATCTTCCAGTCTTCTGCTGGCTGAAAGGAACAGCCGGTATACTAAAAGGGTGGTCACTGCAGTAAATATGATCTCCGGCAGCATGATCTTTAAAAAGTAATACGGAAGATTTAAACGTCCGCGGATCAGGAAGCGGAATACATAAATGTATAAGCTGTACCATAAACCATTTAAAATACTTAAGATCAGAGGAAGGGTGATATAATCCTCATAATAATATTTGGTAAAAATACCGTTGAAATAACCAATGTATACGTAGATCAGCGTATAAAAGCCAAATGGCCCGCTGTAGAAAAGATCCAGCAGCAGACCAGATAAAAAGCCGTAAAACATGCCTGCGTTCCGTCCGTGGATAAACCCGAAGGAAAAGGTAAGGATCAGAAGCAGGTTGGGTGTTGCCGCCAGAAAAGGCAGCAGGGGGAATACGCAGTTCTGCACAGTAAAAGCCAGGAGGATCAAAAGTATATTTAAGAGGATCTGTTTGATTTTTCCGTTATTCACTATTCTACCGCCTCATCACTGTTTTTAAGATCTGTTAAGATCAGAACTTCCTGAAGATTGTCAAAATCCGCAGCCGGGATCAGATAACCGGACTGGGTCAGATGATCCGGATCAATGGATACATCCACTGCATAGCCGATCAGGATACCCGGAAGATATTTGGTACTGATATTGGAAGTAATGATCTGGTCTCCGTTTCTAAGCACTGCGTCCCTGGAAAAATCTGTAAGTTTTAATCTTCCCTGTTCATAAAGGGTCAGGTCACCAGCAACAATACAGTTATAGGAAGAGTCCAGTGACATAGCGCCTACACGGCTGGAATCATCGATAATGGAACGGACCGTAGCATAATTGGCACCTACGTCTGTTACGATACCTACCAGACCACCGTCTGCTACTACGTTCATATCCACAGCAACCCCGTCAGAGGATCCTTTATTGATACGAAACACCTGGAACCATTTTTCAGAGTCTCTGGCGATCACTCTTGCGCCGATCTTGTTGTACTGCATGTACTCCTGGTCTAACTTGTACAGCTGGCGCAGGCGGTTTAACTCAAACTGCTCTGCCTGAAGCCTGTTATTGTCTTCTGTAAGCTGGGCAACCTGGGTTTTCAGGGTTTTCATTTTCTGCCAGGGCAGCTTTTAATTTTCCATAATCGGTAAGTTCATTGTAAAGACCGGTACCTACTTTATTGACACCGGACTGTATAGGGATCAGAAAGTATCCCACGCCAGTACGGAGCGGTTCCATAATACCATCTTTTAAAGAAGTGATACCAATAAGCAGGATACAGAAGGCTGTAAGACCTGCCAGTATATATTTGCTGCGATTTGATTCCATGGATATCTGTTTTCCTTTACATGTATAACTAAATGATCTGCTGCTGACGAAAGCTTAAAAAACGCTTATCCCCGATAATAATATGGTCCAAAAGAGAAATACCTATTACATTGCCTGCCTCCTGTACCCTGCGGGTAAGAAGGATATCTGACTCACTGGGAGAAGGATCCCCGCTGGGATGATTATGGACCAGGATCATGCTCACTGCCAGGCAGCGGAGCCCCTCGATCAAAATCTCCCTGGGCGTAACCACAGAAGCATTGACTGTGCCTTTTGAGACCAGAAGGTCCCGGATCAGATTCTGCTTTGTATTTAAGAACATGACCCGGATCTCCTCCTGCTCTAAATGGCGCATATCTTCCATATAATAGTCTGCAATCTGCTCCGGATGAGTAAAGGAAACCGGTGTTTCCCTGGCTTTGCAGTTCCAGATCCGCCTGGAAAGTTCACCGATGCACATAAGCTGGGCACCTTTTACCTTTCCCACGCCTTTGATGCGGCAGTAATCTTCCAGGGAATGATGCAAAAGCCCCAGCAGCCGGTTTTCCTGCCCTTCCAAAGACAGGATCTGTCTGGCAAGCTCCAGGGAAGTTTCCTCTCTGCTTCCGGTGCGTATGATAACAGCTAAAGTTCTGCGTCTGTCAGGGAAGTGGCACCTGACTCAAGGCATTTCTCATAAGGCCTGTCTTCTTTTGGAAGTTGTTTCATTGTTAATTTCTGCATATGCTCTCCTCCTGTAAAAGGCACCTCTCCAAGTACGCAAAGCAGAAGGATTTCACTTATCGTAAACTCACGAATCCCGCACTTACGTGCTCTATTGCCTGCTTACGCAGGCGATTCGTTCGTTAATGGTTTGCGAAAAGCAAATGTCTGCTTACGCAGCCGCTTGTTTTTCGCTGCACACATTAAATCATACGATAAATGATCAGGGCAATGGCAATGCCGATAATACTTGCCATAGTGATCTTGATGGTAAGTCCCAGAGTAATGACCAGTATGCCAAAGTTAATGACTAAAGGTGAATCAAGACCAAATGACTGGCCAAAATTCAACCAGCTCAGCCATGAAATGCCGTTGGCAAGCTGTCCCATAAAGCCTCCTAATACAATGCCTGCAAGTAACATGATCAGAAGGATCCAGAAATTCTTACGTCCCATAAACACTCTCCTTAAGTTATCAGTTTACCATAAGTTGTTTTTCATGTCATCTTAAGTTTTTCAAAACTCCATCGTCTAAAAGCTGCTGTAAAGACTTAAGAATTCCCAGTTTTGCATGGTACCAGGTAAGTCCACCCTGGAAGTAAACGGCATATGGAGGCTTAATAGGACCATCAGCACTTAATTCAATGGAAGATCCCTGGACAAATGCACCTGCAGCCATAATGACCTGACTGTCATAACCTGGCATATCCCATGGCTCTGGTGTTACAAAGCTGTCTACAGGAGCAGCTGCCTGAATTCCTTTGCAGAAAGAGATCACACCCTGGGCAGAACCGAAGGTGATCGCCTGGATAATATCGTGACGGGATTCACTGCCATTTGGAACAACGCCGTATCCCAGTCTTTCGTATACATTAGCTGCAAAGATCGCACCTTTTAAGGCACCTGCAACTACAGTCGGGGATAAGAAAAATCCCTGATACAGCTGCTGGTTTAAACCAAGGCTTGCGCCTACTTCTTTTCCAAGGCCTGGAGCGCTTAAACGGTAAGATGCACGGTCTACGCACTCTTTCTTTCCTGCAATATAACCGCCGATAGGAGCAAGGCCGCCTCCCGGGTTTTTGATCAGGGAACCTACGATCATATCAGCTCCAACATCGGTAGGTTCAATGGTCTCTACAAATTCACCATAGCAGTTATCTACCATACAGATAACTTCCGGTTTGATCTTCTTTACAAAAGCGATCAGCTCGCCGATCTGTTTTACAGAAAAAGTAGGACGAGGATCATAACCTTTGGAACGCTGGATGGTCACTAATTTTGTCTTTTCATTAATGGCTTTTGCGATATTTTCATAATCAAAGGTGCCATCCGGCAGAAGATCTACCTGGCGGTAGCTTACGCCGTATTCTTTTAAAGAACCTACGGAGTCGCGGATACCGATGACTTCTTCCAAAGTATCATATGGCTTGCCAACAGGGGAAAGCAGTTCATCTCCCGGACGTAAGTTTCCGGATAATGCAATGTGAAGGGCATGGGTTCCGGAGATCAGCTGAGGACGTACCAGGGGCGCTTTCAGCATGGAAAACACTGGCATAAACATCCTCTAATGTATCACGGCCAAGGTCATTGTAACCATAACCGGTGGTTGCAGCGAAATGGATATCGCTGACTTTATTATCCTGCATTCCTTTTAAGACCTTTAACTGGTTGTATTCTGCAGTCTGGTCGATCCGCTCAAAACGCTCCTTCAGACTTTTTTCTATATCTGCGGCATAATCAAGAACTTCTTTGCTGATACCCAGCTGTTCATACATACCGTCTAAAACATTCTGTTCCATTATGTGATAACTCCTATCTTTATTAAATTGCTCTTTTTCGGTTTGCTATTTTAGCACGATTTCTGCCTGTTCGCAATCCTTTAATATATCTGCAAGGATAAGGTCTGCATTTCCCTGATACTGGTCTAAGTCCAGCCAGCGCACATCCTTTTCCCTGCGAAACCATGTAAGCTGCCGCTTGGCAAAATGTCTGGTATCCCGTTTCAGGATATATACGGCTTCTTCTAACGTGTAGCCACCATCCAGATAATCAAGGATCTCCTTATATCCAAGCCCCTGCATGGAAGTCTGTCCCCTGTGACAGCCCATATCTTTTAATTTCTTTACTTCATCTACCAGACCGTTTTCCATCATAATATCCACACGCCGGTCAATGCGCTCGTATAAAACTTTGCGGTCCCTGGTGAGAACATAGTATAAGAAATTATAGGGAGAGTCTTTCTGGTGCATTTCTTCGTTGTGCTGTGAGATTTTTTCTCCTGTCTGTTTGAAATATTCAATTGCACGGATCACACGCTTTATATTGTTTGCATGGATCTGTGCAGCAGCTTCCGGATCCACTTCCTGCAGTTTTTGATGAAGGACCTGAGGCGCATTCTCACCCAGTTTTTCTGCCAGCTGTTCTAACTCTTCACGAACAGGATTTTTCTCATCATTTTCTTTAAAATCAATATCATAAAGCAGAGCCTGGATATAAAATCCTGTGCCTCCGGTAATGATCGGGATTTTGTTGTGAGAATAAATCTCATTCATTGCCTGTTTGGCCATTGTCTGGAATGTTACTACATTAAAATCGTCCTGAGGATCTAAAACGTCGATGAGATAATGAGGAATTCCCTCCATTTCTTCTTTCGTTACCTTTGCAGAACCAATATCCATATGGCGGTATACCTGCATGGAGTCTGCGCTGATGATCTCTCCTCCTACTGCTTTTGCAAGTTCAATCGAAAGAGCTGTTTTTCCTACAGCCGTAGGTCCTGTAAGGATGATAAGAGGCTGTTTTACTGATGTCATGGTCTCTCCTTTATACAATGCGCTTAAATTTCTTTTCCAGTTCGTAACGGCTCATGGAGATGATGGTGGGGCGTCCATGAGGGCAGGCATAGGGATTGTCCAGCTTTAACAGCTGATCGATCAGTTCATTTGCTTCCATGGCGGATAAGTGGTTGCCGCCTTTTACAGCTGCTTTGCAGGACATGGAAGCAATCTTTTCATAAATACTGTCCGGGTTGCTGGCTGCGATCTCATCGGAAAGACCATCGATCATTTCCAGAAGAAGCTCTTTCTTTGCAATGGAAAACAGGTTGGCAGGTACTGCACGGACTGCAAATTCACGACCGCCAAATGGCTCGATCTCAAAACCGATCCTTGTAAAATATTCCATATACTTATTTAAAAGAAGTTCCTCATTTGGATTTAAAGTCAGGATGATCGGCGGCTCCACCATCTGGGAGCTGTAGTCCCTGTCTTTTAAGCTTTTTACTGTCTTTTCATAGAGAACTTTTTCATGGGCCGCATGCTGGTCGATGATATATAAATGATCGTTGTATTCGATCAGCCAGTAAGTGTCAAATAATTGACCGATCAGCTTGTGTTTCAGACGGGACGCCGGATCCAAGAGTTTTTCTCCGAAAAAGTCCAGCTGCTTGGGAGCTGTAACTGGTCTGGTATCAGAAACCGGTTTTGAACTGTCAGGGACAGTATTGCTATCTTTTTCTTTCTCTGTTTCAGATGCAGAAACCGGGATCTTGCTGCCGTTTGCAGGCTGCAAAAAAGCCTTCCGGTTCTCTTCTTCTGCTTTTTTCCTCTCCTTTAACCAGTCTGGCATCATATCCGAAATATCCGGTTCTTTTACCAAAGACGGTTTAGGCGGTGCGATCTGGCGGTAGCTGACAGTATTTAAAGCTGCCGCACTTTTTTCACCAGGGCGCTCTCCCTGATGCTCCAAAACATCCTTTCTCTTTGTCTCAAAAGGCTCCGGCCTTGGAGCTTTTTTCTCCTCAAAGCGCTTTAACATCCCGCTCTTCTTTTTCGTTTAAGTTCACATCCGGGATCAGTTCCTTATGAGCTAAGGCATTCGCCACTGCATTCATAGCCTGGTTGTAAATAAACTCCCCATCGCTGAAACGAAGTTCCATTTTCGTAGGATGTACATTTACATCCAGTGTCTGGGGATCGATCTGGAAATGCAGCATGGTAAAAGGATATTTGTGCTGCATCATAAATGGCTTGTAGGCCTCTTCAATGGCTTTTGAAAGGATATTGCTGCGCACATACCGGCCATTGACAAAATAATTTTCATAATTCCGGTTAGAACGGGCAATTACCGGCTTTCCAATATATCCGGTGATCGTAACACCCGGGCAGCTGGCGGAAACCTCTAACAGATTGGCTGTGATCTCACGGCCAAATACTGTATAGATCAGATCTTTCAGGTTATTATTTCCGGACGTATACAGCTTGTTCTGGTTGTTCTGGATAAAACGGATGGAGATATCCGGATGGGATAAGGCAATCTTTTCCACAACCGATGCCACATGAGTTCCTTCTGTAACAGGTGTCTTTAAAAACTTCTTTCTGGCAGGTGTATTAAAAAACAGATTTCTTGCAATGATGGTCGTTCCTTCCGGAGCTCCGATCTCTTCCAGGCTCTTTTCTCTTCCACCTTCGATCTGATATCTGGTACCTGTAAGGGTCTGGGCTGTTTTTGAGATCAGTTCCACCTGGGATACAGCTGCAATACTTGCAAGAGCCTCTCCGCGAAAGCCTAAAGATCCAATGGTCATCAGGTCATCTACTGTATGGATCTTGCTGGTTGCATGCCTTAAAAACGCAGTGGCAACCTGATCTTTTGGAATACCACAGCCATTGTCTGTAATACGGATCAGGCTGCACCCGCCGTCACGGATCTCCACGGTTACAGCTGTTGCCTGGGCATCAATGGCATTTTCCAGAAGCTCTTTTACAACAGAAGCCGGGCGTTCGATCACTTCCCCGGCAGCGATCTTGTTGATCGTAGTCTCATCTAAAACAGAGATGGTAGGCATGATTTCCATCCTTTCTGTGGAATATTTTCCCTGGATCTTTCCATTACAGATCTTTCTGCTACAGATCCATCAGACCATCCAGTATATGTACGGTCATTTCACCAGCTTCTATATCCACATTTAAAATACAGTCTTTGATCGCAGGTAAAAGAAGCTCCTTGCCATTTGGCAGAGCCACTACATATACGTCATTGGCGCCTGTTTCCAGTACATCTTTTACAGTTCCTACTTCTGCTCCTGTATCATCCTTTACCAGAAGGCCGATCAGGTCTGTGATAAAGTACTCATCCGGCTGTAAGGTAACAGCCTGTTCTCTGGTGATCAGAAGATCTTTCTGACGCCAGGTCTCTACGTCATTGATATTGTCATATCCTTTAAATTTCAGGATGACCATATTTTTGAAGAATTTTACCTGTTCGATCTCTAACGTAGTCTGTCCCTTTCCTGTGTCCAGGATCACTGTCTTCAGCTTTTTAAAGCGCTTTGCATCGTCCGTGGTAGGAAAAACCTTTACTTCGCCTCTTACACCGTGGGTAGAGGTGATCACACCTACACGCAGCATGTTTTCCATAAATAAAATTCCTTTCTATGAACATATGAAAACTATGAAAAAAAGGCTGCCGCAAAATAGCTAAGCCTATTCTGCGACAACCCTCCTCTTTTTACTGAATTTCTACGATTACTTTCTTATCTTCCTTAGAGGCAGCGGCCTTGACTACGGAACGGATTGCTTTTGCGATCCTGCCTTGCTTGCCAATGACCTTGCCCATATCGGCAGGAGCTACCTTAAGTTCGATCAGTGTGTCGTCACCCTTTAGTGATTCACTGACTACTACCTCTTCAGGGTTATCGACTAATGCTTTCGCAATCACTTCGACTAATTCCTTCATCTCTCCACCTCTTTTGATTAAAGATTACTGGATGCCAGCGATCTTTAACAGCTTTCCTACAGTTTCGGTTGGCTGAGCGCCGTTAGCTAACCACTTCTTGGTAGCTTCTTCGTCAAACTTGATTACGCTAGGATCCTTGGTGGAATCATAGTATCCAACTTCTTCGATAAATCTTCCGTCTCTTGGGGATCTGGAATCTGAAACTACGATTCTATAAAAAGGAGCCTTCTTCTGTCCCATTCTTCTTAATCTCATCTTTACTGCCATTGTTACATACCTCCGTAAAATAATCTTTTCTATTTGTTTTCGTTTTTTATATTAGACATACAGGAGCACCTGTCTGACTATCAATGTTTGCCAGAAGCTTAAAATGGAAGCTTCATCTTGCCGCCCATAAGGCCGCCTAAACCGCCCAGGCCTTTCATGCCTTTGCGCTTGCCGCCGCCCATAAGGCCCGGCATCTGTTTCATCATTTTCTTCATCTGGTCAAACTGTTTTACCAGACGGTTTACTTCGCCAATGTCCACACCAGCGCCTTTTGCAATACGCTGCTTGCGGGAAGGATTCATAAGTCCCGGATTGGCCCGCTCTTCTTTTGTCATGGAAAGGATAATAGACTCTACACGGTGCATGGAGCGCTCGCCTTCATCCATATCTACACCAGCTAACTGGCTTCCCACACCAGGCATCATGGAAAGGATACTTCCCATACCGCCCATTTTCTTGATCTGCTGCATCTGGGAAAGGAAATCGTTGTAATCGAATTCCGCCTTGCGCAGCTTCTGGGATAACTCTTTGGCCTGTTCTTCATCTACCTGGGCAGCAGCCTTCTCGATCAGAGACTGGATATCGCCCATTCCAAGAATTCTTGAAGCCATGCGGTCCGGATAAAACTGCTCCAGATCAGAGAGCTTCTCACCCATACCAATGTATAAAATAGGTTTTCCGGTGACTGAACGAATGGAGAGGGCTGCACCGCCTCGGGTATCGCCATCTAACTTCGTAAGAATAACACCGTCAATACCGATCTTATCGTTAAATGTTCCGGAAACATTGACTGCATCCTGACCAGTCATGGCATCAACTACCAGAATGGTCTGATATACATTTACCGTTTCCTTGATCTGCTCCAGCTCTTCCATCATGCCTTCGTCAATATGAAGACGACCGGCTGTATCCAGGATCACTACATTGAAGCCATTTTTAGAAGCATGTTCTACAGCGGCTTTTGCAATGTCCACCGGGCTGATCTTATCGCCCATGGAAAATACAGGAACATCTACCTTTTCACCATTGATCTGCAGCTGTTTGATCGCAGCCGGACGATATACGTCACAGGCAACTAAAAGAGGCTTCTTTCCTTTTGCTTTTAACTTAGCAGCGATCTTTGCTGTAGTTGTGGTTTTACCGGCGCCCTGAAGACCTGCCATCATAATGACTGTGATCTCATTTCCCGGTTTTAAGGCTATTTCTGTGGTTTCAGAGCCCATCAGCTTTACCAGTTCTTCGGTTACGATCTTGATAACCGTCTGTCCTGGTGTCAGGCTTCCGAATACCTCTTCCCCTACGGCTCTTTCCTGAATGGAACTGATGAACTGCTTCACTACTTTGAAGCTTACATCTGCTTCCAGGAGTGCCATTTTAACTTCCTTTAAGGCAGCTTTTACATCTGCTTCAGAAAGTCGGCCTTTGCCCCGCAGGTTTTTGAAAATATTCTGCAATTTGTCGGATAAGCTTTCAAAAGCCATTCATAACCTCCTAAAGTGTGGCTGTAATCTCACCGGATAATTTCCGGATCTGGTCGATCAGAGCCATATCTCTGGTTTTTGCACAGGTATCTGCCAGATCATCTAACTCCCGGATCATCTCCCGGATCTTCATGAACTTGGCTACCAGCTGCAGTTTTGTTTCATATTCTTCCAGTATCTTGTCGCACCGCTTTTTCAGATCGTGAACGCTCTGACGGCTGATCCCCTGCTCCTTTGCGATCTCGCTGGGAGAAAGATCATTTAACACCATGTCTTCATAGATACGGCGCTGATGTTCCGTCAGCAGTTCACCATAGAAATCGTACAACAGACCCTGTTCAACGATCTTTTCCATTTCAACCACCTGTGCTATCATACACGATGGCAGAAAGAATGTCAAGTATTTTTACTTGACGTTTTATAAATATTAATGATCTCTTTTATATCTTCTCTGTCAAGGACCAGATTTTCAGCCAGAGGGTTGATAACGATGTTATCACCACCGGTTGCGCGGATGGCATCAGCCATGGAAAATACAACACAGCCCCAGTCATTGCGCTTATAAGCTTTTTCAAATCCATCCAGTCAGTAAACAGCGGAGTAAGGCTTTTTCTGCTGTTGTAATTCTGGAGATCAGTCCTGTCCCTGCTCTGCACTTAAGCTGTTCTGTCCAACATTTAAGTCACCGTTGTATTTAACAGGAACCAGTAATTTGCTCTTTACCAGTTCATTTAATACAGCGTTCTTCTTTGCAGCGATCTTCTCCTCCCGTTCCGGATAAGATACAGGCCATCTTACTTCTCCTAACAGGTCTGCCATTTCAAAGCGCAGAGCCGGATTGGATACAGGAACCGGAAGCTCTGCTCCTTTTTCCTCAGATGGATCCTCTAAGAAGTCAGAACGGTTCATCAACAGCTGATAGGAGCCGTTATTAATAAGAAGTTTTTCCATTCCAAGGTAGTAAAGCCATGCAAACAGGCTGATCCGTCCTGGAAGTCCGGAATTCTTCTTTGGAACTTCTTTTAAGATCAGGGACTTGTGGTACTGGTTCTCATAGAAATGAAGGGCATGCTTTGCCAGGATCTCCTCAGAGTAAACATCAACGGTTCCTTCAATGATATAAGGAAGTCCGGTACTCTTATCTAAGAGAATATAAAGAGAAGAAGACATCTTTAACTTCTCAACAACCGCATCATAAAGCAGCTGTCCCTTTTCATTGTAGTCCGGCATTTCTGCCTGCTCATTCATCTGCTGTAAACGGCAGATCATGAAGATGCATTCTTTTACAGAAAGCGGAACCAATAATGCCTCGGAAAGAGTTCCTTCTCCTGCAACCAGGGCAGAAAGCTCATCCTCTCTCTTTTTTGGCAGAAGGGCAGCCAGGTTTTCATCTCTCTCTCCTGCTTTTTTTACAGCTTCCAGGTCATTTTCATTTTCCTCTGGTACGCCCTGAAGATCCTCCATGGTAAGGCCGGAGATCCTGTTAAAATCGATCACCTTTGGTGCAGGTGTTGCCTTAAAAGCAGGCTCTTCTGTCTCACTGACAACCTCTAACAGCTCATCTGTAACAGGTACTAACACAGCTCCCTTCGGAACGTCCTCTTTTACAGCACCGTCTAATTTAAAGCCGTAATGAGGGCCATAAGTTCCCTTCATATCAGCAGAAGCCATTTTCATTAACTGGGTTCCCTGTTCGATCCCTTTGATCACGCAGTGGAAAGCAGGCTTTCCTTCGCTGTCCAAGCAGATGGCTGCAGTACCGGGAGTCACCTTTCCTTCTGTCATCTTACCTGTGACAACTACGCTTTTTCCTTCTTTTAATGCATAAACTTCGTCTACAGCAAATGAAAATCCATCTGCCTGTGTTTTTTTATTTGAAAATAATCCCATTGTTTCCTCCTAAAATCGGGCATGATATGAAGATTATACAACAGCCCGGCTTAAATGAAAAGCCTTTTATACCAGGAAAGAAGCTGCAATGGCCTTGATGCCTTCCGGATTTTTTGCAAACCATGTGTCAAAATCCATTCCGCTGTCGCTTACAGCATGTCCTAAGGCACATAAGAAATCCGGGATCTGCTCTTCCAATAAAGTTCCCACTTCTTCTCCCATGCGCTCCTGGCCCTGGATATCGCTGCCGTTGATATAAAGGTTAAAAGCAGGTTTTAATACTTTATCGATGGTCTTTGCACCGCCTCTGAAGCCGATCACACCGATCTGGTGGGTACCGCAGGAAGACGGGCAGCCGGAAATATGGATCTTTGGCAGGATACCGTCAGCAAACTGCTCGTTTCTTTCCATTCCTACTAATTTCTGTAAAAGTCCCTGGGAGTCACGGATACCCTGCTGGCATACATGGGCACCGATACAGGCTACTGACTCCTCAAAAATTGTCTTCGCACTGTCTTCTGTTACATGTAAAACAGCTTCTAAGTCTTCTTCCCGGCAGTTGATCACATAGAAGGACTCATCCGGACAGAGACGAAGTTCTGCACCTGGGATCTCACAGATAGCCTTGTATAAGTTTACAAATAAAGATGGATCTGGTGTTCCGCCTACCGGATGGCAGTGTACACTGTAAAGCCCTGGCTGTTTCTGGGTATATACCCGGTTTCTTCCAGAATTTGTAAATACAGCCGTTGAAGCATCACAGCCAGCCTCTGCCTCACAGCCCATTTCAGCCTCAGGAAGCGTTAAAGTCAGGTCCTTTCCTATTTCCCGCACTTCTTTTAACTTCTCTAAAATGCCTCTTTATATTTTTCAAGCCCCACCTAAAGTCTGCTGCATATACCGGCTTCTTGCCTTTGCACGGTTCTCATAATTGCCGTAGGCTAAAAACATCTGGATGCATAGCTTCAATGTAATAAAGGATCTGGTCCTTTTCCACTTTTTCAGCTACCTTTACACCAAAAGCCGGGTTGTTTCCAAGACCACCTGCACTGTAAACATCAAAAGTACCGTCTTCTCTTGCAGCAAAGCCCAGATCACGGAAGGTTGCGTGGGTTAGGTTAGCAGGCGTATTAGAAAAACCTACTTTTAACTTTCTTGGAAGCTTCGGTCCTTTAATATAAGTCATCAGATAATCGGCTGCAGCCAGAGCCCATGGAAGCACATTAAAATATTCCCCATTTTTCAATGCCTGACAACGGAGAAACCGTCACATTTCTCGGGAAATCTCCGCCACCGCCTCTGGTAACAATGCCGCATTTTAAAGCTTCCACAGCAAGAGTCTTTACAGTCGCCTCATCCAGATCATGAAACTGTAAGGTCTGGCAGGTCGTTAAATGCACTCTCTTAATATGATAGGTTTCAATGGCATCTGCAATAAACTTAAGCTTTGCCAGGTCCATTACACCGCCGGACATACGAAGACGCAGCATACTTGCATTTCCGCCACGCTGCGCATAGCTTCCAAAACCGCCGGAAATCCCCTTGTAGGTTTTGGCATCCATTTCCCCTTTGTAAAACTTTTCTGTAGCCTCGTCAAATTCTTTGTAGTCCTCTTTCCAGTCTTCTGGCTGGATCTTCATCTGTTCCATAAGTATCTCTCCTTTTATGCCTCTTCATCCATTTCTGACGCCAGATCTTTCATGCGGTCCTTTTCAAACGCCTGGATGGAAATAGATTTTTTACTTGGATTTGCAAATACAAAGGTTTTATCTACATTCTCCACATAATTCTGGATCTTGTCATTGGTAGCACTGATAATGGCCTGAAAGCCCAGTCCACGGATCAGTTCAATACAGCTTGCCACCTTTTCCGCATCCATCTTGGAAAATGCCTCGTCTAAAATACCAGGCGGATGGACGGCCTCTGCCTTACAGCTGATGACAGGTTAATATGATAGGCCTGTGCTAAAACTTGCAAGAAGCGCCACATATAATGGGTTCTGTCCCTCGCCGCCGGAATTTTTGCGGATCATACGGCTTAAGCCGATCCGGATCACCTCATCCTCATTTTGGATCAGCTGCTGCATGTCAAAAGAAAGATAGGTGCGGTAGTCTGCATATTTTCCATATTTTCCGTGCTTCTTCTAACTGGGCTGCTGTAGCATTTCCGGCTGGGATGAAAATAGCTGATCAGTTCGTTGATCAGATCCCCATACCGGTTTTCATGTTCCATGGAAAAAAGGTCCATCTGGTTTTCCACCCCGGTCTTTAAACTGGCGGGATTGATCTCCAATGACTCATCCATGAACATATCATAAAACCGTCCGTCAGCCCCTTTGCACCGGCCGATCACAAACTGGTATTTATCTTTTCCAAAGTCCAGACGGCTGATGATCCGGTTTAACTCATCCTTGCGCAAAAGAGCGTCCTTGATAGCACTGCGGATCTTGTACATAAAATCGTCCTTAAAATGTTCCACAGCCGCTTTTGCCTGCTTTCCAGCCTGTTCCCTGTAAACTTCCAGGTCATCACAGGAAAGACGGTTTAAGATCTTGTCATACGCTGCATTGTCATTGCTGCTTACAGGAACATTCCTTCCCGGATACCGGCGGATGTATTCACTTCTAAGGCCCATTACATGTTCCTTCGCCTGAACTGCCTTCTGCTCTAAGATCTGGCACTTGGACGCATAAGCCTCTTTTTCCTGGTCAAAGCGTGGATGATCCTTATCTGCCAGATAAGCATTCAGTTCCCGTTCATGTTCCTCGTTTACAGGTACTTCCTTACCCTGACCTGCAGCCTCTGTTTCCAGCTTTAAGATAGTCTGGGAGAAACGTTCCAGTTCATTTTCTTGTTAGGATCTGCTCCTGTAACAGATCTCTCTCCCGTTTCTTTCCGTCACTCAGTTCTAAAACAGCCTGACGGTCGGCTTCTAACTGCTTTACATCCTTCTGGCGAAGCTTTTCCAGCCGTTCAGACAGTTTTTGCTTTTCCTTTAACTGTTCTTTGCGGGTGTCTATATCCTTTAACCACTGGAAATACTCCTCTGTATCCTCTTTTAAGGTTTCCAAAGCAAGGATCCGCTTGCAGTCCTTTAACGTTTCCTCTAACGGATTTCTCTTTTCTGAAACCTCCTCCAGTTCCTTTTCAAGAAGACGGACCCTCTTGCGCATACTGTCTTTTCCAATATAGGCAAGACGGGTATAATTTTCCGGATTGATATACTGGAGTCGGAAAGTATGATATAAAAGACAGTCCGGGGTAATACCAATGGCATTGGCCTGTAATTCCTCAATGGTATTACATTTGATCACCTTGCCAAGAAGCAGGTTCATATAAGGCTTTAAATAAGTCTCCCGTACACTTACTTCCTCTGCCAGGGATCCCTTTAAGGCGTCATTGTCATATCCGGCTGCTTTCTCCGTATCCAGCACAGCGATATTCCAGAATTTCTTCTTATCCAGTTCCCTGTAAATAGAAAGGGCTGTTTTCGCGTATTTGGGAGCAACCACCAGGTTTAACTTATTTCCCCCAAGATAACCTTCAATGGCATTGCGCCACTGGTCGTTTTTCACTTCCAGAAGGTCTGCCAGGATATACACATCTACGCCTTTGCCTGTTTCCTCTAAAAGACGTCTTTGCAGATAAGACCTTGCCTCTTCCAGATAAGAAGGATAGGCTTTATTACCTGCCTTTAACTGTTCCAGTTCCAATTTTTTCAGCTTCTCAGACTTCTTTAATTCATTGATCTGGCTTACTGTCTCCTGACGCAGTTTTTCCGTATCAGCAGCCATGGATGCCAGGGAAGCTTTTAAACGTTCCAAAACCGGTCTGGTAATCGTCCGTGTTTCAAATTCTTCCAGATCCCATAATGTCTGATTAGAAACGATTTCTTCCTCTTCCCACTTCTTTAAAGCCAGCAGCGTCTTCTGCCACTTGGCTTCACTGTGGCCTAACTGCTCGCAAAGGGCATTTAAAGAGGTAAGCTGCTGCTTTAATTCCTCATATCCGGTAGAAGCGATCCTTTTAAGAAGTTCATCACTGTTTGCAGTCAGCTCCCCGATCTGTTGTTCCGCTGACTTTTTGGCCTCATCTAACTGGAGCAGATCTTCTTTGCCGTGTTCTGTCTTTTCGTGGAGCATACGGATCTTGGACCTGGTATCCAGAAGATCCAGTTTCTTTACAAACCAGTGATATTTCTCTAACTTGTCATGGATCAGGCGATATTCCCCATATGCATCATGGATCGCAGTCAGCTTATCGATCTCCTGGCAGGTATCATCGATCTTTCGCTGCATCCGTCCATACTGCATAACACTTTCCTGCATGTCCTCAATATGGATGTTCTGTTCCGTACAGATATATTCCTTTACAAAATCTTCCAGGCGGATGTTCATACGGAAAGGAATGGCCCGCTTAAAAAGCAATGGGAACTTTTCGCTGTCAAGACCTCCTAAATAGCTGTCATAAAGGATCCTGCGAAATCTCTCATTATGGGAAGTGGAAAAATAATCTTCCTTGCTGTAATGTTCCCTTAAATACTGTTCTACTTCGCTGATGGACATAGGCCTTGAAGGTGTCCTGTATTCATTTTCCCATAAAGGACCTTTGTGCCAGAAGAAACGTCTGGAAACTTCATTGGAAGCTGTGTTTACATCAAAGACAACACCGATACACTGATATTCTTCTGTGCAGGTCTGCTGCATTTCCAGTACAATGGTAGAACTGAAATTCTGGTTGCGCAGATAGGAAAATTCATTATTTTCCCCGATATTTACCATACCGCGCAGATATTCAATCAGGCTACGGTCCGAGTCATCAGCAGCAGCCTTGTTAAAGAAGCCGCGGCCGTCTGTATTGGCATAAAGGACCAGCTGCAATGCGTCAATAACCGTAGACTTTCCGCTTCCTGAGTGACCGGTAAAGAAATTGATCTCCTTATTCAGGGAAAGGATCTTTCTGGAAATATAATGCCAGTTGTTTAAACAGATCCTGGTAAATGCCAGAAAAGGAGCATTATTCTTCTGTTCCATCTTCGTTTCCTCCTTCCTCTGCCAGATCAGGTTCTATACGCTCTGTATCCCCATTATCAAAATCCTGTAAAAGGGCCCGTACATCATCCCCTAAAAGGACTACGTTAATACAGGGATAAATCATAAAAGGACTGGAGCTGTTCAGATCATCTAACAGTTCCAAAGGCTCTATGATCTGATATTTTCTTAACAATGCTATGGTGCGCCGGATATCCGTAGGTGCAGGCTGACGTTTAAACAGACGGTAACCTCCTAACTTCTCCTGGATTTCTCCCAGAGTCGTATAAACATTTACACTGGTGGAAACATTTTCCATCTGTTCGTCATAGATCAGCTTTAATGCCAGAAGATAAAGAGTGGCCAGTTTTGGAAGTTTTTCTCCAAGCAGATCCTCTCCCTGTACATAAATGATCCCTAAATGGCTGTTTTCTGTCAGCTCGATCCCGGCAACAGCCAGATAATGGCGGATAAAAGGGAAATGTTTACTGATGGTGCGGTAAGCTGCCGTATACTGAAGCCGCTCTGTCTTTTTATCGTATTTGCGCTCCAATACAAAGGTCTGGCGCAAAAGCAGACGGATGGAGTCGGTGATCTCCTTTTGCTGTTCTTCTGTCAGATTATCAAAATAGGGGATCTGCCAGTCATTCTGCCAGTTAGTTTCATTCTCCGGGATCAGATCGGATGTATCATTCACGGGTATTCCTCCTTACAAATTGGAATTCAGGATAAGTATAAGGACCATTCTTTATGGGCTTTGCATCACTTTCCACTGCTTTGTAACGGCTTTTGGTCCGTGTGGAATAGTCATAGGCAAGGATCAGTTTTTCAAAATCCTCATCCGAAGACACAGTATTCTGATCTACTTTCATGGTGCCATTTTCCATATGATCCTGGATGAAATCTTCAATCTCCCGCCTGCTGTAACGGTTCTTTACTTTGTTGTAATTTAAGATCTCTTCTTCCGAAAGTTCCGGCAGTTCCTTTTCATCCGGCAGCTGTTTTGCAAAGTCCGTTCTTGGGCGGCGCTGCTTATAAAGAGCTTCTTCTGATAACAGGCCTGTCTGGGAAAGGTTCATACGGCTGCCTACCGCCTGGATCATATCCTCATCTCCGTTATTGGCGGACAGACGGTTTAAGAGCTGGATCACCAGCCCTTTCATATCGTCTTCCTGATTTAATAAATAGCCCAGTCTTGTTACCGTAGCTTTTACATAACGGGAATGTTCCCTGTCAATGTTGGTGATCCTGTGCTCAATGTCATCAAAGCCCCGTTCTAACTGATCCAGCTTTTGAAGGATCAAAGACAGGTCCATTCCCTCTGCCATACGTTTCTGCCACTGTTCATCTTCCCGCATGGAACGGATCCAGGTCTTAATATCCGTCTTATAAAGATAAAAATTGTCAGAAGTCTTTAAGATGTGGTACTTTTTATTCACTACTTCCTGTACATATCCCTCTAAATGGTCTTTTAAAAGCTGGGAATAATCCTTCTGCTCCAGAAGGCTTCCAAAAAAGGTATCCATATTGTGGAGCAGGTCCTGAAGGGATTTATTTAATTTCCGCGTATTGATGATCGCTGTATCCAAAAGGCCGATCCCGGCACGGCTGTCATTTTTCAGGGAAAACAGGATGGCATATACGTTCTGGATATAAATCTGGGTCTCATCTTCCTGTTCATTGGAAAGACGGTGAAAGGCCTCGATCATCACAGCCGCGTAGTCCGGAATGACAATGTTCACGGTCATGGTGGAATAATCATCTACTTTCCGCAGCCACCCTGTTTTTAACAGCCAGTTTAACACACGGGTTGCCGGAGGTTCTAACTGGTCCTCCTCTTCCTCCAGTTCATCCTGCCAGATCACATACCGCTTCTGGGCAAAATAACTGCTTAAAAGCTGGATGCACATTTCTCGGCTGAGAAAGTAATTACTGTATTCATATTCCTCATTGATCTTTAAAAGTGCTTCTATGTAGGTGGCGCGGTTGACGGAACGGAACAGGCTCCAGAAACGTTCCGGTATCTCATGCATTAAATTTGTTTTCAATCTGTATTACTTCCCTTCCAGCTGGTTTTTCAGATAAAGAAGCGCATTGGTAACGATGCAGCCATGGTCAACGGCAATGCCCTTTGACTCTAATAAGTGATAGGTCTCTTCCTTGATCAGAGGATGACCGGAATAAGTGATCTCCACCTTTGCAGAAACATCAATGCCCTGCTCCTTATTGGTTAAAGACAGCTCCCACACCTCTACAGATGACTGGTCTTCCTTTTCCTCTGTGCTTAAACGTTTCAGATCCACATCCAGCCACTGGGCATCTTTTGCGTCATCTGCAGCCTGTACTTTCAGATCTCCTTCTACCAAAGCCAGATAGGAGGTAGTAATGATACGCCATCTTGGATCACGCTGCCATTCTCCCCAGGTACGCATCTGGCGCAGTGGCAGTCCCTTTACACAGGTCTCTTCTTCCAGTTCTCTGGCAGCACCTTCACTGATGTCCTCTTTCAACTCTACAAAGCCTCCTGGAGTCGCCCAGAAACCGATACTTGGATGATTGCTGCGCTTTACCATAAGAACCTTTAATGGCTGTCCCCAGTGGGTCAGTTTTTCTTCACATCTGACTACTACAATATCAGCTGTGTTGCACAGGCTTTCATACTTGGCCGGATTATAATGCTCTAAAAACTCCTCTAAAGACTGTCCAGCCGGGTTTTTCTCACCTGTACCATAAAATCTCCTTAAATCACTTAAAAATGCCATAAAAATGCCCTCCTTCTTGTACTGCTGTACATTTATCGCGTTTTTTCTTCGGTCAGCCCCTTTAATATGCCAGGGATATCATAAGAATTTCCGGTCATATACGGGATCACTCCGGCTTCACGTAAGGCTTTGCCGGTTACCGGGCCAATGGCGATCACTTTGACACCTGCAGGTATCTGGAAATGCTTTAAAAATGCTTTCGCGCCTGAGGCACTGCCAAAGACCAGGTGGCTGCACTGTGAAAGGAGTGTTCCGTCAGCAAGAGGCTTCCCTTTTACATGATACAACGCCAGGTCTTTATAAAAAATATCTTGTTTTTCCAATTCTTTGCTCAAATTTACACTGCCGTCTTTGGAACGTGCCAAAAGCACATGATCTGAAGGAGTCAGAACATTAATAAGAGCTTCTGCCAGGCTTTGGCTGCAGTACTCTTTTGGCATCAGATCCGCCTGAAAGCCATGGGCTTTCAAAGCCTGTCTGGTGGCTTCTCCGATCACGGCAAAATGAAGACTGCATAAAAGCCGCAGATCCCCGTTTTCCTGGTTTAAAAACCGGTCAAAGAAAATTTCCACTCCGTTTACACTGGTAAAGACCAGCCAGGTGAAGTTTTGTTTTAAAATAGCTGTAAGTGAAGAGTTCGGATTTGAAGAGTCTGGATCTTCTGAAAACTCTTCTGAAAATGCCTCCGGTACCACTTCCATTTTCATTACAGGAAGTGTTTTGGCGCCCTGGGATTTTAAAGCAGTTTCTAAACGGGCTGTAAAAGAAGAGGTACCGGTGATCCCGACTGTAAGCCCGGATAATGGCTTGTCATCAATCTTATCACCTGTCATTTCTTCTGATCGCAGGTCAAAAGCTGCGGTCTCCCCTACAACAATGATCGCAGGTGTTTTAAGACCTGCCTTAAGGCTTTTCTCATAAATGGTTTCCAGTGTACCTCTGACTGTGCGCTGACTGGCAAGAGAGCCATCTTCGATCACAGCTGCCGGTGTATCCGGGCTTTTTCCCCCTTTTATAAGACCTTTTGCAATATGCTCCAGATTGGAAAGTCCCATAAGAAAGACCAAAGTTCCCTCACAGGCACCATATAAAGCCAGCTCTGCCTCTGACTGGGCCCCCTTTAAGGTGTGTCCGGTGATCACATGAAAGCTGCGGCTTACATTTCTGTGTGTGACCGGTATACCAGCCAGTTCCGGAACAGATACGCAGGAAGTAATACCCGGCACCAGCTCCAGGGGATCTCTTTTTCTTTTAAAGCCAGGATCTCTTCTGAACCACGGCCGAAAACAAAAGGAGTCCCCGCCTTTTAAGCGAACTACTTTATTTCCTTCTAAAGCCAGCTGTACCAGAAGTTCATTGATCTGATCCTGTTTCATAGAGTGGCAGCCTGCCTGTTTTCCTACATAAAAAGTTTTACAACGGGAAGGAACCCAGGAGAGAAATTCTTTTGATGCCAGATGATCATAAACCAGGGCGTCACAGCTCTCTAAGATTTCCTTCCCCTTTAAGGTAATAAGACCCGGATCTCCAGGACCTGCTCCTATAAGATAGACAACTCCTTTTTTCATATCCTTTTAAGTCCTTTCCCTGTTTCTTCGATCATTTTTTCAAGGCTTTCTCTGTCTGTATTTTCCTGTAACACACACATGACGGACCTTTTTATCTTTTAATTCGCCCGGACAGCCTGCAGCCTGTATGATCAGTTTTCCCTCTTCCATTCTGGCATAGACACCAACCGGTTCGTGGCAGCCTGCATTCAAGTATGCAAGTACCCCTCTTTCTGCATCTAAACAGATATGAGCGTCCGGGCAATCAATAACTGAGGCAAGTTTTGCGGCAGGACTGCCTGTTTTTGCCTCTACGGCAAGAATGCCCTGTCCTCCGGCAGGAATAAAATGTTTCGGATCTAAAGGATAAAAATGGAATTCTTCCCCTTTCACAGATCCCCAGTCTTGCAAGACCTGCCTGAGCCAGTACAATGCCGTCATAAAGCCCCTTCTTTTTAATTTATTAAGACGGGTGTGTACATTTCCTCGAAGAGTCTGGAAAACAGGTTCTGGTATGTTTGCATTTACAGGCCATACTTCTTTCCAACATTCTTCTAAGAAGCACTGTCTTCTTGGACTGGAAGTCCCTACAATAAAGCGTGGACAGACGAAAGAAGAAAAATCTGTATCTGCCCTTGTGACCAGCACATCTCCCGGATAGGCTCTTTCTGATACAGCTGCAATGCACAGGCCTTCTTCTAAGCAGGCAGGCATATCCTTGGCACTGTGTACAGCCAGGTCGATCTCTCCGCTTAAAAGGGCATCTTCCAGCTCTGATACAAATACGCCTTTTCCTCCAAATGCCTGTAAGGGGCTGATCAGGTTTTTATCTCCTAATGTATCTGATGTAACGATCTCTGTTTCAAGTCCCGGATATGCCTTTTTCAAAAGATCTTCAATAATATAAGTCTGTTTTAAAGCCAGTTCGCTTTTCCGGCTTCCGATCCGTAATTTAAGTTCTGTCATATGGTTCCTCATCTGCTATGATCTCATCGATCTGTTCTCTTGTTAAAGGCTGGTCCTGCTCTGCAGCAAGAGTGGCCATTTTCTTAAAAACTTCTTTTCTCTTTTGGGAAGACTCAGGAAAAAGAGACAGAATCTCCGGACGCAGGCTGCCTAACTGCTCTGCGATTTCTCCTGTATGTTCCGGTATCACCTGACGGATCCGTTCTTTTATGATCTGGGTAAGAACAGGGCTTGCACCGCCGCTGGATATGGCAATATTTACAGGGCCCTCCTTAAGCATGGACGGAAAGATAAAACTGCATTCATCCTTTACATCTACTACATTGACCGGGATCTTCTTCTGTCTGCAATAATCGGAGATCTTTGCATTTAAAACCTCGTCAGAAGAGGCAGCGATCACAAAATCAGCATCTGCCAGATCATCCTCTACAGAAAAAAGCCGTCTGTACAGTTTCAGACGGCTCCCAAAGGACGGTTCCTCTGCCAGAGCGGATAACCCGGCATTCCATTCCGGGGAAACGACCTTGATAGTTGCACCAAAAGGAAGCAGGTCACATACCTTGCGGTATGCAACCTTTCCTCCTCCTGCAATGACACAAAGTTTTCCCTCAATATCCATATAGAAAGGAAAATATCCCATTATCTGTCCTCCCCAGGTACATCCTCTTTTTCATCCGGATCATCCAGGTCATCCTCATGTTCATCTTCCCATGAGTCATATTCATCATCTGGATATTCTTCCGGAAGATCTTCTGAATGATCAGAAACTTCATCCCCGGATCCATCATCATCATCCGGTTCCGGCATTGTGCGCTCTCTTAAAGCATTCTTGCGCTCATTTACAAGACGTTCAAATTCTTCCTCACTGCAGCCCATATCAGCCAGTCTCTTGCGGCGTTTCTCACGAAGAACACGCATCCGTTCTTCTTCCTGCTTTCTCTGGATCATAAACCAGACCACAGCAGCTGCGATCAGGAGAACCACTACACCAGCTCCTGCAGCAATATAAGTTGCTTTTGTAAGTTTCAGAGGTTTTTTCTCTTTGTCTGCTGTGGAAGAGGTTCCTGTTTTTTGCTGCATCGGTAGTATTCTCACTGCCTGCAGTTTCGTTATCTGTACCATCTTCTGCAGATACCGGTTGCAGAGGCTGCCTTTGTACTGTAGACCCAGGCAACACCGATCTGACGGTCATTGTATGTATAAATAATACGGGCAACTGCGCCTTCCGGATGGCTTGCAGGGATCTCTGTCTGAAGATATTTGTCTGCATCTGAAAACTGGGCATCATTTGGCAGGGTTACAACTGCCTTTTCATCTAAATAAAGATCGGAAGGAGAATAAGTCTCATCTCCAATGGTCACAGGTTCTTCCCCTGTTACATAGTCTGTTTCATTT
>ENA-OQDL01000408-OQDL01000408.1-human-gut-metagenome-genome-assembly--contig:-NODE-408-length-28093-cov-3.083602_pt1 | contig 28093 bp, 27 predicted proteins | sample MGYA00242782_ERZ504609 | MGnify/ENA primary metagenome ERZ504609 (study PRJEB26092, sample SAMD00036320) | human gut metagenome | host: Homo sapiens | study: EMG produced TPA metagenomics assembly of... | reverse complement strand
AGAATTTGGTGAGGAAGGTTTTTATCTTTTTTAATCCCTAGATCGTCTATTTGTGTTGCCCGCCTACCGGCGGGCATTTTTAATTCAAAAGAGCGCCGGCGGCGGTCTTTCCTATAAAGTAAAAAAATTTAACCCCCCGCTGGTTAGCGGGGGTTTTATTATATATTCTTCACTCACGAACCACGCGCTTACGCGCTCCACTGCCCGCTTTCGCGGGCGGTTCGTTCGTTAATGGCTTGCAAAAAATCAAAATGTCTGCTACCGCAGCCGCTTATTTTTTGGCTGCGCACATTACATTATTTCACAACCTTTGGCTTTCTGGTTGCTCTCTTCTTTGGTGCCGGAGCTTCTTCACGGTTTTCCTTTGCTACGATATTGTCCTGGCTCTTGTAGATGGAGTGAGCAGCAACACAGCCTCTTACGCTGGATAATGGGTAGATGTTGCTTTCCTTACCTACAACAGTTCCTGGATTAAGAACACTGTTGCAGCCTACTTCTACGCCATCACCAAGGATCGCGCCAAATTTCTTAAATCCGGTAGCTACGTCCTTATCTTCTGCGTGTACTACAACTAAAGACTTGTCAGACTTTACATTGGAAGTAACTGCGCCTGCGCCCATATGAGCCTTATATCCAAGTACGGAGTCACCAACATAGTTAAAGTGTGGGATCTGTGCTTCGTCAAAGATCAGAGCATTCTTTAATTCACAGGAGTTGCCTACAACAGCGCCAGCGCCGATGATAACATTTCCTCTTAAGAATGCGCTGTGACGTACATTTGCGCCTTCACAGATGATCATAGGACCAGCCATCATAATGGTAGGTGCTACTTTTGCGCTCTTGTGTACCCAGATATCAGTGCCGATCTTGCGGTATTCATTTTCCGGAAGAAGAGGTCCTAAAGAACGGATGAAATCACCGATCTCCGGAAGTACTTCCCAGGCATAAGTATGATTATCAAAAATTCTCTCAGCAATTGTATGGCTTGTATCAAACAGCTCTTTAATTTTCATTTCCTTCAGTTTCATTGTAATCAGTTCTCCTTTTTTGTTTTGTAAAAGGCGGCAGCCGCGTCAAAAAGTCCCCGCATATCATACTGGTTATTCAATCTGGTCACGTTTACAGTGCGCATTGCAACAAAACGTTCCAGTTTTTCCATGTATTCATCCGATGTAATGGAACCTTCCGCCACATAAGTCAGACCTTTTTCCCAGCTGGCAGTCAGCTCAGGATTTAATAACTGCCTGATGGAGTGGTCCACCACTTCATAAACCATCTCTCCCAACAGAGACGGGGTTATCACCTGGGTCTTCTGATTTAAACTCAGATATTTGATACTGACCAGTTTTTTCAGTATCTCCGCTCTGGTGGCACTGGTGCCGATGCCGCTGCCCTTGATCTGGGCCCGCAGCTCCTCATCTTCGATCAGCTGGCCGGCATTTTCCATAGCCAGGATCATGGAACCGGAGGTATATCTTTTTGGTGGAGAAGTCTCTCCTTCCTTCACCTTCAGATCCGCTATAGTAAGTATAGCATTTTTTTTCAAATCTGCAAGCACCTGTAACAGCAGAGTTCGGTCAACTTTCGGAATTTCCGCGTTTTTTTCATCTGTTTGTGCAGAATTTCCCTCTTTCTCATCAGAAAAGGTCTCCTGGATGCTGCTTTTCTTTGCCAGGTTCACATCTGCCACCTTTAAATAACCAGGTTCTGACAGCACTTTAAAGCTTGCAAAAAACTGTTCTTTTTTCCGTTCCAGTACCAGACTGTATTTCTGGTAAATGGCAGCCGGATAAAAAATGCTTAAAAACCGGCGGCAGACTACCTGATAGACCTTTTCAGATAACGGGGACAGTCCGCGCAAGTTTCCCATTCCCTGTCCTGTGGGAATGATGGCATAATGGTCTGTGATCTGCTTGTCATTGACATAACGGGTCTTTGCGATCCCTTTAAAACTTCCAAGATCCATTGCTTCTTTTGCAAAGCCTGCCATTGGTTCATAGCGCATGAGGCCGTTTATATTTTTATAGATCTCCTTTGCAACAGCTGTTGAAAGGACTCTGGCATCAGTTCTCGGATATGTGACCAGCTTTTTCTCATACAGCTCCTGGACCACTTTCAAAGTCTCATCCGGGCTTATTTTAAACATTTTGGAACAGTCATTCTGAAGTTCCGCAAGGTTATAAAGAAGAGGCGGATTTTTCGTTTCTTTCTTCTTTTCTTTGGAAAGGACTTTTGCCTCTAAAGGCGGTTCTTCTTTTAAGTAGGCAATCAGCTCTTCTGCTTTCTCCCGCTCTTTAAAACCATTTTCTTTATAAAGATAGGGCGTTCCAAAATATTTAGAGCCTTCTACCGCCTTCCACTCTGCGTCTAACAGCACAGGTGTACCGTCTTTTGCAGTTGCCTGAAAGCTTCCAAGAACACGGTAGAACGGGGTTTTTACAAAGTTTCGTATTTCCCGCTCCCTGCGGACTACCATTCCCAGGACACAGGTCATAACACGGCCTACGGAAAGGACTGTAAATTTTGTTCCCAGATACTGGGACATAGACGGTCCATAGCGCAGGGTCAGTACTCTGGAAAAATTGATACCCATAAGGTAATCTTCTTTGGCTCTTAAGTAAGCAGAGGCAGAAAGGTTGTCATATTCAGACTCATCTTTCGCTTCCCGGATCCCGCGAAGGATCTCCTCTTCGGTCTGGGAGTCGATCCACACACGCTTCTGGCACTTGTCTTTTACACCTGCCATCTGGGCCACCAAACGGTAAATATATTCTCCTTCCCGTCCGGAGTCGGTGCAGACATAAATAGTATCTACATCCGGTCTTGTAAGAAGTCCTTTTACAATGGAAAACTGCTTTTCCACATTTGGTATTACTTCATATTTAAATTCTTTTGGCAAAAAAGGAAGTGTATTCAGACTCCAGCGCTTGTATTTCATATCATAGGCTTCCGGGTAACTCATGGTCACCAGATGTCCCACGCACCAGGTGACGATCGCCTCATCTGACTCGATATAGCCGTCTCCGCGACGTCCCCGTATTTTCAATGCATCTGCAAACTGCTGGGCTACACTGGGCTTTTCCGCAATGTATAATGATTTTGACATTTGATTCCTCATTATTTAAAGACATATTTTATAAGTATACCATTTTTTCAGGGCTCTTGCAAGAAGTTATAAAGGACAGTCCAAAGCCATTTTCCGGCAATAGACTGTCCTTTTGGTACTGTATATTTTTGAAGATCTGCCTGCCGGCAGTATCCGTCTGACCTTATTCTGCGTAGAACTTATAAATGGTAGTTGTCTTATAAGTATCTCCTGCTTTTAAGATCGGTGACGGGAAGTTTGGCTTATGGCAGGCATCTGGATAGTACTGTGTCTCAAAGCAGAACGCATGGCGTCTGTCATAGTGGGCACCGCCTTTTCCAGGGCGCTCATCTTTTAAGAAGTTTGCAGTATAAAACTGCATTCCAGGAAGATCTGTGTATGCTTCCATTACACGGCCGCTTGCTGGATCTTTTGCCTTACCTGCAATGCCAAGAACGCCTGCTTCATGGTTTAATACCCAGTTGTGATCGTATCCATGTCCAAGGATCAAAGCCTCAAAATCAGCTTCAATGTCCTGTCCGATCGGTTTCATCTTTGTAAAATCCATAGGAGTTCCTGCTACCGGAAGGATCTCTCCTGTTGGGATGGAAACCGCGTCTGCAGGTGTGTATGTATCAGCTGCAAGCCATACCTGCTGATCCATTACAGGACCGCTGTTATGTCCGGCCAGGTTGAAATAGCAATGGTTGGTAAAGTTAGCTACTGTGTCTGCATCTGCAACCATGTTGTAATCGATCTTTAAGCAGCTGTCCTCTGTTAAGGTATAGCTGATGCGGATCTTTGCATTTCCAGGGTATCCCTGATCTCCGTCCGGGCTGTTTAAGAAGAAGTCCAAACGGCTGCCTTCTGCTGTCTCATATGCCCAGCTTTCCCATAAACGGCTGTGATACAGATCCGGACCACTGTGCAGGTTGTTAGGACCATTGTTTGCCTCTAATTTATAATCTTTCCCGTCAATGGTGATCACTGCGTTTCCAATACGGTTTGCATTTCTGCCGATGGGGGCGCCAAAATGAGGTGTATTTGCCTGATAGCTTGCAAGATCGTCATAGCCTAAGATCACATCTGCCATGTTGCCATCACGGTCCGGAACCAGCATTTTGGTCCAGGTTGCCCCAAGTTCAATAAACGACGCGCTGACACCGCTTTTATTGGTCAGTGTGTACTCGTATACTTTTTCCCCGGAAGGCATAACACCAAATTCTTTTTTCTGAATAGCCATAAGAAAACCTCCTTATAATTAATCTGTAACTAATCCAATGTCCCCCCGGCAAAATACCAGGAGGACAAAACATACTTCTTATACTTATTATTTAGCTGCGATATATCCCTTAGCTGTAAGAAGTTCTGCACACAGAACTGCACCGCCTGCTGCACCTCTTACGGTGTTGTGGGAAAGTCCTACAAATTTGTAGTCATATACGGTATCTTCTCTTAAACGGCCTACAGAGATGCCCATACCATGTTCAAAATCTACATCCAGGCTTACCTGTGGACGGTTGTCTTCTTCCAGATACTGGATGAACTGCTTTGGAGCACTTGGAAGTTCCAGTTCCTGAGGAATGCCCTTGAAGTTTACTAACTTCTCGATCAGCTGTTCCTTGGTTGGTTTCTTTTTAAACTTAACAAATACAGCTGCTGTATGTCCGTTTAATACAGGAACACGGATGCACTGGCAGGTGATCACAGGGCTTTCTGCCTTTACGATCACACCGTTTTCAATGTGGCCCCAGATACGCAGTGGCTCCTGCTCGCTCTTTTCTTCTTCTCCGCCGATGTATGGGATGATGTTTCCTTCCATTTCAGGCCAGTCCTTAAAGGTCTTTCCTGCGCCGGAGATTGCCTGGTAGGTAGTTGCAACTACTTCATATGGCTCATATTCCATCCATGCAGTTAAAACAGGTGCGTAGCTCTGAATGGAGCAGTTTGGCTTTACTGCGATGAAGCCTCTGGTAGTTCCCAGACGCTTTTTCTGGAATTCGATCACATCAAAATGTTCTGGGTTTACCTCCGGAACGACCATAGGAACGTCTGGAGTCCAACGATGTGCGCTGTTGTTGGAAACAACCGGTGTTTCTGTCTTTGCGTATTCCTCTTCAATGGCACGGATCTCATCCTTGGTCATATCCACTGCACTGAATACGAAGTCTACACTGGCAGCTACTTTCTCTACTTCGTTTACGTTCATAACAACCAGCTTCTTTACAGCTTCCGGCATAGGAGTGGTCATTTTCCAGCGGTCACCTACTGCTTCTTCGTAGGTCTTTCCTGCTGATCTTGGGCTGGCAGCTACTGTAACTACCTCATACCATGGGTGATTTTCCAGCAGAGAGATAAATCTCTGTCCTACCATACCTGTTGCACCTAAGATACCAACTCTTAATTTCTTTTCCATAGTTCCTCTCCTCATCTTCCGCAGGGCTTTGGGGCAGCCGCTGCTTTCGTTTTTGCCCCGTATCGGGGAGTCTTTCCTTATACTATAACAAAGTCGGGAAAAATGCAACTAAAAATTCGTCTTTTGCGCACATTTGTATTTATATCGCGGACATGGCTTTATTTTTGTTTGTCAGAAGTTTAGTTCAAACGGACTTTACTGCCTTTTCCATCTCTTTTTGCCAGTTTCAACCTGTTTAAATGAACTTCTTTGCCTTTATAGTCGATGATCGGATTTTCACCGATGAGATATACTGTTTCCAGTTCTTCATTCTTTGCTAAGCGGATACCACGGACACCTCTGGAGGCTTTCTTAAGAACAGAGATCTCCTCTAACGGGAACCGCAGGAACGTTCCATTTGTAGTCTGAAGCACTACATCTGTTTCCCCGTTTATCATTGTTACAGAAACCACACTGTCCTCTTCCTGAAGCTTGGTAGCTGCTACCATACGGTTGTTGGTCTCAAATTCTTCTCCAGGCACCTGTTTTACCATGGCAAGACGGGTTGCAAATAAAAGGATGCGGCCTTTCAGTTCACGGGCTGTAGTGAGAAGGCAGATGGTCTCATTTCTGCCATCGTATTTACTTAAGTTCTCAATAGGAACGCCTTTGTCACGCAGCTTGCCGGATGGAATATCCAAAGCCTTGATCTGGTGAAGGACACCGGCAGAGGTGAACAGACAGATCTTATCTGTATTTAAGCAGCGGAGCACATGAACCTGTTCTGTATCTACGGTCTCCTGGTTGCGTTCGTAGGTAGATTTATCAAGAAGCTTGCAATAGCCGAAGCGGTCCATAACGAAAACAACTTCCTGAACGGAAATTTCATTTTCCACATAAACAGCCTCTGCCCCGTCTTCAATACGGGTCCGTCTTGGAATAGCAAATTCTGCTTTGATGGCAGCCAGATCATCTTTGATCACCTGGTTCATAACCGCTCTGCTGCCAAGGATCTTCTTGTATTCGGCGATCTTCTTTAAAGTCTCTCTGTGTTCTTTTTCAAGGGCTAATATTTCCAATCCGATCAGCTTATACAGACGCATTTCCAGGATCGCAGATGCCTGACGCCCTGTAAAATGAAGCTTCTTTGCATCTTCTTCAAAACCGGCTACTTTAAAATGAATATTGGAAATGTCGCCGTTTACCAGACATGCCTTGGCATCTTTTAAATTCTTAGAACCACGTAAAATGGCAATGATCAGGTCAATACAGTCACAGGCTGCGATCAGACCTTCCTGGATTTCTTTCTTATCCAGTTCTTTTTCCAGAAGCACATTGTATTTGCGCTCGGTATTCTGATACTGGAATTCCATGAAATTACGCAGGATGCCTTTTAAGTTTAATGTTTCCGGCCTGCCGTCTGCAATGGCAAGCATGTTGACACCAAAAGTATCTTCTAACTTGGTCTTCTTATAAAGAATATTTTTAATACGGTCAATATCTGCGTCCTTGCGAAGTTCTAACACAATGCGGATACCGTCCTTATTGGACTGGTTGGAAATGTCCACTACATCGGTCAGCTTCTTGGACTCTACCAGATCTGCCACATCTACCAGGAATTTATTAATACCTGCACCGATCATGGTATAAGGAATCTCTGTGATGATCAGTTTGTCCTTATCAACTTTCCGCTTGCCCAGTTCTACCTCAAAACGGCCTCTTAATTTGATCTTGCCAACACCTGTTTCATAGATCTGTGGCAGCTCGCTTTTATTTGCAATAATGCCTCCGGTTGGAAAGTCAGGTCCCGGCAGATATTCCATCAGTTCTTCTGTAGGAGCTGCCGGATCATCAATATATGCCTGGACTACATCCACTACTTCCCCTAAATTGTGGGTAGGAATGCTGGTACTCATACCAACGGCAATTCCCTCTGCGCCGTTTACTAAAAGGTTTGGCACACGTACAGGAAGGACTTCCGGCTCTTTTTCTGTTTCATCGTAGTTTGGCACGAAATTAACGGTCTTGTCCAGGTCTTTTAAATAAACTTCCTGGGCAAATTTCTCCAGTCTTGCCTCTGTATATCGCATAGCCGCAGCCCCGTCCCCTTCAATGGAGCCGAAGTTTCCGTGGCCGTCTACCAATGCCATTCCTTTTTTGAATTCCTGGCTCATGACAACTAAGGTATCATAAATGGAGCTGTCGCCGTGTGGATGGTATTTACCCATGGTATCGCCTACGATACGGGCTGATTTTCTGTGTGGTTTATCATGGTCCAGATGAAGCTGGCTCATGTCATAGAGAACACGGCGCTGAACTGGCTTTAACCCGTCTCTTGCATCCGGGATCGCTCTTGCAGTGATAACGCTCATGGAATAATTCATGTAGCTTTTCTGCATTTCCTCGCTGTATTCGGTTCTTAATATCTTCTCCGCCATATCTGTCTGTCCTCTCTGTTATGCGTCGATCTTTGCTTCGTCTGCATGTTCATAAATAAACTGGCGGCGGGGTCCTACCTCACTGCCCATAAGCATTTCTGTTACTTCTGACGCCATTCTAGCATCTTCGATCTCTACCCGTTTTAATACACGCCGCTCCGGGTCCAGTGTAGTCTCCCAAAGCTGCTCTGCATCCATTTCACCAAGACCTTTGTAGCGCTGTAAGGTAAAATCACCGGTGTGGTTTCTGCGGTAGCGTTCCAGATCTTTTTCATCATAGAGATACTGTTCTTCTCCCTTTTTCGGGATCACTTTAAATAACGGCGGCATGGCAATGTATACATGCTCGTCGTAGATCAGCTCCGGCATGAAACGGTAAAGGAAAGTCAATAATAAGGTATCAATATGGCTTTCCGTCTACGTCCGCATCGGTCATAAGGATGATCTTGTCATAGCGCAGTTTTGTGATGTCAAAATCGTTTCCGTAGCCTTCGGAAAAGCCACAGCCAAAGGAATTGATCATGGTCTTGATCTCTGCATTGGCCAGAACCTTATCCATAGATGCTTTTTCTACGTTTAAGATCTTTCCACGGATGGGAAGGATGGCCTGGTACTGACGGTTTCTGGCTGTTTTTGCGGAACCGCCCGCGGAGTCTCCCTCTACGATAAAGATCTCACATTTAGAAGCGTCACGGCTTTCGCAGTTTGCCAGCTTTCCGTTGCTGTCAAAGGAAAATTTGGACTTGGTAAGCATGTTGGTTTTTGCTTTTTCTTCGGCCCTGCGGATCTTTGCAGATTTCTCTGCGCAGCCAATCACGCCTTTTAATACTTCTACATTCCGGTCAAAGTAAAGCTGCAGCTGGTCACCGGTTACAGTAAATACAGCCTTGGTAGCATCTGCGCTGGCAAGCTTTGTCTTGGTCTGTCCTTCAAAAATAGGATCCGGGTGCTTTACAGCGATCACGGCTGTCATACCGTTTCTGGTATCGGCACCTGTAAAGTTGGAGTCTTTGTCCTTTAAAATGCCAAGCTCTCTGGCATAAGAGTTGATCAGAGCTGTAAATTTGGTCTTAAATCCAGCTAAATGGGTACCGCCTTCCTGGGTGAAAATGTTGTTGCAGAAGCCAAGGATATTTTCCTCAAAGGTATCTACGAACTGAACGCAGGCTTCTACCTCGATCTTGTCTACTACACCCTTAAAATAGATGGGGTCATGGATCGGTGTTTTTCCTGTATTTAACTCTTTTACGTAGGCGATAATGCCTTCCGGTTCGTGGTAAGTTACCTTCTCTTCTTCCCCACTTCTGCGGTTTTCATAGTGGATCATCAGGTTTGGGTTTAAATAAGCAGTTTCATGTAAACGGCTCTTTAACCAGTCTGCCTTAAAACGGGTCTTTTCAAAGATCTCCCCATCTGGAAGGAAGTTGATCTCGGTTCCTGTCTCACGGCTTTTTCCTATAATTGGAAGGAGACCATTTTCCAGCTCTGTAGTAGGATGTCCCTGATGATAAGTATCCTGGTAGATACAGCCGTCCCTGTAAATCTTTACAGTCATATGCTCAGAAAGAGCATTTACAACAGAAGAACCTACACCGTGAAGACCGCCGCTGGTCTTATATGCGTTATTGTCGAATTTTCCGCCTGCATGAAGGGTGGAAAGTACCACTCTGGCTGCAGACACTCCTTTTTTATGCATTTCCACCGGAATACCACGTCCGTTATCCCGAACGGTACAGGAGCCGTCTTTTTCCAGGCAGACGGTGATCTGGGTACAGAAACCAGCCAGATGCTCGTCCACTGCATTGTCCACGATCTCATAGATCAGGTGGTTCAGCCCCTTAGACCCAACTCCTCCAATATACATACCCGGCCTTTTCCGTACTGCCTCCAGTCCTTCCAGGACGGTTATACTGTCTGCATTGTATTGTTCCTTTGCCATTTTTCCCTCCATATTGCATTATGTTCTCTTGCAATCTTTCTTCACTGCTATTTGATGACAAAAAAAACCTTATAGAAACAAGGCTTTTGAGTGTTTCGCAACTATATTCTAAATCTTTCTAAATCGGCATTTATTATAACAATAATTTGCAAAGTTGGCAAGAAGTTTTGAAAAAGCCCTGCAAATGCTATTTATACATCTACAGGGCTTCTCATTCCTTAAATAGTTTAAGCAGATAACGGGAATCGAACCCGCCTCCTCAGCTTGGGAAGCTGATGTTCTACCGATGAACTATATCTGCAACACAAGAATTATTATAACAAAAACTGCCGGAATTGACAAGTGATTTTCCAGTTCTTGTCATCGACAGTTTTTGCGGTTCAGGTATGGTTTTAATTTTGTTTCCCGGCTTATGCCGGATCATTTTTACTTTTCTATATTTTCCGTTTTCTCTTCTAGTTCTTCTCCCGCGGCCATATCCAGGTCATTCATCCCTTTATTTCCCGTTTCCGGCCACTGATCCATATCAATAAAATCTCCACTCCGGGGATCTATATGGTGGAGACGGCAGTAATCAGGTGTGTTCTCCGAATAATTCTTCTTTTTAAGAGCACTGTTAATATATAAGGACATGGCCCTGTAGATAACTGCAAAAGTAGGCACTGCTATGATCATTCCCACAAACCCGAAAAGACCGCCAAATAACAGGATGGAAAACAATACCCAGAAACTTGGAAGACCGGTAGAGTCTCCTAAGATCTTCGGTCCAAGAATATTTCCATCAAACTGCTGAAGCACCAGAATGAAGATCAAAAAATACAGGCACTTCATGGGATCCACTAAAAGGATCAGAAATGCACTTGGCACCGCTCCGATAAATGGTCCGAAGAACGGGATCACATTGGTAACACCTACGATCACACTGATCAGGAGCACATATGGCATCTTTAAAAATTTTAAAGAAAAGAAACACATGATGCCTATGATCAGAGAGTCTAAAAGCTTTCCTGTAATAAAGCCGCCAAATATCTTATGGGCAAAACGGACTTCACCGATCAGTCGGTTAGCTGCTCTTACATTTAAAAATCCATAAACCATTTTTTTTGACTGGGCACACAGTGTATCTTTTATGTTTAAAAAGTACACCATAACAATAAGGCCGTATCAGCAGATTTTTTAAAACAGTGACCAGACTGATCATCACCGCTGGAAACGCGGTCAAAGATCAGGGAAATATTTGGCACCAGATCCGTAGCGATCCAGTTCTGGAAACGCATGACCGCCTCATTGTAATACGGCATAATGCTTTCCTGAAGATGTTCATTATCCTGAAGAAGTTTGCTGATCCAGACGGTCAGGTTGTTGATATACTCTGTCAGGCTGTCCTGGAAACCAATGATACTTTCGTAGATCTGTGGGATCAACATGGAAACCAGTCCGCTGACGATCGCAAACAATACTGCGAGACTCACCAACGTTGCTATACTTTTTGCAATACGGGTGCGGCCCTCATCATTTTTGATCACCTTTGACAGAAGATCCCGGACACAGACTTCTGTCCTGTTGTAAACCGGCAGCATCAGATATGCCAGTACACCTCCGTATATAATAGGCATAAGGATCGTTATGATCTTTTTTTATGATCGCTGCGATCACGGAAAATTTCAGTAATGCAAAACATAAAAGAACACAACTGGCGATCACCGCTAATGCCGTAAGACCCCAGTCCATAAAAAATCGAAATTTGGAATTTTTCATATTTTAGTTCAGGCTCCTATGTTACTTTCGTCATTTGTATGAGTATACCATACTATACCCGATTTTAAAAGCAGACCGGACGTTAAAAAAATGTTTTTAATTTCAGGATCGTTCTGTTAAAACAGATGGTTCTGTGTTAAAATACTATGCACATGCATTTATATCATTTTACAGAAAGAAGGCGATCTTTTGTCTTATATCATAAAAATGGCTCTGGATATCAAAGCCCGTTTTAACCCACCAGCCCATATGTCCTCTCCCATTGAAGCATACTGCGCCATTGGAACAGTTGCAAAAGCCCTTGGTCTTCCCTGTCCACAGCGTAAAGATACGTTATTTGAAATGCGCCAGGAACTTTCTGACGCAGAAGCAGGAAAAAGTTTTCCATCCGAACGGATCGAAAAGATCAATCAGATCCTTATGAGTTTTATCCGTGATGAAGAAACAACCGATGCCATGATGGCTTATGTTACATATGGTTATGAAAATGAAAACGGGAATGCCTCAACATAAGCACTCCCGTTTTTATTATAAGATGATCCGCACTAACAGCCACACAGCTGCAATTCCCAAAAGGATCATGGAAAAAGCTGCCGAAAGCCCAAACAGCAATACTCCTACTGCCAGTGAAATGATAAATCCCAGCATGCTGAATACAGCGCCCATTACCTTTCCGCACATCATCAGCAGGATACCAACAAATTTAAACACACAGATCAGAAATAAAAAAGCAAATAAAATTCCTAACATTTTATCTAATATCCTTTGACCTTTCTAATAAAACATCTACTACAAACCGATCGATCACCCAGGAAGCTGCTACAGACAACAAGGCACACCAGAAGATCGGTAAAACCACCTGCAGATACTAACTTAGAACGTATCTCCTATGCGATATATTCCAAATTCCTTATGTCCAAGGACTTCTGCCTTGGTCAGTTCGCCGTTTGCCACAGCAACCATCTTATCAAAAATTTCAGCACCTATATCCTGTGGTGTCTTTCCTTCTGTGATGACCCTGCCGGCATTTATATCGATATTATCTGTCATCTTTGCATAGGTTTCAGGATTTCCCGTGACTTTGATAACGGGCGCAACCGGACTGCCTGTAGGAGTTCCTCTACCTGTAGTAAAAATGAATGATCTGTGCTCCACCTGCAACCATACCGGTGATGGAGTCAATGTCTTCCCCCGGTGTATCCATGAAATAAAGACCATGTTTTTCCGGATCAACCGCTTCTGAATACTCCAGAACACCGATCACAGGACTCTGACCTGCTTTATGAATACAGCCCAGGGATTTTTCTTCAATCGTTGTAAGTCCGCCTGCAATATTACCTGGCGTAGGCTGTGTCCCCGAAGGTCTACTCCGTAAAGTTTTGATTTATCTTCAATACGCTTGACCATAGCTGTAAGCTTATCACCCATTTCTTTGGTCACGCAACGGGCAGCTACCAGATGCTCTGCACCTATAAGTTCTGTGGTCTCGCTGAGTATACTTGTACCTCCAAGCTGGATCAGCTTATCGGAAGCCGCACCTACAGACGGATTACATGCAATACCACTGGTAGGATCACTGCCTCCACACTCCAGTCCTAAAACAAGTTCGCTGATATCAAAGGCAACCTTATTCTGAACGGAAAGTTCCCTGGCCATTTTAGCTGCAATTTCAGCACCTTTGGCAATGCAGCCTAAGGTACCGCCACATTCCTGGATGATAACAGTTTCAACCGGCTTTTTACTTTCGCGGATCTGATCTGCTACTACTTCCGGCTGTATTCCTTCACAGCCAAGACTGACAACAAGTACAGCACCTACATTCGGATTTTTGCCAAAGCCAACCAGGGTATTTACAGTCTGAAGATAATCTGCGCCTACCTGACAGCAGCCATGCTGATGAGGAATTGCAACTGCTCCCGGCACTAAAGCAGCAATTCTTTGTGCAGTCTCGCTGGAACAGACGGAAGTTGGCAGGATCAACAGATGATTTCTTATTCCAAAAGTACCATTTTCTCTTTTGTATCCCATTAATTTCATAATTATGTTTCCCTTTCCTCTAACGGTCACCGCGGCCTCTGCCTGACTCTAAATTCTGGGTATGGACCCAGTCACCTATGTGGATATCACAGCTGGCAGTACCGATGCTCTCACCATATTTTACAACCGTCTCCCCTGTTTTTATTTCTTCGATCGCAATTTTGTGGTATACAGGAATATCCTGGTTTGCTTTGATTTTTACGCCATCTACCTCGATTGCTTCTCCGGCATTTAGCTGGCGGATCATGGTTACTACATTATCCTTTGTCGGTCATGTATACATAATTTTTCATTCATTTTCTCCTGTTAAATTTATTTTTTAAGTTTATTATAAATGGATGTATTCTATTTCGCCATCTTTTCAATTGTCCCAAAAATAACATCCTTATAATTTTTCTGTGTAAGATCCGTCAGATCATGTTCCTGCTTTTCCACTTTTTGGAGTCCCCAGAAAGGTGTCCAGGAATTTCCATGGATTGCGTTATAAAACAATGAATGATTGGATGGAGAACATCCCTTTGTCCAGTCTTTCATTCTATCAAATTGCATTTTTGCAATATAAACCTTTGGAACATCGCATGTATCAGAATCTACATTGATTTCTACCGCATATACCGGACCGTCAATCCAGCCATTTTCCATAACAGAGCCATCATCCAGGCGCTGAAACAGCAATATAAAACTCCAGTAGATCCAGCCTTCCCATGTCTGATCTGAGCTGTATCTCATGAAACGTTCTGCCGGCATGTAATATTTTTTCGTATCCAGTTCTGTTCTGCATTTACCAATAAACTTTTCAATTTCCTGCAATGTTTTAAATACAACCACAAAAGCATTATGTATATTTTCTCCAACCATCATTTATTCTTTCCCCTTAAGCATCGCTTTTTACAAAATCATTTCCATCCATTGTCCAGCAGATATCTTTATCTACCACTGGCTGATCAATTGAAAAACCTTCAAAGGATACAAACCCCTTCTCTCTTAGCAACGTTTTTAAATCTTCTATCATTTTCTTTTCATATGATGATGATATCAATACCTGATCCAGTCCCAGTAAAATATCCTGCCACGATAAATATGCCAGATGAACATCCCGGAATACCCGTTTATCCTTGTTTTCAATATAAATTGCTTTTGCCTCCTCTGCCTCCCCGATCAATATTAAGAGTTTTTCTTTACCATTGCACCATTCATCAAGAACCTGCGCTTCTTTCTCCAATTGATCCCCACCAGATAATCCACTCCTGTATTTTACCTCGATCCCGATTTCCACAGACGTAAGCGGAATAAATCCATCGATCTCAACCAGTCCATTTTCCGACCGCTTCCAGAATTCAAAATTAAAATCATCATCTGCGGCATTAGAAAGAATATGCGTCACCTGCGGATCTTCACTGACTGCGTAATTCTTAAATATCTGATTCAGGCCTCTATTAAAAGGCATATACCTCATAGCACCGAAAAAATCACCAGTCAGCACATCTTCCAGATCTGTAGAAAACTTATGATAAATTTCAGCTATCATAAAACATTCCTTTCCTTGTTTCTTTCTTGTTCTTTCTCACCATTCCTTATTCACCTGATTTAAAAACAATCATCTGTTTTTTCTGTGCTTTCTGGTCAAGTTCTTTATTTGCAAGCCGTACAGCCGCTTTTTCCGTCATGGGATCGCGAATTTCCACACAGATATTCCTGTCTGACCGTGCTTTATCAAGCAGGCCTCTGGTATCAAGCTTCACTGTCGTTATCGTTTTTTTCTCCTGGCATCAGTTCGGATATCTTCCAATCTAATGTTTTTTCCTCAATGACAGCCCCGGAACTGTCTGTCACTGTGACAACTACCGGCCAGTTTTTATAAAACGGTGCCGTTCCATCATTTTCCCATGTCAGTATGAGCGTTGCCTTTCCCAATGCCTGCTTTAACTGTGCCTGGGTGACCCAGATCCGGTATCCCATATTTTTCAACAACGTCTGATATCCATCCAGATAGGATTTATCAGCGATCTTCGGACCCAGAAATGTGGTATGAGATGAGCGGATCAGCTCTGCCGTCTCATTCAGGTTTTTAACTAACATCCGTCTCATACTTATGGAACTGTTTAATTCTCCTCCCACAGGAGCCTTTTTCCAAAAACTGTTCATGGGTACAATAACATCGGTTTCCCCGGTCTGATCATACACACCGCCATTTTCAATCCACTCTATCCATGTCTTCGTATCTTCGGGATGGCCCGCCATATCATTGTACAGACCAAATCCATATTTTTTTGCAGAACAGAATGGTCTGCGCATCAGGATCATCGCATTCGGAAATGCCTCCGGCCATACCTTCACATACTGCTCCCTTACTTCTTCCAACGGCAATCTGCGAATTCCTGCCCCATAATAAACATGCCATTCCCCCCAGTGACCAAGGCTGCCCAATTCTATATAACTGATCAACGAATCTGAACCCCAGCGTTCTCCCATAGCTTTTACCGCCTGTGTATGGCGTCTGATCATGGTCGTATTAGAATAATCCGGCGCAAATCCTTTTCCATAATCATTGTCGTACCAGTCTCCGTCTTTCCCTGTTTCCCGGTACAGCCAGTCTGGAATATCTGTATGACTCTCATCTCCAGGATCATCACAGATAAATCTTAATACCAGATGTTTTCCCTCTGATCTCCAACGAAAAAACTGATTTTCTTTTTCAATGGTGTCCCAGTCATATACCCCACATTCCGGTTCCAGCTCTTTCCATGTTATATCTACATACAAAAGTGTGATGTCCTCTGATACATTTTCCCTTCTGGCATCCGGTGCATATCCCATTAATGGATTTCCAAATGTTTCCCCGCTTTGTGAAAACTCTTTTGTCTCACTTCTAAAACCAGGCAGTGTCGCCGCCCGTGGGGTGCAGCCACCCAAAAAAGAGAAGGCTGCTGTAAGAGCTGCTACTGTAATTACTTCCCTAACCATGATATTCTCCATTATACTGAATCAAAGTTACATCATTTACACCCTCTACTGCACGGATCTTTTCCATAAAACTCGTGTCCTCTTTCTTGCAGAATACTTCAATTGCCATCTCAGTCATCCCCTTTCGCATGGTCTTTGATTTCAGAAAATATTTCCGTTTTCCAAAACAGCGGATTGCTTCATCACCTGCCACATCACCCTGATAATGGATCACTGCAATATATACTTTTCCTTTTTCCTGATAATGATAAAACAATGTGAGCATCACTATCATAATGATCGCTGCTCCCCAAACCAAGGGATACATTTCTGCTCCTGCTGTGATACCTGTGGTAATACTCCAGAAAAGATACAAAAGATCCATAGGGTCTTTTACGGCTGTACGATAACGCACAATCGATAATGCTCCGACCATACCAAGGGAGATTACAATATTGGTGCTGATCGCCAGAGTTACCATACATGTCAGCACACACATTCCCACTAAGGTCACCGCAAAACTTCTTGAAAACACAACTCCGGAATAAAACTTTTTATATACCATATAGATCAGGCATCCCATTAGCAGGGCAATTGTCATGGCAAGCATGATCTTTAACATATCATACTGTGCAAATGTGCCTGATTCCAGGACAGATTTTTTGATCGTATCTTTTACACTCATAATTTCCTCCCATTTATTCTGCCCAATATTCAAATCCATGAAGATATCTCGTTTTTTCACAGCACAGAACAAACTTTGAAACAGCTGTAAATTCTGATGCACTCTGTGGAACAAGATTTCTTACAATCTGGGGCAGAAATTCCGTATATTTAACTTCCATAACAAGTTTTCCAGGTTCCAGCACATCAAGCGTTGGCAGACTGCTGTCAAAAATATCATAGCTTCCCACTGCAGCACGCACATTCATGTCCATGGTAAGCCGTACTGTTCCTGTATCCATGATCCATGGTTCTCTTTCATAATCTACGATCACCCTTGGACGCATCATATTGCAAACACACTCGATGTAAAATTCCCTGCATAAACGATAGGAACTGCGCAGCAAAAATTCGTATTTTCCATCCAGGATCCATTCTACTTCCTGCCGTGTCAGCGGCGCAGCTTCTTTGTATATGTAACTGCCGAATTTTTTCTTTCTCTCAAGTTTAATGCTTTTGTCACTGCAATTATAGATCCTGATCCTGTACTTTTTACGCATCAGTACACCTGCATCCTTTTCTTCCATGGCACTGTTCCAGTAATCATCAAAATACAGGCTGCGAATCATGTAACCGCCTTCCCCTGCGTGAGGATCCAGCTGCATGCATTCCCTTAAGCGCAGATCTGTCAGTTGCTTCTCAGCCCTATTGATCAGGTATTTCCATTCGTGACGAAAGTGTTCCTTACTCTTCCTCATATGCGTCTACTCCAACCGTATGATCTTCGTTAATATAAAAACAGATCATGCCATATTGTTTTCCGGTATTTGTTACATAATAATCAAAGGCATCCTGTGTCTTTCCCGATTCATTTGTGGCCCGTATACGCACAAAATATTGCCCAGGGTCCGGAATATCTACCAATATCTCCGGGATCAACGTCTGTTCTTCCTTGTAGATCACCTGGGTAAACTGATAATCCCGGGCAATTTCCACACTATATGTAATATCTTCCGCATCAAAATCGTAGGAAGCATCCCAATTTATTTTCAGTTTTCCATTTTCTGTCACAGGTCTTCCAATATAAAACGGCATTGGTTTTTCAAGGCTTTCCCTGTACATCTCATAATTTTGTTCTACTTCTTTCGGAAGCCCTGCTTTTACCTGTTCATACTCCTCCGGTGTAAGTGGTTCATTCAACTGATCCGGCATTTTCTCTACATAAGGCTGTACAACACCTGCATACTGTTCCACCATTTCTTCCAGCCGTTCTTCACTGAGATATCTGCGGAGTTCTTCTATCACCTGATCCAGTTTTTCACGGAAAGCATCTGATTTCAAACATCTTTGAAATAAAATATTTCCCCAGTAATTGCTGACTCCTACCTCCCAGCTTCCACGATTTGTATTTTTTTCAAAGCCCATTCTGTATTAAAAAGCTTCCATCATTATCCCATGGCAAATATACCATATTGGCGAATTTGTCGGACTGTACAAATAACAATTCCGGCTCTGCGTATCACTGTTTCCAACTAAAATCTGAAATGCCATCCAGTACAGCAGATTTTCCTCATCGAAATGCTGCTTTAACACATCGCTAACAGGTATTGAATAATTATTCAGATCATCCAGCATCTGGATTAATTTCGTGTGATCGTGATCCCCTTTGATCTCCAGCCTTTCTTCAAATTTTGACAGATCAAAACCTGGTGTATCTTCTGTCATGATCGTATCTTCATAGCGATAAAACTCAAAATAATTTACTTTATAGAGCTGCCCGTTTTTCTGAAGTCCATGTGCCTCCAAAGCTGTTTTATTTAACTGTTCTACCTGTGTATACAAACCATAATCTTCAAATGCATCTTTCCCGGAAGTTGTATCTTTTACATAAAGATGGACAAAGCGGGTTCTGAGGCTCATTATCTGTGGGATACCCTTAAGAAGATCATAACATAATTTGTTTCTGAAGCGTAGTCCCTCTGACATATGCTTGTTTAGCGCGATCGTCTGCTGGCCTTCCCATGATCCCTTATTCTCTTTCAACTTGATCTTATAATTTTTCTGGGGATTTTTACTGGAACTTTGTCCCCTGATCTGCACAGTTGCATTCGGTACTGTCTCACCGTATCCAACCTCTCCTGCAACAGGGCCGTTTTCGTCTCCCACCTGTAAAAGAGCTGCCACCTGATACCTTGGCACTCCCATTTCTTCATAATCAAATACAGAATATGAATTCTGATTTTTCTGGTGGTTCTGGGACACATGCTTGGCTATTTGCAGGAAACCCATTCTGCCTTTGCCACAGGCGTGAGAACCTTTATCTAATTTTTTTCACATGCCGGGGTTTATCTTCATGTCGGGCTATCTGGCAAAGGGCTTTCTCACAAAGGAATATAAGGCGGAAAAGCTGCTCTCCTTCGCATGGCTCTATCTTCTGTTCAAGGATGCCATCGAGCTGGTACATTTCATCTTTGAGCGACCATATTTTGAAACGGCACACCACCCTTCCGTCTGGACTCTCATTGTTCTGCTGTTCTGCGGCGGCATTTGGCTGCTCTCTTTTGCGTACAGTAAATCCGCGCTGTTCCGAAAAGCATTTATTCTGGGCGTTCTGATTTTCTCTCTTCTGAAAATCAATATGCTGACAGTTGGGGCGGCACCGTGGTATCTGCTTTCTTTAATCTGGTGGCATATTTTTCTTTACCTGACAAAAAATATGAAACCGAAATATGTCCTCATTGGAGCAGTCCTTCTGGCGGCAGTCATCCATTATCAGGAGCCGGTCGGGAAATTTTTAAGCCTTTCCCGCACCATTCACTTTCTGCCCTTCTTCCTCATGGGGTATTACATCAAGAAGGAGCAGTTTCAGGCAGTCATCAACAATGCGAAATGCAGAAAAGCATTGCCTGCCGTTCTGCTGCTTTCCGCCTGCATGCTGATTCCCTATGGACGAGGGGTACAGAAATATCTGGGGGTATTCTTCTTCGGGATTGCCCCCTATGCACAGCTGAAAAGTCAGCTGTTTCCCTTTGCACCGCTCATCTGTATCCTGTGGATGGCGGCGGTTGTGCTGATGCTCTTTGGTCTGTTTATCCTTTGCCCGAAAAAGGAAACCTTCCTCTGCCAATTCGGGGAAAAATACCATCGGTATTTATATCCTGCACCGCCTGTTTAAGGATTTCCTCATTTACGGCGGCTTTTATGAGCTGCTCAGTGCAAATGGCTATCTTGCCGTTCTGGAGATTATGGTTGTTTCCCTTCTGCTGACCTTCCTGTTCGGGACAGCCTTCTGGGCGGATATCATCAAAAAGCTGAGTCGGGTTTCCGTCCGTAAGCTATATTCCTAAATCTGATTCTTTTGCTGAACAGAAAATTTTTTCTCTGTTCAGCAATTTTTTTGCATAAAAAAAGACTGCTGTACAATAAAGTACAACAGCCTTTGTATTTTCTTGTCGTTTATTTCTGCATGGGCATATTCCATGCCTTATGGTCCGTATGCAGCAGATGGTGTGCTGTCTCTCCCAAGGGTTCGCCCAGATATTCATGATACAATGCCTGTACCTCAGGATTTTCATGAGCGAAACGCATCGGATTTTCCGCATCAAGGGTATAAAGCCGTTCCCCTCTCACGCCGTAAAGCTCCTCATCCTCTGCGGAGATAGGCTGACCGCCGCCGCCGACACAGCCGCCGGGGCAGGCCATGATTTCAATGAAGGAATAGTCTTCAAAGGCATCTTCCTTGATGAGTTCGTCGATAAAGGCCCGGGCATTGGCAAGACCGCTGATAGCTGCGACGTGGATGACGAAGTGACCGAAGATGACCGTCGCTTTCTTGACGCCCTGCAGGCCTCGTACCGGTTCAAAGGGGATGAAGTCCTTCGGTGCCGGACGACCGGTGAACATATGGTATGCCGTACGGATCGCCGCTTCCATGACGCCGCCGGAGTTGCCGAAAATACGGCCGCCGCCGGACGAGGAGCCGAAGGTCTTATCGAAATGGCTGTTTTCCAAGCTGTCGAAGTCGATATTTTCTTCCTGAATCCATTTGGCCAATTCCCGCGTGGTAATACAGATATCGGTATCGCGGATTTCCGGTTCATCCCAGAAAAGGCCGGCCGCGCTCAGCTGAGGACGGCGGATTTCAGATTTCTTCGCCGTACACGGCGTAACGCAGACGTTGACGATTTTCTTGGGATCAATATTCTTCTGCTGGGCAAAATAAGTCTTGATGATCGGGCTCAAGATGCTGATCGGGCTCTTCGTCGACGACAGGTGGGGAATGAGGTCCGGATAGAAAGTTTCTGCAAACTCGACCCAGGCCGGGCAGCAGCTGGTGAACTGCGGGATAGGAATTTCTTCCGACTGCAGGCGATGCAGAAGTTCCATGGCTTCTTCCATGATGGTCATATCGGCACCGAAGTCGGTGTCAAAGACGTAGTCTGCACCGAGGGCGCGAAGGGCCGATACCATTTTCCCTTCGACGAAGCTGCCCGGTTCCATGCCAAAGGCTTCGCCGAGGCCGACGCGGACGGCAGGAGCCGTCTGAAAAATAACGATTTTATCGGGATCGTTCAGGGCTTCCTTGACCCGGCCGACGTCATTGACTTCGTTAATGGCATCAAAGGGGCAGGCTGTCGCACACTGGCCGCAATGGACGCAAATCGGCAAATCGCCGGTACTGGACAGGGAGTAATAGTCGAGTACGGTCTGCGTGTCGGCACAGGCTCTGCGGCATAAGGTACAGTTCTTACACTTAGTCACGTCGAACTGAACGGCACAGTTATGTTCATCAATGGGGACGCGGCGGTCGATGTTTTCAAAGCGGGAATGAAATTCAGGCATGGCGAATACTCCTTTTCGGTCTGAAATTTAAAATGCTGGTATGATGTTGGCAGCGCCAAGAACTATGTAACATTTTATCACAAACTTTGTTACTTATAGGATAATACAAACCAGCATAAATTTCCATTGCTTTTAGAGAATTCTGACCACCTTTTTTGCCAATATTTTCTATGCGTTTTTTATCATGTTTAAAAAATTACGGTTACTCCCCTTTTAAATCTTCTAATTCACACCATCTTTCCGTCAAAGCATCTACTTTCTCTTGCGTTTCCTTTTGATCGGCCAAGAGGGTTTCCACTTGTTCATAATTACTGCCGGCAGCGGCGATAGCCGCGTTGATTCCCTTGAGCATGGCCTCGTAACGAGGCAGTTCTTCCGTAATTTTCTTCAACTCTTCTTCTTGGCGCCGGGTCAGTCCGGCCTTAATCTGTACCGTTTTTATATTCGTTTTAGTAATAGAAGGCCCAGAGGCTTTTTCACTTTTCTTTTCTTGGTGATGACTGTATTTTTCTTCCAAGTATTCACTATAATCGCCATAAAATCGTTCCCACAGCCCCGCGTGTAATGTGAAAAGTTTATCAACCACCCGATCCAAGAAGTAACGATCGTGAGACACGACGAGGACGACGCCTTGGAAGGTGTCGAGATAATTTTCAAGGACCGTCAAGGTCGGAATATCGAGATCATTCGTCGGTTCGTCCAACAAGAGAACGTTAGGCTGATCCATGAGCAGGCGCAGTAAATAAAGGCGCCGACGCTCACCGCCGCTCAACTTGGCAATGAACGTATGCTGCATCTCTTCCGTAAACAGGAATTGGTCGAGGAGGCGTGTCGCCGAAATGCGCTGGCCGAATTGATTGACTACAAAGTGGCCCCGTTCCTGGATGTAATCGATGACCCGCATCGATTCATCAAAATCGGGAAGCTGTTGCGTAAAGAAGCCGAAGCGGACGGTCTGACCGATAGTAAGGGATCCTTCCGTCGGAACTAATTGGCCGGCCAGGACTTTGAGCAGGGTCGACTTGCCGACGCCGTTGGCACCGATGATGCCGATGCGGTCGTGTTTAACGACGTGATAATCGACGTGTTGGAACAAGGGTTTGGCCGGGTCGTAACCAAAGGCCACATCATCGATGTCGAGGATCGTTTTCCCCAAGCGGGCTGACGTGTCGAGAAACTCGACTTCGCCGATAGGCTTGCCGTTTTCAATGGCACAAAGCTGTTCGTACCGTTCTTTGCGGGCCTTCTGTTTCGTCGACCGGGCCTGGGCGCCGCGCTGAATCCAGGCTTTTTCCCGACGGATGAGGTTGCGCCTCTTGGCTTCACTGGCTTCATCCCGCTCGAGTCTCTCCTGGCGCAGCTCCAGATACTGGCTGTAATTACCGGCATACGTATAGACATGGCCCCGGTCGAGTTCGATCATCGAATCGACGACCGTATCGAGAAAATAGCGGTCATGGGTACTGAGCAGGATTGCCGATTACTGTCGCGAAGATATTCTTCCAGCCAAAGGATCGTCTGTTCGTCGAGATGGTTCGTCGGTTCGTCCATAATCAAAAGATCACAGGGCATAATCAGGGCCCGGGCCAGGCCCAGACGTTTGCGCTGGCCGCCGGACAGGTCATCGACGGATTTCGTAAGGTCAGAAATCCCCAATTTGCCCAGGATGATTTTGGCTTTCGCCTCCAGTTCCCAGGCCTGTTCCCGATCCATTTCGGCACTGAGGGAGACGACGGCCCGGTCATCCCCTTTTTTGAACGGCATCTTCGTACTGCTGCAGGAGCTTCATGACCGGCAGATTTCCGTCGAGGACACTCTCAAGGACCGTGTGGCCCGGCACGAACTGCGGTTCCTGGGGCAAATAATGGATGCGCGCCTTGGGATTGAACCACAAGCTTCCGCTGTCCATATCGGACAGGCCGGCAATGATTTTGAGGAGGGTCGTCTTCCCCGCCCCATTAAGGCCGATAAGGCCCAATTTCTGCCCGCTGTCAATGGCAAAGGTTACGCCGTCAAAGAGGACTCGAAGCCCATATGATTTCTTTACCTGTTCTACCGTTAATATATTCATTATGATGCATCACTTTCTCTATCTGGATTTTACGTTTACACTAGCACAAAGACTGCCAAGATGCAAGCCTTTCGGCCGGCCTTTGACTATATACAAGGCCTGGCAAATGTGATAAAATTAGTTGTTATCGTGATAAATTTCTAGAGAGATAAGGGGTTACTATGGCAAACAAGTTTATCTCGGGCACCTTGATCCTGACCTTGTCCGGCTTTGTCGTCAAAGCCATTGGCAGTATCAACTGGATCATCTTGTCCCGTATTCTCGGCGGCGAAGGCATCGGCATCTATCAGATGGCCTTTCCGATTTACCTCTTGGCACTCGATATTTCCAGTGCCGGCCTTCCCATTGCAATTTCCATTATTACGGCTGAAAAAGTAGCCAAAGAGGATTACTTCGGAGCGCAGCGCATCTTTCACGTATCCCTGTCGATGCTGTGTACGACGGCCTTTGTCCTGAGTGTCCTCATGTTCTTTGGCTCCAGCTTCCTTATCGATGAACATATCATCCGAGAAAGCCGGGCTTACTACTCGCTCATCGCCCTGGCACCGGCCATCTTCTTTACGACGATCATCGCCGGCTATCGCGGCTATCTCCAAGGCTGGCAGCAGATGACGCCGACGGCCTTGTCCCAGATTGTGGAACAGCTGGTCCGCGTCGTCGTCATGCTGGGCTTTGCCGCCCTCCTGTTGCCGTACGGCCTCGATTATGCGGCCGGCGGCGCCAGTCTCGGTGCCGGAGCCGGGGGCCTTGCCGCCTGGCTGGTTCTCGTCTATTACTATTATAAACTGAAGCGGTCCCTTCCCGTCGACGGACCTGTTTTCGAACAGGAAAAAATCAAGGATATCTTAAAGCGCCTCATCGTCCTGGCGATTCCTATTTCCCTGTCGAGCATCATGCTCCCCGTCGTCTCCAACCTCGATCTGCTCATCGTACCGCGGCGGTTAGAAGCTGCCGGCTACGCTACCCATCAGGCAACGGCCCTCTTCGGCTATCTGACAGGCATGTCGGTCCCGCTCATCAATCTGGCCACCATTTTGACAGCCGCCATGGCCATGAGCCTGGTACCGGCCATCAGTCACAGCTTTACTTTGAAAGAATACGGTGAAATCCGGGAACGGACGGCAACGTCCATGCGCATCGCCTTTTTGGTCACCATCCCCTTCAGTGTCATCCTCTACGTCATGGCAGAACCTATCGTTACCTTCATCTACAACGCCCCGGCCGCAACAGAAGCGACAAGGGCCGTGGCCATCGCCATCTGTTTCTTAGGGCTGCACCAGATTTCAACGGCCATCCTTCAAGGCCTCAAGAAGCCGAAGATTCCGGTCATAAATATGGCCCTGGCCTGTATCGTCAAAGTCCTCTGCAACTGGTTCTTAGTCGCCATCCCGGCCTTTGGCATTACCGGTGCCGCCTATGCCACCGTCGCCGACATCGGCGTCGCTGCCGTCCTCAACATGTGCTTCATCTACCGTGAGATCGGCTACGTCATTGAAGTCAAGGTCATCTTAAAGAACATCGTCTCGGCTGCCGTTATGGGCGTCGCCATGTACTTTATGTACCCTTATCTCTTCAGCCATATCGGCCTCTTCTTGGCCCTCTTCCTATCGTGTATCATCGGATCGGTCATCTACATTGGCGGCATGGTCTTAAGCGGCGGCGTCACCCGTCAGGATGCTGCCAAAATGCCCTTTATCGGCCGATTCATCTAAATTCATCTGACATAACAAAAGGAGCTGCCCTTTAGGACAGCTCCTTTTTTATGGAAAATTTGAGAAATCAGTTAATAAGCAATACAGACGTAAGATTATTTGCGGTATTTTTCGACGAAGCGGCCCATTCTCTTCAGCGCTTCTTGAATCGTTTCCATGCTGGTTGCATAGGAGATGCGGACAAAGCCTTCACCCTGTTCGCCAAAGGCCGTACCCGGAACGACGGCAACTTTTTCTTCCTGTACCAATTTTTCGCAGAATTCAGAAGACTTCATGCCCGTGCAGCGAATATCCGGGAAGATGTAGAAGGCGCCCTTCGGTTCAAAGACCGGCAGGCCGATGTCGCGCAGGCCTTTATAGATAACTTGGCGGCGGCGGTCGTATTCCTGACGCATAGCTTCTACTTCTTCATCGCAGTCCTTGAGGGCCGTAATCCCACCGAACTGAGCCGTCGTGTTGGCGCACATGATGGCATACTGGTGGAGTTTTAAAATCGGAGCTAATCCGTCGCGAGGTGCGCAGATATAGCCGAGACGCATGCCGGTCATAGCATGAGCCTTGGAGAAACCGTTAAATACGATTGTCCGTTCGCGCATGTCCGGTAATTTAGCGAAGGTCGTAAATTTAGCATCGCCGTACATGAGTTCACAGTAAATTTCGTCAGCCATGACGATCAAATCGTGTTTTTTAACGAATTCAGCGATGGGCATCAATTCTTCGGCCGTCATAACCGTACCGGTCGGGTTGTTCGGATAGGGGAGAATGAGCAGCTTGGTGCGCGGCGTGATGGCGGCGCGGAGCGCCTCGGGGGTCAGCTTGAAGCTGTCCTCGACGCGGGTCGGAAGCGGCACGGGAACGCCGCCGGCCATCTGCGTGAGCGGCGTGTAGCAGACAAAGCTCGGCTCGGGAATGAGCACCTCTTCGCCGGGATTGACGAGGGCGCGGATGGTGTTGTCGATGGCCTCAGAGCCGCCGACGGTGACGAGAATTTCCTTGTCCGCGTCGTAGCACAGCTGGTACTTGCGGCGCGCGAGGGCCGCAATCTGGCTGCGCAGCTCGGCAAGACCCCAGTTCGAGGTGTAGAACGTCTGCCCTTTTTCGAGGGACTGGATGCCCGCGCGGCGGATCTGCCACGGGGTCTCAAAGTCCGGCTCGCCGACGCCGAGCGAAATCGCGTGCGGCATTTTGCCGCCATTTCGAAAAGCGGTCGGATGCCCGACGGACTTGGCTGATTTTACGCGGTTCGGAGATGCATCTGCTCGTAGTTTACCATGACATCATGACCTCTCTTTATCTTTTCCGAGGGGTCATACTCTACGCCGTAGTCCTTGTACTTTTTGAGGATGAAGTGGGTTCCGGTGGACAGAACGTTCTCCATCGGCGCGAGCTGCTCGGCGACGAAGCGCGCGACCTCGCGCATGGTGCGGTCCTTGATGATGACGGTCAGGTCGAAGCCGCCGCTCATCAGATAAACGCTCTCGACCTGATGGTGCGAGTAGATCTGACGGGCGATCTCGTCGAAGCCCATGCCCTTCTGCGGTGTGATCTTGACCTCGATGAGCGCGGTAACGCTCTCACGGTCGGTCTTGTCCCAGTCGACGAGAGCCTTGTAGCCGAGAATGGTGCGGTTCTTTTCATAGTGCTTGAGCTGAGACGCGACCTCGTCCTCGGCCGCGCCGGTCATGGCGGCGAGCTGGGCGGTCGAAAGACGGGCGTCCTGGCTGAGCAGGTCGAGCAGTTTTTCGGGGTTCTTCATAATAATCAGCCTCCCGGTATATTTTTTGGTATAATACTGTATTATACACCGCAGAGAAGGGACTTGTCAAATAAGCGAAGCGCGCGGACATATTTTCTTAACATCTTCGAGGCGAAATTCTCCTTGCTTTACCATACATGAGGGGTTAAAATAGATAAGGCGGGAAGCACTTTTTTTGCTTCCTGCGGATCAAGACAAAGGTTGGACGACAGATATTATGGCATTCACAGGCTTTTCCGCAGCAGGCGTTCGACCTGCTTCAGCTTTAACCGCCTGCAAATAGCAAGGAAATTTTACGAAGGAATCATAAAATCGAAGATCAAAAAAATCTCGCCATCACGCCGTTTTTACGAGCTGATCGAGCAGATGACGCCCGTCATGCAGCAGATCGACGCGCAGTTCGTCACCGTGCCCTCGCGCATGGTCTCGCGCGTGCGGCGCGATACCCCGCTAT
>ENA-OQDL01000404-OQDL01000404.1-human-gut-metagenome-genome-assembly--contig:-NODE-404-length-28247-cov-7.145021_pt1 | contig 28247 bp, 20 predicted proteins | sample MGYA00242782_ERZ504609 | MGnify/ENA primary metagenome ERZ504609 (study PRJEB26092, sample SAMD00036320) | human gut metagenome | host: Homo sapiens | study: EMG produced TPA metagenomics assembly of... | reverse complement strand
CTGTTCGCCGATTAAAGCGGCACGCGAGCTGGGTTCAGAACGTCGTGAGACAGTTTGGTCTCTATCCTCTGCGCTCGTTGGAATCCTGAGGAGGCCTGCCCATAGTACGAGAGGACCTGGGTGGACGGACCTCTGGTATGCCGGTTGTCGCGCCAGCGGCATGGCCGGTTGGCTACGTTCGGGAGGGATAACCGCTGAAAGCATCTAAGCGGGAAGCCTGCTCCAAGATTAGGATTCCTTGACGCTCCCCGGAGCGTCCGAAGCCCGCATGTTGAACACGTGTTCGATAGGCCGGAGGTGGAAGCCCCGCGAGGGGTGGAGCCGACCGGTACTAACGGGCGAACGCGGCACACTTTCCGACCCGCTTGCTGGGTCGGGTCTCGTCCTGTGGTGGTTTCTTTCGTTGGATGGCAAGGAGCATTGTTTTCTTGTGGTCACGGAAACGATACCGGTGAAGCGTTTGGTTGTTCGCGTCCGTTGTCCGGTTCCCGGACCGCCACGATCGGAATCGTGGCATGGTTCCGGTTCTGCCGGCCGATCCGTGTGGTTGGCCGTTGTATTGGTTTTGCGGTGGTCATGGCCCAGGTGAGACGCCCGGTCCCTTTCCGAACCCGGAAGCTAAGGCCTGGTCGCGGCGATGGTACTGCACTCGAGAGGGTGTGGGAGAGTAGCACGCCGCCGCATTCAACGTCGGGGTTCCCGTCGAGCGTGACGCTCCGGGAACCCCCTTTTTTGTCTTTTGGTTCGTGTTTCCCGCGGCGCTCCGGGAACCCCTTTTCTTATTCCCGCACACGGGCGTTTTCCTCCGCCCATTGGAGGTTTTTGGACGCCGGAAGGACTGCCGGCGGGAGGATTCCTCCACCCACTGGGTGTTTTGTTCCGCCGGAAGGCCCGTGGGCGGGCGGATTCCTCCACCCACTGGGAGTCCCGGGACGCTGGGGGATCCCAGGAATTCCAGGGGAGCTTCCTGCCCTTATCCGATGGTGGAATAGACTGGGGAACTATGCATTATTTCGTACCCAAACGCTGCGTCGAATCGAACAAAATCATGTATCGCGACAAAGCGACGGCCCGGCAGGCCGCCGACCAGAGTTGGCGTGAACGCGGCACTGAACTATGGGTGTATCGGTGCGAATTCTGCGGAACCTGGCATCTCACACATCGCGATCCACAATCCAGCTACACGTACGTGCCCTTCAATCAGCAGATTAAACCGCATTCCCGCAAAAAAGGCTACAAACCACGTCGTAAGTAGTTCCGTTAGCGCTCGAGGCGGAAGCCTTGGCGCTTGGCGTTTGGAGCCACGGCCTTGCTGGTCACACCGGAATCGACCGCATTCGACGCGATCTGATCGCTGAACGGATCAACTGGGCGCTCGGTATTGCGCAAATCGTAATACCGATGCACTTCCTCGTCAAAATCCTGCAAACCGGCAAGCAACGTCTCATTGTTCGACGGATACTCATTCTCAAAGAACTGCATGGAGCGCGGCATACGCGGCTTGAGTGCGGGATCCTGATCGGGCTTGCCAATCGCAAGTCCGAGCACAGGGTACGTGTATTCCGGAAGATTCAGCAGATCAATCAAAGCCGGAACATCGTTAAGCAGCGAGCCGAGAATCACACAGCCAAGGCCGAGCGAATAAGCGGCCGTCTCCATCGCATGAAGCGCCAAAACTGCGTCATTCTGTGCCTGAGTGTAACGATAGCTGCCATTCAACGTAAACTCGTCGGAAGCGGTCTCAACGCCCTTGGAAGCTGCGATGGCCGCATTGCGATGCTCGTCAAGCACAAACACGTACAGCAGTGGCGCGGTCGCGATATATGGCTGCCCGCCGATTTCGGCAAGACGCTTCTTTGCGGCCGGATCGGTGATGCGGATTGCCGACCAGTCGTTCAGGAATTGGCTGCTTGCGGCATGCTGGGCCACGGTTTCGAGAGTTTCGACGATATCGTCGCTCAGCGGCTTCGGCTTGAATTTGCGGATGGAACGACGCTCCAGCAGAGTGTCGACAGTTGCATTATGCAGAATATTACTCATGTTGACTATTTATATCCCATCCGCGTAATTGCGCAAGTATTTTCGCCCGCAAGCGCATTCCTTCCAATCGCAGTTTCGTGCAGTTTCGTGCGGTTCCAACCGCAGCTTCAATTGCAGATCTGAATCGCACGCTTCGAAATATGGAAGTTGGAGTGGGATTGTTTGCGGATCTGGCGAAATTTGCGCTTATCGGCAAATCTAGCGGATTCCACGGTTTCAGCGGATTCGGCGCGATTGACGGGAGTGGCGGCGATCGACCAGCGCCTGCGATCCGCGGTCGGATAGTTGCGATACCAGCGCGCCGAGTCCTGCGGAAGCCACGCCGAACACGAGATTCAGCGCCAGTTCCTTGCGTTTGTCGGTGGTGCCGTCCGGCAACACGGCTTTGCGGCCGACCGACTTGCGCCATGCCAGTTCGAACAGTTTGCCGAACACGAGTCCGGCCAGCGTGGGGGCGGCCACCTTGAACATCTTGTCGCAAAGATCGTCGGGATCGTTGATTCGCTGTTCGCGCAGGGCATTCACTTTCTCGTCGACGTTATGCAGCGACGCTACGATGCGGTCTGCGCTGGATTCCGGGTCAGGCATTTCACTCATGATTTCCAGTGTAGACCGTGCCGTCGGATTTCGGTTGGATTTCGCCGGCGCATGCGTGCGTTGCGAAGCGCTTAAGACACGTGGTGGAAGATTGCTGGTGAAACGCTTTTCGTCGGCTAGAGTAGGAGTATGACAGATACTCAAGTCGGAAGCAAGGATGCTTCTTCAATCGCGCCCGGCCGCCTGGTACTGCTGCGCCATGGCCAGACTGTGTGGAGCGAATCGGGCCAGCATACCGGCCGAACCAATATTCCGTTGACCGATACCGGTTGCGAGCAGGCTCGTGCGGCGGGCGAGCGTCTTCGTGAGGCGTTCCCCAATGGTTTCGACCAAGGCTGCATGTTCGCAAGCCCCCTGCGTCGCGCCCAGCAGACCGCGCAACTGGCTGGTTATGGCGATTTCAAAGTGCTTGACGAGATTGCGGAATGGGATTACGGCCGTGCCGAAGGGCGTACACGCCAGGAGGTGAGCGAGGCTGGCGGCTTCCAGTGGGATGTATGGCGCGACGGTCCGCGTTCCCTTCCCGAATCGTTGGAGGGCGACTGGGTTGAGACGTTGCCAAGCGGCGAGCAGGTTCCGGTGCACAATGGCCCTGGCGAGACGGTTGAGGAGGCCGCCGCGCGCACCCGCGATGCGATCGACGCGGTGATGCCGCTGCTCAATGCCGGTCATGACGTGCTGTTGGTGGCGCACGCGCATGTGTTGCGCATCCTCACCTCGCAGTGGCTGGACGTCGATCCGCATTTCGCGCGTTTGCTGCGCCTCGACACCGCGCATTATTGCGTGCTGAGCCAATATAAGGGAGACAACGTTATCGAGCATTGGAATTGCTAGGTGCGTTGCGCTGGGCTGAACGTCGGTAGTTTGACATCGTTTACAAACCGCCGACGTTTTTTTGTTGCCGTACGGCGTCAGGTTCGCGATTCACTGCGATTGTTGCCGTGTGATATGGAGGGTGTGTCGCAAACGGTTTCATAAAGACAGTGTGATGAAAACCGTTAAAAATAAAGTATTTTGAGAAAAACCTGCGAGCGTAAAATCACCCTAAAAATGGTTTTTCTTGCTTACGTTTGCAAAAATGGGAGAAATGCGGCACAATAGTGCATGTCAGGAATCGTGAGGAAGCGATTTCACAGGATGTTGACCAGCGGGGTGCTGGGAAACAGGAATGGAAGAGAAAGGTTCGATGATGAATCGTACTATCAAGGCAGCAGTTGGAATGGTCGCCATCGCGGCGATGTCCGTAGGCACGTTGGGCGCTTGCGGATCGAGCTCCAGCTCCGACGACGGCAAGGGCAAGGTCTACTACCTGAACTTCAAGCCGGAATCCAGCGACGAATGGCAGAAGCTGGCCAAGGATTACACCAAGGAAACCGGTGTCGAGGTCAAGGTCCAGACCGCTGCCTCCGGCACCTACGAGCAGACCCTGAAGTCCGAGATCGCCAAGTCCGAGGCCCCGACCCTGTTCCAGGTCAACGGTCCGGTCGGCTATCAGAACTGGAAGTCCTACACTGATGACATGACGGACACTGAGCCGTACAAGCAGCTCATCAACAAGGACGTCGCCCTCAAGGATGGGAGCAAGGTCGTTGGCGTTCCATACGCTATGGAGACCTATGGCCTGATTTACAACAAGGATCTGCTGGCCAAGTACATCGCCACCGATGGCGCCAAGATCAAGGACGTCAAGGATATCGACAACTTCGACACCCTGAAGGCCGTGGCCGATGACATCCAGGCCAAGAAGGACCAGCTCGGAGTCAAGGGCGCGTTCACTTCCGCTGGTTTCGATTCCAGCTCCGATTGGCGTTTTAAGACCCATCTGGCCAACCTACCGCTGTACTACGAGTTCAAGGATGACAACGTCACCGAGCAGCCGGAGACCATCAAGGGTACCTACCTGCCGGAGTACAAGAACATCTTCGACCTGTACCTGAAGGATTCCACCACCGAACCGACCCAGCTGAGCTCCAAGACCGGTGATGACGCTACCTCCGAGTTCTCCCTCGGCGAGGCCGTGTTCTATCAGAACGGCACTTGGGCATGGACCGATCTGCAGAAGAACGGCATGAAGGCCGAGTCCATCGGCATGCTCCCGATCTACACGGGCGTCAAGGGCGAGGAGAACCAGGGTCTGGCCACTGGCTCCGAGAACTACTGGTGCATTAACTCCAAGGCTTCCGACGCCGATAAGAAGGCCACCAAGGACTTCCTGAAGTGGGTCGTCACCAGCAAGACCGGCATCGAGTCCCTGTCCAGCGCCATGGGCTTCACCACTCCGTTCAAGTCCTTCAGCGATGTCAAGTCCGACAATCCGCTGGTGCAGGCCGCTGTTGAAGATCAGAATTCTGACAAGACCGCAGTCTCTTGGAACTTCACCATGATGCCGTCCGAAGAGTGGAAGAACCAGCTCGGTTCCGCCCTCCTCGAGTACGCGCAGGGCACCGGCGACTGGGATGCCGTCAAGACCGCATTCGTGGACGGTTGGAAGACCGAGTACGACGCGTCTCACTGATCGTCTCGAAAAACCAATCGTAATCGCGCATGACGAATCGGTCCGCGCGTCGCGTAGCGCGGAAATACCATCGGCGCGTGATTGATCGAATAACTGCATAACTGAATAATTGAACAAGCAACGAGCTGCAATCGGAAGTCTTCCTTTCCTCTCCTGATTGCAGTTCGTTTTTTTATGCGGCGACGTACGGTTGTAGGACACGCCGTGCGTCGGAGGGATTGCGTTGCAGTAATGAAAGCGCTATCATTGTTAATAACAAGCAGAAAAGATGTTGATTTAAAAATGTTCTTATCTGTAGTTTGAAGAAATGTAACCGCTATCATTTTGCAACGATGCGAACGAAAGTGAAAACATATGGTGCAACAAGAAATTGATACTACCGATCCGGCGTTGTGGTGGAAGCAGGCCGTGGTCTACCAGGTGTACCCGCGTTCCTTCAAGGACTCCCGCGGTTCGGGCCTGGGCAGCATCGCAGGCGTCACCGAGAAGATCGACTACCTCGCCGAACTCGGCGTGGATGCCATCTGGCTGAGCCCGTTCTACCCGTCCCAGCTTGCCGACGGCGGCTACGACGTGGACGACTACCGCAACGTCGACCCGAAGCTCGGCACCATGGACGATTTCGACGAGCTCGCCAAGGCCGCCCACGAGCACGGCATCAAGGTCGTGGTCGACATCGTGCCGAACCACAGCTCCAACCTGCACGAATGGTTCAAGGCCGCCCTCGCGGCCGCCCCAGGCTCCCCGGAACGCGACCGTTACATCTTCCGCGACGGCAAGGGCCCGAACGGCGACCAGCCGCCGACTGATTGGATCGCAAGCTTCGGCGGTCCGGCGTGGACGCGCGTTCCTGACGGCCAGTGGTATCTGCACATGTTCACCAAGGAGCAGCCGGACTGGAACTGGAAGAACCCCGAGGTGCGCGCCGACTTCATCAAGACGCTGCGCTTCTGGCTCGACCATGGTGCGGACGGCTTCCGCGTGGACGTGGCGCACGGCCTCGCCAAGGATCTTGACCGCGACGACCTCGAAAGCTACAAGGTCTGCGAGCATGTGCTTCCCTCGGACGGGTCGCACCCGTTGTATGACCGTGATGAGGTGCATGACATCTACCGCGAGTGGCGCAAGGTGTTCAACGAGTACAATCCGCCGGCATTCGCCGTGGCCGAAGCCTGGGTCAATCCGGATCGCCAGCATCTGTATGCGTCGACCGAAGAGCTCGGACAGGTGTTCAACTTCGAGTTCGCCAAGAAGGACTGGATTCGCGACGACATGCACCTGGCCATCGAGGAAGGCTTGGAAAGCGCGGAACGTTCCGGCTCCTCCGCGACTTGGGTGATGAGCAACCACGACGTGCCTCGTCACGCCAGCCGTTATGGATTGCCGCAGGTTCCAGCCTCGTCGCATCATCAGCTGGCCAAGGATTGGCTGCTGCGCGACGGTACCACCTATGAGGAGAACCGCGAATTGGGCGCCAAGCGTGCCCGTGCCGCGATTCTTATGGAACTTGCCTTGCCTGGATCCACCTACATCTACCAGGGTGAGGAACTGGGACTGCCGGAAGTCGCGGATATTCCTTGGGATGAGCTGGAAGATCCCACCGCATTCAACAGCGTGCGCGAGCAAATCGAAAAAGGCCGTGACGGCTGCCGTGTGCCGCTGCCCTGGGTCGCCGCAGACGCACCGAAGCTCGATGATCCCGATGACGAATTCGGCCACGATGGTTCTTTCGGTTTCTCTCCTGCGGGCGCCGAGCATGATCCACACCTACCACAGCCGAAATGGTACAAGGATTTCGCCGTCGACGTGGAGGATGCCGACCCGAATTCCATGCTGAACCTGTACCGCAAGGCGCTGTCGTTGAGGCATAACCTGATGCCGCAGGACACCGAACTGCAGTGGCTGGACGAAGATCGTCCATCTGACGTGCGGGACGGCGCGGATGGACAACGCGGCGGAGTCATCGCCTACAGTCGTTCCAACGGTTGGGCGAGCGTCACCAATTTTGGCGAACGTCCGGCCGAACTACCGCAAGGCGATGTCATCCTCGCGTCGGGTGAACTCACCGAGGATGGCCGATTGCCGCAGGACACCACCGTTTGGCTCCAGCTGTAGGTGCGTGGCTTCACTGTTTCGGATCAGCAGCGGTAGGATGACGCGGCCGCGGCGTTTATCGAATGCGCCCCGGCCGCTTTCGCGTGTTCCGGGAGTGTTGCGTTCGATGGATTGTCGCTGTATGGCTTGCGGCGGCTTGCGTTGCTATCGGTTTATTCCACTGCCGACGCGACGCCGGTGTCGATGCGACTTGTGGTGTTGCGCAACACCAGCAAAGGATCCTGCAGTTCATGCGGATGTTCAAGAGGTTCGTTACGTAGGAGCTGCAGCACTTTTCTACCGGCTATGCGCCCTAGCTCGATTGGCTTCTGGCGAATGGTGGAAAGATCCGCTGCCTGTGCGATTTCGGCGTCGTCAAAGCCGAGCACTGAAATGTCTTCCGGCACATTCAGCTGCTGCTTGCGTAGTTCCTTGACCAGTGCGATGGCGACTTGGTCGGTTTCCACGCAGACGGCGGTGGGGCGTTCCGGAAGGGATAGCAGCTTCGCGGTCAGTTGTGAGGCGAGGTCGGATTTGCTCAGCGGCGCATCGTGCGCGTCGGCTGTGAGCAGGCTGAATGTGATTTCATCGGCGGCGTTGGCCTGTGCGGCATCCGCGAACGCCTGGGTGCGTTGGCTGGTGTTGTAGACCATGTCGGCCGGAATGTAGTCGCTGCAGAACGCGATGTTGGTATGCCCCAGAGAGCGCAGCAATTGTACGGCCATGGTCATCGCACTGGAGTTGTCGATGCTGATGGAAGCGTCGAAATAACCCGATTCCGCAGGAACGTTGACGCCCACGGTCGGCAGGTCTATGGTTTGGAGCTGGTCGCGCATGGCGGGCATAAGCTGGAATGAGGAAATGATGATGGCGTCCGCGTTGCGGCTTTTCGGCAGCTGGGAGAAAAACCGGTCCAGTTCGCTGCGGTCGGTGATGAAGGCCGGTGTGACGTCATAGCCGACCGGCGCGAGCTCCTCGTAGACCCCTTGGAGCACTCCGGAATTGAACCACTCGTTGAGTTTGCCCGAGACCAGGAGGATGACGCGCATGGTTTTTCCGGATGCTAGGGCGGAAGCGCTTTTTGAGAGTGTGAAGTTGAGTTGATCCGCTGCCCGCTGAACTTTGATGCGGGTCTCTTCTGTGACGTTGGTCGCGCCACGAAGTGCTCGGGAAACGGTGGCTTGCGACACTCCTGCCAATTCGGCTACGTTGGCGATGGTCGGTTTGGCCATGTGTCTCCTTTGATGAAAATGATTAACGCTTCCATGATACTAAAAGCCCTGATTTTAGACGAAAACACGCTGTAGATTCATGGATTTGTACCACAGAAATGTAAGCGCTGTCACGAAGTGGTGAAGTTCAACATGGTAGCAAAAAACAGACGCTATGCGAACGGTGCTCGTTCGGATCGTTTAGCGATGTAGACGAGCCGTAGTGGAACGCACGATCAGCTGCGCCGGGAACGTTTTGAACGGTTCGTCAAGCGGGCGCTCCTCAATGAGATCGAGCGTCATGCGGGCCGCCTCCTGCGCCATTTCGACAGGCGTCTGGCGCACGGTGGTCAGGCCGAGGTCGCGCGCGTAAATGCTGTCGTCGTAGCCGATGATGGAAATATCGTTCGGCACGGTGAATCCGTTGCGTTCCAGCTGGAACAGCAGCGGCACCGCGATGCCGTCTTCCTGGCAGGCGATCGCGGTCGGCGTATGGTCGAGGCTGAGCAGCTGCGTCACGACTTTGCTGATGTTGTTCTTGCTTTCGTCGGTGACGAGCACGCGCGGTTCGACGCCGTTGGCTTGGCAGCACGCCATGAACGATTCGAAACGTCCCTGCACGCTGAAGTGGAGCGTCACTTCGCGGTCGGTGCGAATGTAGGCGATGTCACGGTGGCCGAGCGTCATAAGATGGCGTGCGGCAAGTTCGGATCCCTGCTTGTCGTCGATGCGCACGGCCGCGCTGAAACCGCGCTCTTCCGGCAGACTCGAGTTGATGCCGATGATTGGCACATTGACGGACTTGAGCTGATCGATCTCGTTGGCGTCGATATCGAAGGAAATGACGATTACCGCGTCGACGTTGCGGCGCACCGGCAGCATGTCGAAGAATTCACGACGTTCCTCGATGCTCGACATCTGGTAGATGGAAATGTCGTATCCCTCGTCGTGGAAGATCTGGTTGAGGCCTTCGATGATGGATGAGCTGAACCACAGGTTGAGCCGTCCGGAAACCAGGACCGCGATGCGTAGCGCGCGACCGGTTTTCAGCGCGGCTGCGGAACGTGAAATGGAGAAGTTCAGCTCGTCCGCGGCTTTCATCACCTTGTCTCGGGTGGCTTTCGACACGAGATCCGGGCGTGTGAAGGAACGCGAAACCGTTGAAATGGATACGTGCGCAAGCTGCGCTACATCTTGAATACTGCTTTTCATGTTTTTCCTTGTGACTGCTTACGTTCCAACATACTGTATTGCGACGTCTTTGCAATACATGCATTACAAACGTTTTCATTATAGCAGAAGAGGCTTAAAATGCTTGATATTACAACGAGTTTTGATAATCAAAAAACATGGCAACGTTGGTAAATTTGCGTCTCAAGACATGCAAAAATGACAACGTTTGACATTTCGTGTCATGCCGTTTATCATGACGAGTGTAAATGCCGGAAAGGTGGAGAACAGAGCAGTGATCCGCTGATTCGGCCAACAATTGCAGGAATTCCGCACCGCGGTGCCGCGGTGATCGGAATGGAGAAGGAAAGAAAGCAGGCAGGCTATGATCAGCATGGCTGGCAAGGCGATACGGAAATGGTGGGCGCTGTTTGCGCTGCCAACGTTCGCCGCATTCATTATTGGATTCGTCGTTCCATTCATCATGGGCGTCTACCTGAGCTTTTGCAAGTTCACAACGGTTACCGACGCCGAGTTCGTAGGGCTTAAGAACTACACCCGCGCACTGCAGGACAAGGAATTCCTGCACGCGTTGGGCTTCTCCACATTGCTGACGATCGTCACCACGATTGTGATCAACGTGGTCGCGTTCTTCATCGCCTACATGCTCACCAAGGCGATCAAGGGATCGAACATTTTCCGTTCGGTGTTCTTCATGCCGAACCTGATCGGCGGCATCATTCTGGGCTACATCTGGATGCTGCTGCTCAACGGCATTCTCGCGCACTGGGCGCGCTCGCTGACCTATAGCGCGACGTACGGCTTCTGGGGTCTGGTCGTACTGGTGTGCTGGCAGCAGATCGGCTACATGATGATCATCTACATCGCCGGCATGCAGTCGCTGCCGACCGATGTGCTTGAAGCGGCTTCCGTGGATGGCGCGAACGGCACGCAGACCATGTTCAAGATCATCATTCCGTTGATGATGCCGTCGATTACCGTGTGCTCGTTCCTGTGCGTGACCAACGGATTCAAGCTGTATGACCAGAACCTCGCATTGACGAACGGCGCTCCGTCGAACATGTCTGAAGGCTTGGCGCTGAACATCACCCGTACCTTCTATGGCCGTGTCGGCTGGGAAGGCGTTGGACAGGCCAAGGCAGTGCTGTTCTTCGTGCTTGTCGCGATTGTTGCGCTGATTCAGAATAAGCTGACGACTTCCAAGGAGGTGGAAGCATGATTTCCGGAGAGAAGGTCAAGCATGGCGGATTGTGGACCGTACTGTTTTCCTTGGTGTCGCTGGCATGGGTCTTCCCGATCGTGCTGGTGATCATCAACTCCTTCAAGCAGAAGGCGTATATTTCGCGTGATGCGTTCTCCATTCCGACCGGCAAGGCGTTCGTTGGATTGGAAAACTATACCCGTGGCATTGAAACCACGAATTTCTTCGCCAGCTTCGGCTGGACCCTGCTGATCACGGTCGGCTCGGTGATTCTGATCTTGGTGTGCACTTCGATGTGCGCATGGTGGATCGTGCGTGTGAACAACTGGGCTGCGAAGCTGCTGTACACGCTGTTCCTGTTCAACATGATCGTGCCGTTCCAGATGGTGATGTTCACGCTTTCGAAGCTCGCCGATATGCTGAAGCTCAACACTCCGTGGGGCTTGTGCATTGTGTACTTGGGATTCGGCGCAGGCCTGGCCGTGTTCATCTTCACCGGTGTGGTCAAGGGCATTCCGCAGTCGTTGGAAGAGTCCGCAATGATTGACGGCGCTTCCGTGCCTCGCATTTTCTTCCAGATCGTGGTGCCGATTATGAAGCCGTCGATCGTGTCTGTTGCGATTCTGCAGGCAATGTGGATTTGGAACGACTACCTGCTGCCGTATCTGACGCTCGATTTGGGCAAGTACAAGACGATTTCCGTGGCTATTCAGTACCTCAAGGGCGGTTATGGTTCCGTTGATATGGGTGCCATGATGGCCTGCCTGGTGATGGCCATCATCCCGATCATCGTCTTCTATCTCATCTGCCAGAAGCACATTGTCAAGGGTGTAATGGCTGGTGCAGTCAAGGGATGATCGAAGATCATCCCTTGTGGGACAGCGCAGTGCGCTGTCCCATGCACCAGCCTGAGCGAGGCCGATAGGCCTCGCGAAGGTAGCATTGAGCCCGGCCGCAAGGCCGGGCTCTTTCATATCCGAATCAGAAAACTACTTCACATATTTACGGAACACGTGCTCGAAAATCGGCACGTGAATCATAATCATGGTGCCGTAGCCCAAAACGAGTAGCAGGAACAGGCCTTGCGGCATGTAAAACCAGCTGCCTACCAAAAGCGCGATGTAAATCGCGTCGATGGCGGCCATGCCGAGCGTGTGCCCGATATTGCTCACGCCGAATACGAAGGCGTTGCCGAGCGTGCGCCAGAACGAGTTTTCGAAGCGTGACTGCAATGCCCATATCCATTCGAATCCGATGACCCATACGATGCTCAACGCGAATTTCGGAATCAGCAGCGGCGTGATCTGCAGCACGATCCATGAGTACACGCTAATCGACCCGGCAATGCCGAAAATCAGCCAATATCCGGTTGCTTTTGCGAAGTTTGATCGGAATGCGGCGAAGTAATTGCGGGTGACCGTGCCTTCGCCGGCGAGCGAGCGTCGTGCCGCGTCGTGGCCGGCGGTCAGTGCCGCGCCGATGGTGATGATCGGAATGCTGGTGACCAACATGAGGATGTTGATCCAAATCGCGTCGACGGCGTCGCTCAGGCCGCGCATAAAGCCGGAATCGGGTGATAGGAACTTCATGCGCACCAGTCTACTCGGCAGTGCGGCAATCGTTGTCATACATAAAACCGTTTAGCGCATACTATTTCTTGCAAAAAACTCCTGTTATCGTTGTCATTGAACGGAGCGTTGAATGCAGATAAAGAAAAGTCCCGTCAAATATTTCGTTTGACGGGACTTTGTGGTGTTGCATAAGGAAATCTTATTTTCGTGAAATCACCATCGGAGGAAGCTTACTTTTCGCCGTTCATGATGGCGGAAAGCGACTTCACGCGAGGCAGGTCGAACACTTCGTCGGTGTGCACCGCCTTGTGGTCGGGACCTGCCAGCGGCACGCGCCAGTTGCGGTATTCGCTGGACGTGCCCGGCTGGTTCTGCGAACGGGTTTCGCCGACGCCGTCCACCAGCGCCGCCTGCAGAAGCACGGATGGCGAGCGGAGCAGCATCTTGTGCATCGCCTCGACGATCTCTTGAATATGGTCGTCGACGTCCGCGGCGATTTCCGGCGTGATCAGTTCGCTTTCGACCAGTCGGTCAAGCATGGCCTGACGTTCCGCGGTTGCGGACGCCTGGAATTCCTCGACCGGACCGGTGAGCAGGTTCAGTTCTTCGCGCAGCTTGACATGCTCGAACTGCAGGTAGCCGGCGGTCGGCGGCAGGTCGTGCGTGGTGACGGATGCCAACGCATACTCGCGGTAATCGGCCGGATCGGCATACGGGTCGCCGGCGTTGGGGGAGTCGTCCACACGGGCGAACCATTCCACCGTGCAGCCGAGCAGACCGTGCTCGGCAAGCACGGTGCGCACGTAATCCGGCACGGTGCCGAGGTCTTCGCCGACCACTAGGCCGTTCACGCGGGAAGCCTCGATCGTGAGGATCGCGATCATCGCCTCATAGTCGTAGGTGACGTATGCGCCGCCGCGTGCGCCTTCGCCCTGCGGAATCCACCACAGGCGGAACAAGCCCAGCACATGGTCGATGCGCACCGCGCCCGCGTGCGAGAACATGTTGTGCACCATCTCGCGGTACACGCCATAACCGGTTTTGGCGAGATAGTTCGGATTGAACGGCGGCTGGCCCCAGTCTTGGCCCTGCTGGTTGTAGAAGTCCGGCGGGCAGCCAACGGTGACGCTGCCGACGGCGAAGCGTTCCGGATTCCACCACACGTCGGCGCCCAGCGAGTGCACGCCCACAGCCATGTCTTGCATGAGGCCCAATGCCATGCCGCTTTCGCGTGCGGCGGTCTGCGCGGCGGTCACCTGTTCGTCGGCGATCCACTGCAGCCAGCATTCGAATTCGACCATGTCGGCATGATCGCGCATGAGTTCGGCCACTTCCGGCGAATCACGGTTCGTCTCCGCGAACCATGTGCCCTCCCATGGGGCGCCCCACATCTGGAAGGCCACCGACCACGCGGCGAATGCGCGCAGATCCGGGCCGGCCGCCTCCTTGAACGCTTCGAATGCGGCCTGACGCTCGGCGGAACGCGGCACCTTGAACACGAGCTGCAGCGCCTGGCGCTTGTGCCACCACGCGGAGTTGATGTCGAGTTCGTCGGCATTGTCGTTGGCGGGAGCGACTTCGGCGTGCAAGCGCTCGACTTCGGCCAACGCGGCCTTGTCAAGCCCCGCATATTCCTCGATATCCTGCGGGCGAATGTAGGTGACGTTCATGAATCGGCGCGATTCCGGCAGGTACGGCGACGGTTCGAGCGGCTCGACCGGCGCGGTTGCGTGGATCGGGTTGATGAGCATGAAATCGGCATGCGACTTTTCGGCGGCGTCGGTGAGCAGCAGCTTCAGATCGCCGTAGTCGCCCACGCCCCACGATTCGGCGGAACGGATGGAATACATTTGCGCCATCCAACCCCAACGCTGCTTTTCGGCAACCGCAGGCGGCAGCGGTACGCGTGCCGGGGCGCAGATCAGTCGCGCCTCGCCGTGCAGCGGGCCCGCGTTGACGCGCAGCGTGTGGTAGCCGGCGGGAATGTCGTCCGGCAGGGTGAGCGTGAGTGAGCCGTCGGCCTGCGGGGCCAAATACATGCACAGGTTGCCCTCATACCGCGTGCCGTCCTCAAGCAACAGGCGTAGCGTCACGTCGTGGCCCTTCGCGCGGATCGGCGTGGTCGCTTCCTTGCCGATGAACTTCACGATGGTCGGTTCCACAAGGGTGTCTGCGATGCGCTGCTTGGTGAGTTCGTACGATGCCGCGATCGCTTCATCGCTGGATGCGTCCACGCCGAGCGCCGCAAGTACGGAGACAAGCACTTCGTCGCGGATTTCCACGTAGGTGCCGAGCTGGTCGATATACGACGTTGAGATGCCGTTGAGTTTGGCGAGCTGAATAAGCGGTCGTGCGATGCGTTCCGCGCTTTCGGTTTGCTGGGTTGCCGTCATGGGTTCCTTCTTTCCGGGGCCGTTGCTGGCCGATGATGCTGCATTGCCACGCGATTGGCGCGCTTCGGTGCGTATGCCAACCGTTCTGCTATGTACTGTAGCATATGATGACATCGTTTTCAATAGGCGTGTTATTGGGTGTAAACGTTGAAGTATTGCGATTTCTTAACTACTTTATGGACGTTAGATAGTGAAAATGCTTTTTCTGTTTGCTTATCGTTTGCAAGGTGTTTGAAAGTGGATATGACTGCTGTCCTACCGTCGTTGCCACCGCTGTTTCCGAAGTGCGATGGCGTTGCCGATCCATGGGCGCACGCGGCTGGCGTGAACGGCCGTCGAAGCATGGTCGTCGACTTGCCTCGCACCGATCCCGAAGGTTGGGATGCCGATCGCATGCCGGAAGTGCCAATTGCGCAAACGGTTGTTTGGGAAACGCATGTCGGCGATTTCAGCAACGATCCCGCGGGAGGATTCCCCGAATCCCATCGTGGAAAATATTGCGTTCACCGACCTGGGAACGACGTTGGACGGTCATCCTGATTTTCCGACGGGATTGTCGTATCTCAAAAAGCTTGGCATTACCGCGGTGCAGCTGATGCCGATCTACGATTTCGGTTCCGTCGACGAAACGATCTGCAGCCGATACAACTGGGGTTACGATCCCGTCAATTACAACGTTCCTGAAGGATCGTACTCCACGAATCCGTATGACGGGTCCGTGCGCATCCGCGAGGTCAAGCAGATGGTGCAGGCGTTGCATAATGCCGGCATCAAAGTGATTATGGACGTGGTCTACAATCACATGTTCTCGCCCGACAACTGGTTCGAGCGCATCGTGCCCGAATACTTCCTGCGCCGCAAGCCGAACGGGGCGTTGTCGAACGGCTCCGGATGCGGATGCGATATGGCCACGGAACGTGCGATGTTCCGCCGTTTTGTGGTGGAATCCGTGGCGTATTGGGCGAGGGAATACCATCTTGACGGCTTCCGATTCGACCTGATGGGCCTGATCGACGTCGACACCATGAACGCCGTGCGCGCCGCTTTGGACGAAATCCCCGACCGTGGGCCGAGCATTCTTATGTATGGCGAACCGTGGTCGGCCAGCGCTACCGCGGCTTTGCCGGGCACCGTGCTTGCCGACAAGGCCGGATTGCCGCAGCTTGATAATCGCATCGGGCATTTTTGCGACACCACGCGAGACGCCATCAAGGGGCATGTGTTCTTCTCGGACCGTCCCGGATACGTTAACGGGGGTATGCATGAGAATGCGGCCTCCGTGCGCGACGCGGTGAACGCCTGGCGTGCCAGCAAACAGCCGGAAGGTGTTGCGGGTCAAGTGATCCAGTATGTTTCCGCGCATGACGATCTGACCTTGTGGGACAAGCTTTGCGCAAGTCTTGCCGCGAAATCGCTGGGCAGCGCCGTTAGTGAAGGCGACAACGAGAATTCCGTGGACGTGCCGAAGGCGTTGTATGACGCCGATCTTTCGGAAGCTGGGCTCGCCTCGGCCGGTTCCGCGATTGCCGGGGCCATGGCCACGGTGATGGATGCGAATCGTATGGCGGCGGGCATTGTGCTCACTTCCGCGGGCATTCCGTTCATGCTGTCTGGCGAGGAGTTCGCGCGTACGAAATACGGCAATTCCGATTCGTACGATTCGGCGCGCGAGCTGAATTGGCTTGATTGGACTCGTGCCTGGCGCATGCGCGATCTGGTGGAGTATTACACGAAACTGATCGCCTTGCGTAAGAGCTCGGCGGAATGGTTTGACGGCGATCGTGTGATCGTCAGCGTGGAAGGCGACGAACTGGTGTTCCGGGTCGGCGACTACTTGGTGGCGGTGAATCCGGGACGTCATATTGGCGCGATTGACGTTGCCTCGACTGCGGTTGCGCCGGTTTCGGAGTCGTCTCGCGTGTGGTGCGGCATGGGTTCGTCCACAAACGCATCCGCGGCGTGCATCAGTGCGGGAGATGGCGATTATTTGATCGTGCCACCGCATACGTTTGCAATCTGGCGGTTGCGGTAACCTCGTGTATAACGCATGTAACGCATTGGTTTGCAAGGGCGGCGGCTGCAAAGTGGCAATCGCCGCCGCCGGTAAAGCGGCGACGATGCCGATGAAAGGACCTGCTATGGAAAACGTGACGCATACCCCTAAATATGAGGTTGTGTTCTTCGATCTGTATGGAACGCTTATTGACATACGTACCGACGAACAGTGCGACGCGGCCTGGCAGGCCTTGTATGACACCGCTTGCGAGCTTGGAGCGCAATACGATTCGGTTGAGGCACTGCGTGAACGTTTCGAAAAACTTGAGGCGCGCGAAATGCTGCATCAGTCGAATCATGCCATCGTTCGCAATGGGTGGGACGAGTTCGACGTGCTGCCGGTGTACCGCTCGCTGCTCATGAATCGTAACGACGAGGCGGAACGGTTGCTGGCGTTGCCGCAGGCCGCTCAAAAGGCCGCGTGGGCGTTCCGTCAGGGTAGCACCAGCATGATCCGCCTGTATCCGGGTGCGCTGGAAATGATCGAAAAACTGCAGGAAGCCGGCATTGTCGTGGCGCTGCTCAGCAACGCGCAATCCTGCTATACCCGTGCCGAGTTGGAAATGACGGGACTTGCCAGCGTGCTTGACGACGTGATCATCTCCAGCGAGGAAAAGATTCGCAAGCCCGCGCGCGATTTGTATATGCTGGCGCTCGACCGTGAATTCGTTACCGCCAAGCATGCGCTGATGGTGGGCAATGACGAGAAGAACGATATTGTCGGTGCGCGTTCGGCGGGCATCGACGGCGTGTATTTCCGCACGGAGATTTCGCCGGCCGACGATCCGGATGCGTCGAGTTATGCGGTGCGTTCGTTTAAGGGTGCCGATTATGAAGGATTGCTGGATTACGTGCTGAACGCCTGATCTTTCGCATTGCGTGCGTACTGCTCGTGTATTGCGGGGCGTGCGTTGCGTTGCGCGTATTGCGCGGCGTGCGCCACGTTTACGGGGGTCACCTTTCGTAAAGCGTGTAAGGTATGTTGCATACATTTGCAGCATACGTTCGCAGGATTTTTGCAACAATGGCAAGATGATGCGAGTAAAGCTACGTGAAAGCACGAAAGACATAGTGTGAAACAATCGCGTGAAACATGTCGCACAGGGGTTACGTGAAAAACATATTGCGCGGAATGCTGTGCAAGCGCGTGAGACGCGAAGCTCCGCATATGGCAGCGATGCCGCAACGCGATACCGCGGCGTAATGTCGTGACGTGGCACAGTGTGCGCAGACGATTACGTGCGCGCATGATTGCTTGCGCGATGGAATCGAGGAAAACTCGAGGAGGACTTATGGAAGGCTACACCGAAAACGGCGCCGGAACCGACGTCACCGACCAGATCGGCTTTGCGGGCATGCGCCGCAAGAAAAAGCAGCGCCGCGGATTGAGCGTATTCCAGCTCAAGGTAATCGGCGCGGTGGCGCTGGTGCTTTCCGCCGGCAGTACCACGCTGGTGCCACTGATTTTCGGATCCGACACGAGCAACATGACGTCGCTTACGGCCATGGTGCTATGCGAAGTGGTGTCGTGGTTCGCCGCGCCGATCTACGCGTGGCTGCTGGTGCAAGGCTTCCAGCAGACGCGCAATCGCGTGGCATACGGCGTGCAGCTGCTGTTGTTGGCACTAATCGCCGAAGTGCCGTACGATCTCGCCACTTCGGGCAAGCCGTTCGATTTCGGCTCGCAGAATCCGGTGTTCGGCCTGTTCATCGCCTTCGCCATGCTCGCAGCAATGAAATGGGTGGCGCAGCGCTACCAAGGTGCCATGCTCGTGATCTCCGACATTGTGCTGGTAGTGGTTGCCGTATTGTGGGATCTGCTGTTGCGTGTCGGACTGCGCCAGCATCTGATGAGCCTGGGTGCGGTGACGCTTGGTTTCGTGCTGATTTTCTGGCTGATGCGCTCGCGTGAAAACACCATGATGTTCACGGCCGGTCTGTTCGGTGCGGTGATGATGATTGCGCCTGGCGTCGGTGTTGCATTCGTGCACTACTACAATGGCAAACTCGGATACAAACATTCATGGACTAAGTGGATGTTCTATGCCTTCTATCCGGTAATTTTGCTGATTTGCGCGGCTGTCGCATGAAATTTGATCATATTGCGAGAGTTTTGACAACGTTCGCACTATAATGAAAACAGATTGAGAGAGCGTCGTCGCTCCAAATACCACCCGTTCCACTGTTGGCAGGGGTGCGATGATGCTGTGAGCTGCAAAGGGGCTGACATGGACAAGGCTGGCATTCGTGAGGTGGCCAAGGCCGCAGGAGTGTCGATTTCGACGGTTTCGCGCGCGTTCACGCGTCCGGAGCTCGTTTCCGAGCGTACCAGGCGCAAGGTGCTCGACACCGCGGACCGGTTGGATTTTAATATCTCCCGTTCCGCGACGGCACTGAAGTCAGGGCAAACGTACCGTGTCGCCATGCTGATGAATGAGGAAATCACCAGCTGGTTCAATATGGAAGTATTCGCTGGAATCAATTCCGTCATGCATGATGCCGGATACGACATCTCTCTGTTCCAGCATGTCGATACCGGTGAGAACAGGCGTGACTTCTTTACGAATCTTCCGGTGCGACGCAACGTCGACGCCGTGTTCGTAACGTCGTTCGGCGTCGAACCGGAGGAAATCCAGCAGTTGCAGCGTATTCATGTGCCGATCATCGGCATCAACACGCCATCGCAGGAAGGCTTCGACGCAACGATCTCCATCGACGATGAAGACGGCATGTTCTCGTCCGCGCAGCATCTAATCAATCTTGGGCACAAAAACATTGTGTACGTGTGCTCCGATGCAGTCGATTCGATCAATTCGTCGATCGATGCGCGCGGGCAGGGCTTCATTCGCGCATGCAAGACCATGGAGGGCACGCACGATTTCAAGTGGCGCGTGCTTTCTGTGCCGCGCGGCAAAACGTTCGCCGATTCGGCGTTGACCGCGCTGCTTGCGTTGGATGAGTTCCCCGACGGCATTTGCTGCCAGACCGATATGATGGCGATTCCGCTCGTGCTGCGCCTTGACCGGTATGGGCATCGCACGCCGCGCGACTATTCGATCATCGGCTTCGACGATTCCGCATATGCCGACACCGTGAACCTGACGACCATGCGTCAGGATCCGTTCGCCATGGGTCGTGCCGCAGCGCGGAAGGCCGTGAAGCTGATTGCGGGGGAGACTCTCGAAAATCCGTATGAGGTGGTGCGTGCCCAGCTTGTGCTCCGCGGCACCGACTCCGTCTACGGCGGAGATCGCTGATTTTTCTGCCACTCTTCTTCATGCCTCCGTACTTGCCGTTTTGATTCACGCCGACAATACGGGGGTATTTTGCATATACTGCCAGCTGCCGCCGTCTGCGCAACGCTGCTGGTGGTGTCTGCACAAGTTCCGTTGCGTGTCTTGGGCGTCGTAGACGACGGTGACTCGCTTTTTGCCGACCGCGTCGAGGTGCGATCCGGAGTGGATTTTCCGGTTTCGCTCGGGTACTTGCCGTCTTCGTAGGATGCGGGGCTTGCAACCGTCATCATAGTTCATTTCGCAACCTTGGTTGTCACGGCTCGATCCCTTACGCGCCCTTGTCTCATATGTAGCTGTTGGAGAGTGTGCGAGCCCTGAAAATTTATCCCTGTGGTCGGAGGTTTTGCCGCCTGTTGCGAGGTTATGAGATTTCCATGGTTGATTTGTGATTGTTGATTGTAACGAGTGTGGATGGGCGGCGGGGACGGGGAAATTGGGGTATGGTACACGGGTGTACTAGGGGGTATTTTCATGAAAATTTCTGCAATGAATGAAACGGTTTGCAATCATTTGTTTCGCGACACGCCGTGGAGGGTATCGGTTAGATTAACAAAGACTGATCGCAGGGGTAACCTCGGCGTTTTTGCGAACGATTTCAAACTCCAGTTGGCAGAACGGATTAGACGCTTCGGTACTGGAAAACAAAGGTTTTACCACCTTTATATCGGGGGGGGGGCTATTTTTGTTTCAGTGATTTTCATGAATGCAAAGGTTATCATTTTGAGACGTACCCACAAGGTGCGGGAGAAAGAAAAAGGTTGAGTGGCGTAGTTGCCACTCCTGTAGATGGCATATTGCAAAGGATGTCGTGTTAGAGTCGGAATGTCTGAGGGGGGTCTGATTCGTGCAGTTAGGGGACATGATGAAGAGATTGCTCAGAGGCGGAGCGAGGAGCTCGGCGCCACAGCATTACTCGGGAGCGCGAGTGGTATCTGCCCGCGCCTTCTCTCATGCCCGCTCCCTGACCGCCGCCGCAGTCGCAGTTGCCATGATGGCCTCCGTAGCCGTCACCGCCTTCATCCCCACCTACAGCGCCAATGCCGATCAAAGCAAGGACGATGGCGCATTCGCCACGTCGAACACCATCCATATGGGCGACGGCTCTACTGACGTCAACGAGGCGGATACCGGTCTTGCCACATACGTAGGCAGAGATTTCTACGTTGGCGCGCCCACAGACGGTGAAACCGGCACTGCTGATGGCTCTATTCACGGTTCTTGGGCTGCGGAAATGGAAGGTCAGACCTTCATTCTCGGCAAGTACATGCAGCGCGCCCAAAAAGGCTTCTTCACCATCGGCACCGTAGCTTTCGGCGCACAGTACAAGCCTGCTGCTGGCAGTACTATTATCGCAGTCGAGGGTACCAACACGAATTTATCTGGTGCGAGTACCGCCCAAGCTTGGAAGTCGTCAGCAAGCGGCATCGACACGACGCAGGGCGCTGGCATCAGCGGCAATTACCAAGGCGTTGTCGGAGGCAATAAAACCACATTGTGGGGCATGCCTTCTTGTAGTAAGGTAACGTGCAGTTCCCTCTACAAGTACGGCTCTGGCACCACGCCTGATAGCGATGTCACATGGAATTACGCGGACTGGAGCAATGTCAAGGACGGTCAGGGCAACACGATTGACAGCTTTGGCAACAAGTTCAAGTCCAATTCCAAGCAGCTGTCAACTCTGAAGGATACTGGCGGCGTCGAGTATGGCGATGCTCCAGCGCAGCAGAATTACGAACGCAAGAAGTATGACTGGAATAAGTATTCCGTGTATGACAACGATGATGTACATTCCGACTATCATTGGAACACTAATCATCCTTCGTCCGAGAAGAACTTCAGCACATACAAGTTGCAGATGAGCTTCAACAGTGGTGATGAAAAGCTGATTACGTTCACTGGAGACAAGGAATCCAAGCTTCAGGTATTTACGGTTCAGGCTTCCGAGCTGAATACTGATAAGGGCATTGATTTTTGGTTCCGTAATATTCCGGACGATGCGTCCGTTGTGATCAACGTGGTGAACGAAAATGGCCCTAGCAATGAGATTCAGATGCGTACCGGCTGGCGCTTCTGGTGGGGCGGCGCTTCGAACTATAATGACCCGGATACTGCGGGAGCGAAAGAAATTTCCAACGGTTACGTCATGGGTGGCAAGACCGGCAACAATAATCAGATTCCATATAGCGCTGACTCGAATGCCGATACCTATTCGAAGGTTTCCCAGAAGCTGATGTGGAACTTCCCCACGGCTCAGAAAGTCACCATCATGGGCGGCCGAGCCGATAATGCAACGGTGAAGAAGCTTCATGCCGATGGTACGAATTGGAGCCAGGCGAGTGTTACTTCGATTTTCAACTCTTCCGTGTCCGACGATCCTTCCGCAGCAATGCTCGGCAGCATTATGGTGCCGGACGGTAGCCTTGAATCGCATGTGACCACCAATGGTCGCGTGTATGTGGGTGACGATTTCATGATGTACAACCCCACTCAGGCGAAGCATAATGGCGGTGATATTAATTCTGCGTCCATCATCGATATGGATCAGGAACGTCACAACTTCCCGTGGAGTGGTGCACTCAACAACTCCGCATCCATCACTTGGAAGAAGGTTGCGGGCAATACCGCGACTCCGCTCGGCGGCACGACTTGGACAGTGTATGGAAATCTCCAAAATGCAATCAATAACAGCGGCGCTCTGATCACACTCACCGACAACGGCGGCAATGATTGGGATTCTGCTGACGGCACGTTGCAGGTCGATGGTCTGAAAACCAATGCAACTTACTATCTTCGCGAACAGGCGGCAGCCTCAGGATATGCGAAGAATACGAACATCTACCGCATTGATACTGCGGAAGGCGGAACCGACGCAACCACAATCGTCAAGGTGTATGACGCAAACGGTACGGAGATCACCGACAACAGCAAGAAACTGCTGACAACCGAAGGTGCCATCATCAACGAAACCGCCGGCACGGAACTCGCCTGGTCGAAGGTTGACGGCACGAGCAATAGCGGTGCCCTTGCCGGTTCCGAATGGCAGCTGACACGAACAGATACCGATCCGCAGCAAACGTGGAACATTACCGACAACACGACCACGCCTACCAGCGTTTCCCTGCTTGGTGCTGACGGCAACGCGATCGCCGACCTCACGTTGGACAAGGGCGGCGACACCGCTCCGATCACGGTGAAGGTCGATCCGAGCGATGCCAGCCAGCAGGTGAAGTGGACTGGTGCCGACGGTTATGAGAATGTGGCTCGTATTTCGTCCGCTGAAGGATCCGGCACATTCAACGTCATCGCAGTCGGCAAAGGCAGCACGACGTTCACCGTCTGCTCCGCGTCTGACAGCAAGGTGTGCAACACGCTGAACGTTACTGTCACCAACGATTCCGCAGCTTCCCTGACCCTGTACAAGGATGGCGATACGAACAAAACCAGTCTTGTCGATCAGACCGTGTCGCTCAAGTACAATGGCACGTTGCAGTTGGCTGCGGAAGTGCAGCCTGCAAACACGGCTTTGACTTGGGAAAGCTCCAATACTGGCATTGCCACGGTCAGCGACAATGGTCTTGTTACCGCAGTGAGCGCGGGCAATGCCGACATCACCGTAAAGGCGGGTAATCTGTCGCAAACCGTGCATATTACGGTGAAGCAGAAGTCCACTGTCGTGTATTACTATGCGACGGGTGTTCCGCAGATTCACTACGCGGTCGGCGACAACTGGAATACAAGCGATGTAAACAGTGACCCTGCTATGTCTTCCATTAGCGGATGCAACGACTGGTATTCATACGAGATTGCGAATCCGGATAGCAAGGAAGTCAAGGTTACTTTCCATTTCGGCAGCGGTGACTGGGACAACAATGGTGGTTCGAATAGTAGTTATGCTTCGGGCGGCTACGTTGAGGCGATGACCATTAATAAAGGAACGCTGACAACAACGGTTCCCGCCATCAGCGATTGCAATGTTTCCACGGTTGCGGCTCGCAATATCAACGCCCACGTGTACAGCGCGGTGCTGAAGAGCGGCGAAACGGACGGTATTGCAGCAAACTTCGCGAAGCCGATCGCCGATGAGGAAACGATCTCGACGAAGGCGGACCTGGATTCCGGCGTTGGCAAGTTCCGCGTCAGCCTGGATAACGGCAAATACACGCTGAAGGAAACCAAGGCACCTACCGGATATGTGCTTTCGGAAACGACATACACGATTGTGGTTCGCGATGGACAGATTGTGACGAACGAATCGAATCTTCCGACAGACAATAAGATTCCAAACGATCGCAAGAACGGTGTTGTGGTTTGGGATAAGAAAGACACCGGTGATGACGGCTCGTCCGCAACCAACGATGATTCGTTGCTTGGAGGCACGAGTTGGACGCTGACCCAGACTCAGGCTTGGAATGCTGAAACGGCTTCCATGGTTGCTGTGTCGGGCGATGACTATACGCATACGTTGACCGACAACGGTGGCGATGGCGTGTATGCCGACAAGGATTCCACTGCCGGTAAGTTCAGGTTTGAGGGGCTTCCGTGGGGCGTGTACACGCTGAAGGAGCAGAAGCGTGACGGCTTCGCCGCCAATAACACGACGTACGCGTTTGTAATCGACTCGAATTCGGTGAGCGAAGAAATTCACCTTACGATCGTCGATAGTGCTGAGAAGTCCAATGCGACTGCGGAAACCGTGTACAACAATCGTGAAACCGGCTCCGTAACGTGGGCGAAGGTTGCGGCGGGCACAAGCACGAAGCTTTCCGGATCGCAGTGGACACTGAAGCGTGTGAGCGTGTGGAACGGGACGGCATTCGCAGCCTTGAATTCCGCCGAAACCTGGAACATCACGGATTGCGATGCTACATGCACTCCGGCCAACGCCGGCGATCCATATGATTCCGACGCTACCGCAGGCCAGTTCAAGTTGGCGGGCCTGAAGTGGGGCGAGTATGAACTCGTGGAAACCGTGGCTCCCGACGGATACAACCTGGACACTACCGCACACAAGTTCACCATCGGTCCGAAGGATTCGACGGTTGTGCTTGAAGCCCAGCTCGGCAATATTGAGAATCAGCCGGGGGTGGTGTTGCCGGGGACGGGCGGCGACGGAAATATGAAGACTTTGGCTACGGGATTGCTTGTGGCCATGGCATCCGTTGCGACGGCCGGACTGGCCCTGAAAGTCAGGAGGCGTCGGCAATGAATACGTCTAGAAGAGGAGGGGATGGTCCGTAAAACAAACGACCACTGCCTTCTGGGCAATAACTCAATAACTGAAAAATAATTGAAAACGTTGGAAAACAACGAAGATTTCAACAAGTTTATGGAGAAGGAAAGAAAGGGAGAACAATGAATAAGGTTCTCAAAGGCCTCGTCGCTGTGGCAGCATCCGCAGCAATGGCCATCGCCGGAGTCGCCGGCGCCTCCACCGCCATGGCGGAGGAAAATACGACTGCCACCACCAATCCGACAATTACGTTCCCTACGGATACCAAGTATCAGGATCACACCTACGAGGTGTATCAGATCTTCACCGGTGATTTGTCCGACGGCGTGCTCTCCAACGTCAAGTACGGCGAGAACGGCGCCAAGACCAAGGGCACTGAGGTGACCGCCGCCGAGCTGAAGCAGCTCACCGACGTGAACGTCGAAGGCAAGACCGATCAGGACAAGCTCGACGTCATCAAGACGTTCGCCAAGCTCGACAGCACCCCGATTACCACACTGACCAAGACCAGCACGACCTACTCCGCTGCTCCGGGCTACTACCTCATTAAGGACAAGGACGGCTCCGTGAGCGGCAACGACGCCAACACCCTGTACATCACCAGGGTCGTCGGCGACGTGACCATCAGCCCGAAGAGCGATGTCCCCTCCTTCCAGAAGAAGGTCAAGGACACCAACGACACCACCGGCGACACCACCGGATGGCAGGACTCCGCCGACTACGACATCGGTGACAAGGTCCCGTTCCAGCTGAAGGCCACCCTGCCGAGCAACTACGCCGACTACAAGACCTACTACCTCGCCTTCCACGATATGGAGGAGACGGGCCTGTCCTTCAACGCTGATTCCGTCAAGGTCTACGTCGACAGCGCTCTTGTTGATTCTGACAAGTACACGGTCAAGACCACCGGTCTTACCGACGGCTGCACCTTCGAGGTCGTGTTCACCGATCTGAAGACCGCCGTGGCCGCCGCCAAGAACGGCTCCGTGATCACCGTCGACTACACCTCCACGCTCACCGAGCAGGCCGTGCTCGGCAACCAGGGCAACAAGAACGAGGCCAAGCTCCAGTTCTCCAACAACCCGAACTCCGAGCAGGGCGGCGAGAGCACCCCGACCGGCGAGACCCCGTGGGACAACGTCATCGTCTTCACCTATAAGGTCGTCGTGAACAAGGTCAACGAGAACAAGGAAGCTCTGAAGGGCGCCGCGTTCAAGCTCGAAAAGAAGATTAAGGACGCCGACAACCAGCTCGTCAAGGAGTTCACCGCGGGCAAGGACACCTCCTTCACCTTCTCCGGTCTCGATGACGGAGACTACATCCTGACCGAGACCACGACCCCGGCGGGCTACAACACCATCAAGCCGATCACCTTCACCGTGACCGCCGATCACAAGGTCGAGTGGACCACCGAAGAGCGTACGGATGTCCTGACCAGCCTGAACGGCAATGCGGCCTCCGGCGAGATCACCTTCGCCGCTGACGAGAGTGCCGGCTCTCTGACCGCCGACGTCGTCAACGTCAAGGGCTCCAACCTGCCATCCACTGGTGGCATGGGCACGGTGATGCTGTATGTGGCTGGTGTGGCAGTGTTCGTGCTCGCTGGCGCAACCCTGGTCATGGCGCTGCGTCGCCGCAACGCCTGATCTCACAGATCACAGTCAACATAACTGAAAATCAAAAACCATAACTGAAAATAACTACACATGAAACCGCTGTTGCCATGCACTTACCTCCGCATGGCAACAGCGGAATCATCACAATCAACATAATTTAAAAATAATTGAACAATAACTGAACCCACATATGTCAGGCTGGATTGCCTCAAATCCCTTGTAAACTGCCTAAACTAACGAGAATTCAGCCTGACTCCCTAATTTTTCCAAGTCGCAAGTTGGGGGCGACTTGATATTTCTAGTTTTCATAGAAAGAACCACAGAAGAGGGGCTGGCAATGAAGGAACACACGATCGCAAGCCGCATCGTCGCAACATGCTGCGCAGCTGCCGTCGCATGTGCCGCCGCAATCTGTGCACTCACCACTCGCGATGCGGTTGCGGCGCCAACAGACTCTGCCAGCGGCAGCATCGCCATTACGTATCAACACAAAAGCAATGACGGGGCTGACTCTAATGCGGGAGGCGCTTCCGATTCTGGAACCGCTGGAACGGGCGAGTTCGCCATTCCGGGAGCAACCTTCCGCCTATACAAAGTCGGGCAAGTCTCGTCCGGCGCAAACTTCGAACCCGTCGCACCATTCACCGACTCCACCGCATACCCGATCGACTGGTCGAAAGTAACCGGATATGACGCGCAAGTGTACCGCGACGTGGCCAACACGCTCGCCGGACTCATCGCGGCGAACGGGGCAAGCGAATCCGCAGCCGTGGACTCGGGCGAAACCGACAAAGCCGGGCGACTCACGTTCGCCGGCGTGGAAGACGGGCTGTATCTGGTCGTGTCCGATAGCGTGAAAGTCGAAGGCGCTGCTGGCGCGGCTGCTGTTGGCGGAACGCCCGACGAAGACTCCTACTGGCAGTGCGCTTCCGCCAACATGCTCGTCGCCATGCCGCAAGACGGCGTCTCCAACGGATCACGCGAACTCGCCATCGAGCCAAAAACCGAATGCTCCACCCAACTCAAGCCGACCCTGGAACGCACCGTGCGCAAGTGTGGAACGATCGCAACGACTCCGACGGCAAGCGTCCCGAATCCATCACCGTGAAATTATTGCGTGACGGCGTGGTATTCGAAGAAGTGAAACTCAACGATTCCAACAAGTGGGCACATTCGTGGACGGGACTTTCCTCCGCACACCAGTGGGCGGTGGTCGAAGCTTCCGTACCCAGCGGGT
>ENA-OQDL01000403-OQDL01000403.1-human-gut-metagenome-genome-assembly--contig:-NODE-403-length-28285-cov-3.372328_pt1 | contig 28285 bp, 25 predicted proteins | sample MGYA00242782_ERZ504609 | MGnify/ENA primary metagenome ERZ504609 (study PRJEB26092, sample SAMD00036320) | human gut metagenome | host: Homo sapiens | study: EMG produced TPA metagenomics assembly of... | reverse complement strand
TTGCACTTCACCAGAAGCAGTCTGACATACACCTGACGGTATCCGGCCTAACAGATTCACGCCGGGAGCTTCGGGCATCTGACGACATAAATCCTCAAACTGTTCAAAAGAAACCTGACAATTGCTGCCTTTCCACATCTTTTCAGCCAATACCTGTAGGGCTGGGAAAGAACGCACATGCACGTCTTGTTCTGATATACCGTTGCCGCACTTATCATTCCACACGGCAAACATGCCTTCCCAGTACTCCAAACGGTACCTTCGGGGCAATGTCAACATTTTTATTAATCAACCATGGTGACCAAGTTTCATACAACCATTGATGATCCAGAAAATCACGGTAATAACCTGCTGAGGGTACAATATAAAGATAAGTGTCACAAGAGTTAATCAACTTATATCCGTCTTTTAAAGATGCTTCCGGGTCTATCCAGTCATACGACCATGCATTGACAGTTACTCCTTCTGCCTGCACAGGTGTCTTTTCCCGGGAGCCATTTCAAGCCACCCCACATACGGGGATTTTTACCGTATTTCGCAATGTATTTCAAATACCGGTCCGTGAAATAACGATACTGTTCAGCCTCCCTTTTTATTATACTCGTCTGTTCCTATATGTACGTCCGGACCGATAAATACCGGTGAGTCTCCACAAAGATATTCGTCCAACAATGTATCCACAAAACGATAAGTCTCCTCTTTATAAAGATCAAGATGATCCATACCATATTCTTGACTGGCTATTTCCGGCTTATAATGAGCAAAAGCCAGAGAGTGGGCGGGGATGTCTATTTCTGGAATAATGTTTACTCCATAAGCTTTCCCCATCTTCTGTAACTCTATAAATTCTTTTTTGGTATATGACCCGTCCTTGGATGTCAATCCTGGGAAACGTTCACTCTCTAACCGAAAAGCAGCATAGGTTTTATTCCAATCATTCTCAAAAAATTGCGGAAACCCATTATCATTCAAATGTATTTGAAACTCATTCATCTTGTAAAAAGACAATATCTTTACATATTGCTTCAGATAATCCATCGTGAAGAACTTTCTGGCAACATCCAGCATAAATCCTCGATTAGGGAATTGAGGATAATCGCGTGCAGTACCTTTAGGAAGAGTACCTTGATGATTAAAAAGGATCTGCAGCAAACTGCGCGTACCCCAAAATACACCTTTTACGGCAGGAGCTTTTATACAAGCATAACCGGAAAAGTCAAGCACATATCCCTCTTCTCCCAACTCCTCATCAGGTGGAGTGAGGGACAAGCAAATATCGTTCTTACGAGGTTTGCCGGTACGCAAAGTATAATCCCACCCCATCAATTCCTTCAAGTCTGATATAAGAATACGAGCTGTGGACTCTAACGCAGCCTTATCGGTTGTGCGAATTACAATGCTGCCTCGTACAGGCAAGGAAAGAGTTCCACCTGTTCCACGCCATTGTTGCAAAGCCGGAATAACTTGCGGACAAGATTCTTGGGCAATAACAGAAAGGCTTATACAAAACAATATGATAAAAAATAAAATTCTCTTCATAAACAATTGATACTATTTAAAATTCCGATATGTCAAAAGTGCCTCATCATTTTAAAGGACGTATTTCAAAACTAAACAGATACTCTTTTACAGGCACCAAATAAGGCGCCAGTACCCCCGGTCCGCAAGTAGCCGTTCCCACACCGCTTTGCAAAGCGTCAAGATGAACGGTCACCGTGCCATTTCTTTTCAACTTGTTAATGTGCCCGGCAGCATCTATATTCTCATCAGTGAAAGGAGATACACTAAATTCAAATGGCTTCTCCCCCCACACAGACAATCCTTTTTCTAATTCATCGCTAACTTGCATCCAACGCACGTCTGTTCGATTACCGGTAGCCTGAGGACGCACATAATAATGAAACATTCGTTCTGCATCAGTATGATAAATACCGATACGCCCCGAAAGTTTTCGGTCAGCATAAGTCTCATGCTCTCCTCGGCCCAAATAAGTGACACGATTAAAACTGTGGGGCATTTCAAAAACCAGCCCGACACGAGCCAATGAACCGACAAACGTTGTATCCGGAACGAAACGAGTTTGTACAGACAATATTCCATCCTTGCGAATGGTGTATTCAAATGTAGCAGACCCTATTGTCTCATTTTTATCATTCAATAATTCCACTTCACTGTAAGTAGTGTGTCCTGATGTTTTTACAGATAATACACGTTGGACCAAATGATTTAGTCCTAATTTGCGCCAAACCTTTGCGCCTCCCTTCTTTTCACGGTTGTCATTGTCCGTTGCAGGGCGATATAAACTCAGCCGCACAGGCGAGGCAAGATATTCCTGTCCTTCATAGATGTATGATGTTAATGCTCCGGTTTTCGGATCAATCTGAATTTCCGGTTTTTCAGACAGTTTAGCCAATGTCGGACGATACTGACTATTGGCAGGCAAGACAAACTGATCATAAGCAACCTCATCATCAGTTCCGATGAAAGCACTTTTCTTCTTAGGCGTCCAGCTTAAATTCAGATAAGCCTCACGGATATTCCAGGGTAAGCGTACGCCTCCCAATGAAACTTCAGTAGTGGCATGTGGAGCAACTTCTATAGACTGTTCCCCTTTCGCTAACATTTTACCATTATCTCCCACTATGCTCCACTTCAACACATAAGCATTCAGATTGGTAAAGTCATACCAGTTTTTGATAGCGATGGTTAAATTTTTAGGATCTTTGAGCGTGCATTTAATATATTGATAAGCTTTTTTTACCTCTTTTAAATGAGGATGCGGTTCCCGTACAGCATTCACCAGCCCATTACAGCAAAAGTTACCAAAACTTGGTATATTTTCCGGTCCGTAATCACCGCCATACGCCCAATACCATTTACCATGAGCATCCACCTCTCTGAATGACTGGTCGACCCAGTCCCAGATACAACCGCCTTGTACGACAGGTTCGCTCTCGAACACTTCCATATATTCCTTCAAACCGCCTCCACTGTTACCCATTGTATGCAAATATTCCGTCATAATGAAAGGGCGGTATACTTTCGGACTTGTCTGATGGGCATAAGCCAACAACTCATCCACACTACGATACATGCGACAGTAAATATCAGTATTATATTGTTGTTCAGCACGTTCATACTGAACTGGACGACTTTGCTCTACTGATTTCATCCAATCGTAAGTGCGTTCAAAATTAATACCATTACCTGCCTCATTTCCTAATGACCAGATTATGATGGCGGGATGATTTTTTGACCTCTCGTACATCCGTTGTACCCGATCCATATGGGCTGGAAGCCATGTGCTATCCTTAGCAAGCGAAGCTGCTCCATACCCCATGCCATGCGACTCAATGTTTGCTTCATCTATTATATACAGACCGTAAAGATCACAGAGATGATACCAATACGGATGAGTGGGGTAATGCGAATTTCGCACTGTATTCAGATTATTCTGCTTCATCAGACGAATATCCTGCTCCATCAGTTCCTTGCTGACTGTACGTCCCAATTGAGAATGTTCATGACGATTTGCCCCTTTTACCAATATGGGCACACCGTTTATGCAAAATCGTCCATCTTTGATTTCCGAGGTACGAAACCCTACGTTGCACCCTGTCAGATGTATGATTTCTCCTGAAGTATCTTTTAGAGAAATAATCAATGTATAAAGATAAGGATGTTCCGCACTCCAACGTTTCACTTTCGGTAAAGTCTCTTTCTCAAAAAAAATGAAATTGCCGCTTTCCTTGCTTTGAACCGGACAATCCTTTTCCAGAATAGTTTTTCCGCAAGCATCTTCTAACCGATACGATAATGTGGCAGCACCTTCAGCCTCCCCTCCTATGGTTGTTTCAAGAGCAAAAAGCCCATCCGTATACGTTTCTTTATCTAAAGTGGAAGTCACTTGATAGTCTGCAATATATTGCTTGGGAGTACTATACAGATAGATATCACGTTCTATACCGCTCAATCGCCACATATCCTGACATTCCAGGTATGATCCCGCACTCCAACGATATACTTCCAGGGCAACTGTGTTCTCTCCCTCTTTTACATATGGAGTAATATCCCATTCAGCAGGAGTCTTCGAACCTTGATTATAGCCCAATAGATGCTCATTTACCCAAATATAATAGAATGAGGTAACGCCCTCACAACAGATGACGGTCCGGCGATCTTTCCAATCCAATGGTAAAGTAAAGCTACGCCGATAAGAACCTACCTCATTTTCATCATATGGTACTAGTGGTGGATTTTTCTTAAAGTTAAATAGCGGGTCATCGAATTCGTAGGATTCATTCACATAAATAGCAGTTCCATAACCTTGACGTTCCCAGTTTCCAGGCACTTTGATGTCAGCCATCACCCGTATAATATCCAGGCTTATAAAGTCTTTGGCCGATTATCAGGATTCTTTACCCAAGAAAATTTCCATCTCTCGTTCAGACTCATATAATAGCGAGAATTTTCATAATCTCCTTGACGGATATTTGTAGCTTTGTCGTATGGCCATACATAAGTATGAGGCCGTAATTTATTTTTTCCAATAGCATATTGACTTTGCCATTCGGGAACAGTAGCCTGAGCAGAAAGTCTACCGACTCCAAAGAATATTCCCACAATGAGGGAGTGTAGAAAAATTTTATAGATGTAATTCATCGTATAACAAAGGTATTAGTTATGATAAATAGTTTTTTGCAAAAGTATCCGTTCCACAATGAATGGAAGGTATAGAAATATCATTTTTTGCTCCAAAAATGACTATTTCACTCATTATCGTATAATCCTCCTATGCTCTATAAACAGCGTTAATTTATTGGTACAAATCTTGATATACAATAAATTACTGATACCAAACTTGACGGCGATTATACTTGTTAAAATAGCGGAATAAATTTATATGATTATTTGCATATTGAAGCCAAAAACAATATTTTGTTTTACATTTTTTATACTATGAAGAAAATTTTATTAACTGTACTTGTTTGGATATTGCCAACCGTCTTATGGGGAAAGCAACTAAGTGACAAACAATATATATTTCAACGGATTGACGTACGTGAAGGACTCTCTTATCAAGTCAACTGCATGACAGTCAGCCACCGTACAGGTCATGCCTGGATGGGGACCAAAAACGGTATCGGACGCTTCGACGGATATGAACAAAAGAAATATTTGAATTGCAATATAGACCAATTGGTAGAAGACCGCAATAATAATATTTGGGCACTTGGCAGCGAAGGAGTTTTTCTGTATGATGCGGTCAATGACACCTTTTACCGGGCATGTGACCTAAATGGAAACCTTATATCAGCCTCCTCCATCTGCCTTTGGGATGACGGTGATTTTTTTCGGAGGATTTGACAAATTATACAAATATGATTATAAGACTGGGAAAATCGCTCTTTTCCGTTCGATTACTTCCAATATAAAATTCCAAATCACCGATCTTTACCGTTTTGACAGTCATACCCTGTTGGCTGCCAACCGTTGGGTGGGAGCTTTGCTGATAGATATTCGTACCGGACACACACGTGATGTCCCATTTGATTGTCACGACGTAGTTACGATGCTGCCTGATTCTAAAGGTAATTTTTGGGTGACTCCGTATTGTAAAGGAGTGCAATGTTACAATAAGAATGGTAAACTTCTTCACACCTACCACACAGGCAATTCATCAATGCAGAGTAACATTGTGCTTGCATTGGCTGAATATGATGGCCACATCTGGATAGGTACCGATGGCAAAGGAATTGCCGTTCTAAATCCTGAAAACAATCAAATGGATGTATTAACACATATTCCGGGAGATGCCTATTCTCTCCCCAGCAATTCTATTTTGTCTTTTTATGCAGATCCGGAAAATGGGATTTGGGCTGGCAGCGTACGCAGTGGAATGTTCAATATTAAGGAAGTGGGCATCAAACTATATGCAGATGCACTCCTTAATGCCGATTATGGACTCAGCGAGAAATCTGTATTAAGCCTTTATCAAGAACAAAACGAAAAGGATATATGGATAGGAACGGATGGTGGGGGACTGAATGTGTTTAATGCCGATACCAATAAATTTCGCCATATTCCATCTACATATGGAGAAAAGGTAGCCTCCATCACGGGTGTTGATAAAAACCACCTTTTGATATCACTCTTTGGCAAGGGGATATTTTTCTATAATAAGCAGACTGAACATTGTACTCCTTTGGTTATTGTAAATGATGATATTAACAACCGATTGTGTCAACAAGGCAAGACAGTCAATCTTATGCAAAATACACCGGAAACTATCTTACTGCTTTCCGAGAGTCCATACAGTTACAACTGGAAACGGAAAACATTCACCCCCATTCATATAAACCACCTTAAAGATGCCATAGTAGGTCAGTTGCTCCCGATATGTGTAAAGGAAACATTTTCTTACCTGCATGATTCCAAATGTATTTATCGTATAGACCATAATGACAATACCCTGCACGTCCTCTATCACTGTAAACAAGATACCATGATCCATTCGGCTTCAGCTGACGAGAAAGGCATTATCTGGATAGGAGGAAACTACGGGTTGGGCAGTTTCTCGCCCAATGACGGTTCATATACTCATATTTCAAACTCGTTGATTAACGAAGCAATGTCTGTTGCCAGTGACCAGCATGGACGATTATGGATTGGTAATAATGAACGTTTGCTTTCCTGGATGACCACCCAAAAGCGCTTTATCCTTTACGGTGTTCCAGACGGAGTCGCTCCTAACGAGTATCTGCCGAAACCCCGTTTACTTTCATCAGAAGGAGATGTATATTTGGGTAGTGTAAATGGATTATTACGCATTGCTTCCACACTTCCCAAAGAGCACCCGGAATCTCCGGTGCTTGAACTATCTGATGTATTTGTTGGCGGTGATCGCATGGAATATATTTCAGGCAGGAAGCCTGTTTTAAAAATTCCGGAGCAAAGCAGAACGATAACGATTAAAGTAAAGGCACACAATAAAGATATATTCCGTAAGCCTGCCTATTGTTACAATCTGCAAGGATATGAAAAAGAGCCTATCTATTCTTATTTGCCGGAACTGACACTGAATACGCTGTCGGCAGGCACCTATCAGATAACTGCTTCATGCACTACCCGTTCCGGCGAATGGACAGATAATTACCCCATTATTGAACTTATCATACTCCCACCTTGGTACCGTACATGGTGGTTCATATTAACATGCATACTGACTGCCTTGTCAGCAGTGGGCTTATCCGTTTACAGCTTTTTACGCCGCAAAGAGAATCGAATGAAATTAGCAATGAAAGAGCACGAGCAACAGGCGTATGAAGAAAAGATACGCTTCCTGATAAATATCAATCATGAGCTGCGTACACCTCTTACGCTAATCCATGCTCCTTTAAAACAACTGATAGAACAGTTTCCTGCCAAAGATGCCCGCTATAGGGTTCTACAGAATATTGCCCGACAGTCTGAGCGCATGAAGAATTTATTAAACATGGTACTTGATGTACGCAAAATGGAAGTCAGCCAAAGTACCTTGCATATAGAAAGCATCAATCTGGAAAAATGGCTGGAAGAAGTAGTTGAAGACTTTATACCCGAGGCTACCCAAAAACATATAACACTCACCCGTCAGCTGTCAGCCGGAATAGAATCATTCTATTGTGATAAGGAAAAGTGTACTACTATAATAACCAATTTATTAATTAATGCAATAAAATACAGTAATGAGGGAGGAGAAATCAATATTATTACTTCATTATCCGAAAAGAAAGACAGAGTGCGTATTTCTGTTTCAGATCAAGGTCCGGGGCTAAAAGATATTGATGTCTCGAAACTGTTTACACGTTTCTACCAGGGTGAGAACAGTCGTCCCGGATCAGGCATAGGACTTTCGTACTCAAAAATTTTGGCAGAACAGCAAGGCGGCAGTGTCGGCGCACTCAATAATGTTGAATCTGCAGGTTCTACTTTTTGGTTTGAACTGCCACTAAACATTAAGCCTGGCAAGCTTATTTTACAGCCACAACCTTATCTTAACGAATTGCTTGCCTCTGCTGAAAACATTGAGAGTGTACCAGACGAGCCTACTTTCAGATCCGAAACTAAAGATTATACCATTCTGGTGGTGGATGACAATATGGAATTAGTAGATTATCTGACTGATGCGATGAGGCCCTATTTTAAAGACGTGCGCACAGCTTATAACGGTGAAGAGGCGTTAGAGATGTGCAGGCAGTGGCATCCGGATGTTATAATCAGCGATATACAGATGCCTAAAATGAACGGGTACGAGTTGTGCAAGCGAGTTAAGGAAGAATTAGACATCAGCCACACCCCAGTCATTCTGCTTACTGCTCGAAATGATGAAGCAAGCCGTATATTCGGTTATAAAAATGGAGCCGATACTTATCTTACAAAGCCGTTTGAGATAAGTATGCTCTACACAGCCATATATAACCAATTGAAAAATCGTGAGCGTATAAAGAAAAAGTATATTAGCAGCAAAACAGCACCAACACCAGAAGAAAGTACATTTAGCGCCGCTGACGAGAAGTTCTTGAATACAATGAATCAGATTATTACTGAAAATATCGACGAGCCTAATATGGGAGTTCCTTTCCTATGTGACAAACTCGGTATGAGCCGTGCCTCACTTTATAATAAGTTAAAGGCATTAACAGGTATGGGAGCAAACGATTATATAAATAAATTGCGCATTGACAATGCTATCAACCTACTACTAAACAGTTCATTAACAGTAAACGAAATAGCAGACCGGGTCGGGTTCTCTACCCCCCGCTACTTCAGTGCAGTATTCAAGAAAAACATGGGATGCTCTCCTACCCAATATAAGGAAGAACAATTCAAAAATAATGTACAGAATATATAAGTCAACAGGACAAGAATGTCCACCGAAGGAAAAAATATTGGAATAATTGAAGCTACATCTTAGCGGCACATTATATCGAAAGCCGGACACAAAGTCCGGAAAAGCATTCCGGCTGGCAGTCTGAGTTAATAAAAAATAATATGCAGCGATTGAAGGCAAAACAATGATAAAATTGTATCTTTGCATCGTTTTATGTATTGAAAGAATAAATAATAACAACGATATGATAGCCAGAATCAACGAGCTTCTGCAAGAAGTAGAAGCACTGAAAGCCGCTAATGCCGAGGAACTGGAAGCACTGCGAATCAAATACCTCAGCAAGAAAGGAGCCATTAACGAACTGATGGCAGACTTCCGCAACGTGCCTGCCGACCAGAAGAAAGAAGTAGGCATGCGCCTGAATGAACTCAAGAACAAGGCACAGGAAAAGATTGCCGCTCTGAAAGAACAATTCGAGAGCCGGGACAACGGTTGTGAAGACCTTGACCTTACCCGTTCGGCCTATCCCGTGAAATTAGGGACACGCCATCCGCTCAGCATCGTAAAGAACGAAATCATCGATATATTTGCCCGTATGGGATTCAACATCGCCGACGGTCCTGAAGTGGAAGACGACTGGCATGTATTTTCCGCCATGAACTTTGCCGAAGACCATCCGGCACGCGACATGCAGGATACTTTCTTCATTGAAAACAATGCCGAGAATGTATCACACAATATCATACTGCGCACACATACATCCAGCGTGCAAAGCCGTGTCATGGAGAATACACAACCGCCCATCCGCATTATCTGTCCGGGACGCGTATACCGTAACGAGGCTATCAGCTATCGTGCACATGCTTTCTTCCACCAGGTAGAAGCGTTGTTTATAGACCGTAATGTATCGTTCACCGACTTGAAACAAGCTCTGTTGCTCTTTGCACAGGAAATGTTCGGCAAGGATACCAAGATACGCCTTCGTCCTTCCTACTTCCCGTTTACGGAACCAAGCGCCGAAATGGACATCAGCTGTAATATCTGTGGCGGCAAAGGCTGTCCTTTCTGTAAAGGAACCGGTTGGGTCGAAATCTTAGGTTGCGGTATGGTAGACCCCAATGTACTGGAACTGAACGGTATTGACAGCAAGATATACAGCGGATACGCTTTAGGTATGGGTATAGAACGTATTGCCAATCTGAAATATCGCGTAAACGACCTGCGCCTGTTCTCGGAAAACGACACGCGCTTCCTGAAAGAATTTGAAGCAGCTTATTAATATAGAAATCCCGATATTTCTATATTGGGCATAAAATTGGGATGTGCCAGAACCCAAAGGCACTCACCATTTATTTTTAGGCACGGATTGCACGGAGAAACACGGATTAAATCAAAAAAAGGACCGTGAAGTCCGTATAATCCGTGCCTAAAAGAAATTATCAGGCGTATTTTTACTCCCGATTATTTGCAACTAACGGTTTTTAATACAGCCTGATTATCAATCCTATTAAATCTCCACCCAATGAAAGATAGGCTCGTAACTCCCGGCTATTGCTTTATCCTCGCTGCCAACTTCCTACTGTACTTCGGCTTTTGGCTATTGATACCCGTATTGCCATTCTATCTATCCGAAGTATTCAATGCAGGAAACTCCACTATCGGCATCATTCTTTCCTGCTATACGGTAGCTGCCTTATGCATCCGTCCGTTCTCCGGATATTTTCTGGACAGTTTTGCCCGCAAACCGTTGTATCTGTTAGCTTATTTCATCTTCATGACCATGTTTGCCGGATACATCATTGCCGGGTCACTCACTTTATTTATCCTGTTCCGCATCATACACGGCGTATCATTCGGCATGGTGACCGTAGGCGGCAATACGGTGGTCATCGACATCATGCCCTCATCAAGACGCGGAGAAGGTCTCGGATATTACGGACTCTCCAACAACATAGCCATGGCAGTGGGGCCGATGTCCGGTTTGTTCCTGCACGATGCCGGTATGAGTTATACCACCATATTCTGTTGCTCGCTGGGTTCCTGCATTGCAGGGTTCATCTGTGCTTCCTTAGTGAAAACCCCGTATAAGCCGCCTGTCAGACGCGAACCGGTTTCGCTCGACCGCTTTATTCTGCTGAAAGGCATTCCTGCAGGTGTCAGCCTGCTTTTATTATCCATTCCTTACGGAATGACTACCAACTACGTAGCCATGTATGCCAAAGAAATCGGTATCCATGCAACTACCGGCTTTTTCTTTACTTTCATGGCGGTGGGCATGGCTATCTCGCGCATCTTTTCCGGCAGGATTGTAGACAGAGGAAAATAACGCAGGTAATTTCGGCAGGGTTGTACATCGTGGTATTCAGTTTCTTCCTGCTCTCGGCATGCGTCTACATCATCGAGTGGAACAGCATGGCATGCAACATCGTATTCTTTGCAGTGGCATTGCTGCTTGGCATAGGCTTCGGCATCATGTTTCCGGCCTACAACACACTGTTCGTAAACCTTGCCCCCAACAGTCAACGGGGCACGGCCACTTCCACCTACCTCACTTCATGGGATGTGGGGATAGGCATCGGCATGCTGACAGGCGGATACATTGCAGAAGTCAGCACTTTCGACAAAGCCTATCTTTTCGGAGCCTGCCTGACAATTGTTTCCATGCTCTATTTCAACATCAAGGTAACTCCTCATTATCATAAAAACAAATTACGATGAGAAAGAAAGAACGTTATGAAAAGATACTCGCCTGGTTCAGGGAAAACCGCCCCATAGCGGAGACCGAGCTACATTATAACAACCCGTACGAACTGTTGATTGCGGTAATTCTTTCCGCCCAATGCACAGACAAGCGGGTAAATATGATAACTCCCGCCCTTTACCGGGACTTCCCCACTCCCGAAGCGCTTGCAGCCACTACTCCGGAAGTAGTATACGAATACATACGCAGTGTATCCTACCCGAACAACAAGGCCAAGCATCTCGTAGGCATGGCTCAAATGCTGGTGAAAGACTTCAACAGCCAAGTGCCCGACACACTGGAAAAGCTCGTGAAACTTCCCGGTGTGGGACGCAAAACGGCAAATGTAATCCAGTCGGTCGTCTTCAATAAAGCCGCCATGGCGGTAGATACCCACGTTTTCCGCGTCAGCCACCGTTTGGGACTGGTATCCGACAAATGCACCACTCCGTTCAGCGTAGAGAAGGAATTGGTTAAATACATTCCGGAAGCAGAGATTCCCATTGCTCACCACTGGCTCATCCTGCACGGACGGTATGTATGCCAGGCACGTACCCCTCAATGTGACAACTGCGGTTTGCAATTGATGTGCAAATATTACTGCCGGAAGTATAAAGTTAGTAAAGAGAGCAATGATGGGGAAGAATAAACAATGATTTAATAGCAGGGAAAAGAAATAAATACTAACTTTGCCGTCACGAAAAGAAAACGGTAACACTTTTAAATAAAAATAGAGTATTATGACAATTGATCAATTTAACTTTGCCGGAAAAAAGGCATTCGTTCGCGTGGACTTCAACGTACCTCTGGACGAAAACTTCAACATTACAGACGATACCCGTATGCGTGCCGCTCTTCCTACATTGAAGAAGATTTTGGCTGACGGTGGCAGTATTATCATCGGTTCTCACCTCGGTCGTCCGAAAGGTGCAACCGACAAGTTCTCTTTGAAGCACATCCTGAAACATTTGTCAGAACTGCTGGGTGTTGAGGTACAGTTCGCCAACGACTGCATGGGCGAAGAAGCTGCCGTTAAGGCTGCCGCTCTGCAACCGGGTGAAGTGCTGTTGCTCGAAAACCTTCGTTTCTATGCTGAAGAAGAAGGCAAACCGCGCGGTTTGGCCGAAGATGCGACAGACGAAGAAAAGAAAGCTGCCAAAGCTGCCGTTAAGGAAAGCCAGAAAGAGTTTACCAAGAAACTTGCTTCTTACGCTGACTGCTACGTAAACGACGCATTCGGTACCGCTCACCGTGCACACGCTTCTACGGCATTGATCGCCAAATACTTCGACAAAGACAACAAGATGTTCGGCTACCTGATGGAGAAAGAAGTGAAAGCCGTAGACAAGGTGTTGAATGACATCCAACGTCCGTTCACTGCTATCATGGGCGGTTCCAAAGTATCTTCCAAGATTGAAATCATTGAAAACCTGCTGAACAAGGTAGATAATCTGATTATCACCGGCGGTATGACTTACACCTTCACCAAAGCTCAAGGCGGTAAAATCGGTCTTTCCATCTGCGAAGACGACAAGCTGGATCTGGCTCTCGAACTGTTGAAAAAAGCAAAAGAAAAAGGCGTAAACCTCGTATTGGCTGTAGATGCCAAGATTGCCGACTCTTTCTCTAACGACGCCAACACTCAGTTCTGCAAAGTAAACGAAATACCTGACGGCTGGGAAGGTCTGGATATAGGTCCTGAGACAGAAAAGATTTTTGCCGAAGTTATCAAGAACTCCAAGACTATCCTTTGGAACGGTCCTACGGGCGTATTCGAGTTCGACAACTTCACTCACGGTTCACGCTCTGTAGGTGAAGCTATCGTAGAGGCAACCAAGAACGGTGCGTTCTCACTCGTAGGCGGTGGCGACTCTGTAGCTTGCGTCAACAAGTTCGGTCTGGCAAACGGCGTTTCTTACGTTTCTACCGGTGGCGGTGCATTGCTCGAGGCAATCGAAGGAAAAGTTCTTCCGGGTATCGCTGCTATCAACGAATAACAAGAACCTCATTCATACAAAAGGCAGCTCTTTGAAAAAAGGGTTGCTTTTTTTTGAATTATATATCCGACACATGAAACGAATTCTACTATCCTGTCTTCTTCTCCTCTCCATACATACATTAAAAGCCCAGGATACGCGTCTGAACAATGTAGTGAATACATTGAAAGAACGCATCACCCTGGCAGGGTATGCCCAAGTGGGATATACCTATGATGACGCCGGCGAAAAGGCCAGCAATACCTTCGACCTCAAACGCGCCATATTCATGGCACGCGGCAAGATTACCGACAAATGGTCGTGCTACTTCATGTACAGCTTCGCCAATACCGGAAAGATACTGGAAGCTTATACGGAATACCGGTTCCTGCCCCAACTCACTGCCCGCATCGGACAGTTCAAAACAATGTACACCATTGAGAATCCGATGTCTCCCTGTTTTGTCGAACTGATAAACTGCTATTCACAGGCGGTCAACTATCTGGCAGGTATCAACGGCAGCGATCCACTCTACGGCTCGAACAGCGGCCGTGACATGGGTATCCTTATCTACGGCGACCTTTTCAAGAAAAAGCTGAGTTATAACCTTGCCGTCATGAACGGGCAAGGCATCAATCTGAAAGACAAGAACAATCAAAAAGACATAGTAGGCAGCCTGATGGTTCATCCGCTCGACTGGCTGTCGGTGGGCGGCTCGTTCGTCAAGGGCAAAGGCTGTGCCGTAGCCGCCTCTTCCGTCAATCCGGATATAGCGATAGGCGACAGCTACACACGCAACCGCTGGTCGGCAGGCGCCACCATACAGACAAAGCCTGTCAGCCTGCGTACCGAATACCTTGCCGGCAAAGACGGACATGTAAAAAGCGACGGATACTATGCAACCGCATCCGTACATGTGCTTCCCAAATTCGACATTGTAGCATCCTATGATTATTTCAACAAAGACAAAGCGCAGGATTACAAACAGAGCAACTATGTGGCCGGTGTGCAATGGTGGTTCTATCCCAAATGCCGCTTGCAGGCGCAATACACCTATTGCGATCCCCACAAAGGAGAAAACTCCAACCTGCTGCAGGCACAATTGCAGGTACGTTTCTGATTTATGAAAACATTCTGGCATTCTTTTTGTACATTTGTAGAGTATAATCACTTAATGAATACAATTTTATGAACGAGCAAGCCATACAAGAGCAATATCAGCATATAGTCAATCTACTGGAACAGAAACGTCTGAAAGAGGCTCAAGTACAACTGGAAGCCTTTTTATGGAACTGCAACGACTGGACGCTCCGCAACCGTCTGGAGCAGGCTAAGGTGTCCTACCAATACATGTTACAGTACATGCGTCAGGGCATAAACGATCCGGAACGACAGAAACTATACCGACAACTTCTGGCAGAAACCTGGGAGCTTGCCGAACAGACCCGCATCAGCCTGCTCGATGAGGTTTCCACCCGTTATTACCACTCCCTGCACAAGAACAAAAAGAATATGGTAGCCGGTTACGGCATGTCTTCCTGGCTGAAAGTTCTGGAATCTTTTCCTGACGATATGGCGGTTTGCCAGCTTATGCCGGACAACAAACAAAGTCTGGACAGCGCCCTGCAACGCCATGAAGGCACTGCCCAATATCTGTTCCTCACTACATGGGGCAACAGTGGCTGGACGGCAGAAGAAGAACAGGAAGCCAGGCTGTATCTGGAGTCCGAATTGTTGCCGGTAAATGACTTGTGTCTGTTCACCGGAGCCATCCTGCTCAGCCTGATGGAATGTTTCGATCCGCGGAAATTCTCATGGTTACTGGATGCCGCAACGCACGCCGACACACAGGTCAACCAGCGCGCCCTGGTGATTATCGCCATCATACTGCACATACACTCCAGCCGCTTACGGCTATACCCGGAGCTGATGGCAAAGTTATCGCTTCTCGATGAGGACGGCAGCTTCGGCAAACAGTTGAACCGGGTTTACATCCAGCTACTCCGCAGCCGTGAAACAGAGAAGATAGACAAGAAGATGCGTGAAGAAATCATTCCGGAAATGATGAAGAACGTCACCATCATGCGCAATATGAAGTACGGCTTCGAAGAAAACATTGATGAAGACGACCGCAATCCGGACTGGGAGAAAGCATTCGAGGAATCGGGCCTGGGCGACAAGATACGCGAGATGAACGAACTTCAACTGGAAGGAGCCGATGTATATATGAGTACGTTTGCCCAGCTCAAGAGTTACCCGTTCTTTCAAAATCCGCATAACTGGTTCTATCCGTTCGACATGCAGCATTCCAGCATCATACGGGAGTTCGGACTGAAGCCTACCGGAGAAAACGCCGTCCTGTCACTGATACTGCAATCGGGCTTTTTCTGCAACAGCGACAAGTATTCATTATGCTTTACCATGGCACATATACCGCAAGCGCAGCGTAATATGATGCTCAGTCAAATGACATCACAGGATTTGAATGAACTGATGGACGAAAGCAAATCGTCCAGCCTGAGACAGTATGCCTTGCGGCCGGACGTTATCAGCAACCAGTATATCCACGATTTATACCGGTTCTTCAAGTTAAGCCAGCGCCGCCATGAGTACCGTGATATTTTCAAGGAAGAAATAACCCTGCACCGCATACCGGCACTGAAAGATATTTTATGCAAGCCCGAACTATTGGCAACCATAGCCGACTTCCATTTCCGCAAAGAGCATCCCGCAGAAGCCTTAAGCATCTATAAAGAAATAACGGATATGAACCATGCCGATGCGGAAATCTTCCAAAAAACCGGCTATTGCCTGCAAAAAGAGAAACGTTACAAAGAAGCTATCGAAGCTTATAGGAAAGCCGATGTGCTGAAACCCGACCATGTATGGACTATCCGCCACCTCGCCACCTGCCACCGCCAATTGCGGGACTTTGCAACGGCATTGGAATATTACAGAAAAGCGGAAGCCATGCAACCGGAAAACAGAAACCTGCCATTCCTTATCGGCAGTTGCCTGGCAGAGCAGGAACGCTACGAAGAAGCCTTGCAGTGTTTCTTTAAGCTGGATTTCATGGAAAACGACTGTATCAAGGCATGGCGTGCCATAGGCTGGTGCTCGTTTGTCAGCGGAAAATTTGAACAGGCCATGCGGTATTACAACAAGATACTTGCCTTGAAACCGCTTTCCACAGATTACCTCAATGCCGGACACGCAGCATTGCTATTGGGAAATATGGAAAAGGCTGCTGAACTGTACGGGAAAGCTACCTCGGAAAGCGGTAACCGGGAGACTTTTCTTGAGATGTTCGATAAAGACAAGGAGATGCTTATCAAGTTGGGGGTAGACGAAAAAGACATACCGCTGATAAGAGATTTGGCCTGACCAGACGGCATACCTGTTTCCATAAAGAAAAGAGAATGTGTCAACATACACTTGATGATTTCTTTTAGGCACGGACTACACGGAGTTCACGGAAAGAACAAAGAAAATCTGTATTTTCCGTGTAATCCGTGCCTAAAAAGAAACAAACAGCAAGCGAATTTCAGTTTTGACATATCCTCTTTCATTGGCAGAAAATGCCAGATAAGCAAAGCTTAACAGCCCTACTATTTTACCTTGACAAGCTCCTTATAAAGCGCTGCACCGGCAGCCCCATAATATTATAATAGCTTCCCGAAATATTCTCCACCCGATAAAGCCAATCCACTCCTGCACCCCATAGGCACCGGCTTTATCCATCGGCTGGAACTTATCTACATAATAGGTCATTTCTTCTTCGCTCAGCTCAGCAAAGCGTACTTCCGTCTGAGCGGCAAAGCTGCGCTGCCATTCCGTTGTAGTTATACAAACTCCGGTAAACACTTCGTGGGTGCGACCGGACATATCCCGCAGCATGCACAAAGCGTCTTCCCGGTCTTTAGGTTTCCCAAGCACCCGCCCGTCCAGCCAGACAATGGTATCGGCAGTTATCATCAGTTCGCCCGGTTGCAACATGTTCCGATAGGCATCCGCTTTTTCTTTTGCGATATAAAGAGGTATATCCGCACCCTGCAATGTATCAGGGTACGATTCGTCTACATCCGGTAAGGTGCGCACTTCGTAGTCCACACCAAGTCCTGCCAGCAACTCTTTCCGGCGGGGAGAATTGGAAGCAAGTATAACTTTATATTTTTTGAGATTATCCAACATGGCTTTAAGTAAAGTTATGAGTTATGAGTTATGAATTATAAGTTATGGATTGCGGGGTATCAAACCGGCAAAAGTTACCAACCGAAGGCTCGCTCGTCTGCCATCCAAAGGCCTTTCACTTTCAGGAACTGCTCCACGATATCCCGTCCGCAACCGTATCCCCCCTCTTTGTGGGAGATGTAGCGGGCAACGGATTTTACCTCAGGAGCGGCATCCCGCGGACAGCAAGGCAAACCGCAAGTGCGCATCACCTCAATATCGGGAATATCATCACCTACATATAGAATTTCTTCATCCCGCAGACCGTAGCGGTCGCGGAAGTCGCGATAATCGTGTATCTTGACGGAAGACCCCATATAGATATTCTCCGGCAATAATCCCAAAGCAAGGAAACGCTTGCGCACCGCTTCCGTGCGTCCACCGGTAATGATAGCCAATGGGATTTCATGTCTGGCAGCCAGATGCAAGGCATAGCCATCCTTTATGTTTACCGTACGCAGCGGCTCGCCTTCCGTACTCATCGGAATGACATTGGCGCTCAACACCCCGTCCACATCAAAGGCGAGGGCTTTTATCTTATTCAAATCGTAATTGATTGTACTCATCCTTATTCTTTCCAAGAAGTTAACTATTTTGCCGATGTATGCTTTCGCTAATCAGCCTGTACAGTTCCTGCATGTCCGGCTCGTCGGAAAGCATCTGCAAGTGCTCGCCGATAACATTTTCGTCATACCGCACGGCAGGCCCCGTCTGCGCAAGACGCGGTTCGAGTTCATGCACCTTACGGGCGGTCTCGTCTATCAAAGGCAGCATCACTTCAAAAGGAAGCCCGTATTTCTTCAATAACCCGGCTGCAAGGGCATACATATGATTGGTAAAATTACAAGTGAACACCGCTGCCAGGTGCAGGCTTTTACGCTGTTCCGAATCGGCCTCATACACATTCTCGGAGAGTACGGAAGCAATATCTTTCAGCGTCCGGATATCTTCCGCAGAGTTGCTTTCCACGAAAACCGGTATCTGCCGGAAATCGACCGTACGCTGCTTGCTGAATGTCTGCATCGGATAGAACACGCCATACCGGTTTACCTTGCCTGCCCAAACGTCCATCGGGATACTTCCGGCTGTATGTACCCACAGGGCATTTTCTTTTCCGGCAACAATTTCGGGCAGCAGTTGCACAAACGCCGCATCTTTCAGCGAAACGATATACAGCCGGGCATCCGCTGCCACAGACGACAAGTCGGTAGTATAGGCAGCCTCTACCGCCTGTGCCAATGTTCGCGCCGACTCTTCCGTACGGCTGTATACCTGCACGATACGGAATCCTTTATAATAAAGCGCCTTTGCCAGATTCGTAGCCAGATTGCCGGCTCCGATAAATACAACAGATGTATCTTCTATGCTTCTTTTCATCTTATCTCGTAGATACCAAATACAAAATACCGCCTACAACCAACAGTGCCACCGGCAGCAAATAAGCGGACATAGTACCGAGCAGAGCCGTTATCAATCCGAAATTCAATATCAGCCACAGGCCCGTCAGCACCAGTCCCACCGACTTGTCATTCTTGAATAACAGGAAGATGACCGCCGTATAAAGCAGAAAATTATCCCGGTTCATCACCCACGACAGTCCCAGTGTGGAGAAATGCAGCAGTTTGTCTGCCAGATAGAGCACGCCGAACACAATCAGCGTGATAGCCGTAGCCTTATAGGTATCTTTATTGTTATTTGCTTTCGCCGCACTCACCGTTACTTTCCTCCATATTTGTTAAGGTGAATCTTTTCCCATTGCAGGTTGTCCTCATTGAAAGGCTTGCGCTCCATTCCTTTATGCCCGATGGCAATGATACTGAGAGCCTGCAACTGCAAAGGCATGTCGAGTACTTCGTGCACATATTCGTTAGAGGACATGCCGGATGCCGTAAAACGCTCGCGAAGCTGTACCCAGCAACTGCCCAATCCCATATCTTCCGCCTGAAGTTGCAGGTAAATGGAAGCGATAGAGGCATCTTCTATCCAGACATCGCTTGCCAGCGGATCGGCGGTTACGACCACAGCCAATGCGGCATCCGCTATGAATTGCGAAGCCTGCTCTTTACAGAAAGACAGCTTTTTCAATGTTTCCTTATCATCCACCACGATAAACTGCCACGCATTGCTCCGTTTGGAAGTAGGCGCCATCAGTGCGGCTTTCATCAGCGTAACCACCTGTTCTTGCGTCAACTCCTCTTCTGTAAACTTCCGCATGCTGCGGCGGGTCTTATCAATTCGCTAAAACTTTCCATATGTGTATATCGTTTAGAAATGAATACTTTGTCGTTAAGTAATGCAAAGATACAAGATTATTTTTTTAAATTTGCAGCAATGCCCTTGAAACTGACTACATACCATCGGGGAAGCCGGATACCCGAACTGCCGGGAACCGATACATTCCACTCTACGGAGCTGTTTCACGTCTATGAAGCAACTCCGGGATACACACCTTTGCTTATTGTGGCGTCGGAAAACGGAATACCCGTAGCCAAGTTGCTTGCCGCCATACGGAAGAGCGTACGACTGTTTCCACCCGCCATTATCAAGCGGTGTGAGGTGTATGGCACCGGAGAATATTTCGATGAAACGCTCGACCGCGAAGCTGTCTTTAGCGATATGCTGCAACGCCTCACAGACGAAGCCCTGCGGGAAGCCTTCCTTATCGAGTTCCGCAATCTGGACAATTCGTTGTCCGGTTATAAAGTATTTCGCGAGAACCGTTACTTTGCCGTCAACTGGCTGCGCGTACGCAACTCGTTGCATAATGTGGAGCAGGTAGAATCCCGTTTCAGTTCCTCCCGCATCCGCCAAATCAAAAAAGGGCTGAACAACGGAGCAGAAGTAAAAGAAGCGCATACCCCGGAAGAAATCCATGCTTTTGCCAAGATGCTGCATTACAACTACTCTGCCAAGATACGGCGGCATTTCCCAAGCATAGACTTTTTCCAGCTTCTGGAAAAGCAAATGCCCCGGAAAAAGCCGTATTTTCATTGTAACCTATAAAGACAAAGTTATTGGCGGAAGCGTCTGTATCTATTCCAATAACAGTGCATACCTATGGTTCTCCGGCGGCATGCGTAAAACATACGCTTTGCAATATCCCGGCATTCTTGCCGTGTGGCAGGCGTTGCGCGATGCCAAAGAACGCGGCTACCGCCACCTGGAATTTATGGACGTAGGCCTGCCTTTCCACAAACATGGCTACCGCGAATTCGTGCTCCGCTTCGGCGGAAAACAAATCAGCACCCGTCGCTGGTTCCGTTTTCGGTGGGAATGGCTGAACAGGGTGCTGATAAAGATGTATGAGTAAACGGGCTATTGGGCTATTTTATAGACCACTGACGAATATCCTCCCAACCGTATGGAAGTATTATCCCCTTCTTTTACCTGAACAGTTCCCGATACACCGACAGCCTTTTCGATATTATCTGTCAATGACAGTTTAACAGATGCGCTTCCAAAGTTGTGAAGAACAAGCATCTTTTCATTATCTTTTGTCATATACCATGCAGCAATGCTCTTGTACTCTTCGTTCGATTCGTTATATACCGCATGTTTTGTCATTGTACCTTGAGCCAAAGCCGGATAGGTATTACGCAAACGGGTAAAAGAGAGATAGGTATTCAGCAACGAATTTGCATTTTCCTTCTGTTCTGCTACGGATTTTATACTCGAAGCCACGGTGGCATCAATCTTGTCCGTATAGGCAGTAGTATAATTATCTCCCCACAGCATCGGACTACGTACATATTCATCCGCCTTTTCCTTCGTTCCGTAGATACCCAATTCTTCCCCATAATAAATATAGGGTTCGCCCGGTGCGGTAAGCAATACGGCAGCCGCAAGTTTACACTTTGCCTCTGATTTTCCCAGTTTGGATGCTGTACGGTCTTCATCATGGTTGGATAGTTTGGTAGCTTCTATGTAATCGGCACGGTATCCCGCATATTTCTGTTGGAAAGAAAGTATGTCTTTCGCAAAGTAACAACCAGTGGAGTTAGCAATCGACCAATCCAGTTTATACCAGAAGTCAAACTCAAACAATGCGGGAAGTCCTTGATAATAAGGCGCCACCTCGTCACTGCCCGAAAGGACTTCACCTACAATATAAATATCATCTGTATGCCCTTTCGATTTATAATATTCGTTCATATCATCATAGAACATTTTCAGAAAATGGGGATTCTCATCCGAAGTGGCACTGTGATAAATATGCTTCACCGCATCCAAACGGAATCCGTCAATTCCCCTGTCTATCCATTCTTTTGCAGCAGCGGATATTGCTTTATATGCCGGAGAGTTGGCAGCATCATCAATAGCACCGTAATTAAGGTCGGCAAACCAGTCTGTTTGGAAATGGGAATGGAAATACCATGCTTCGACCGATGCAAACAATATGTCCTCAGGATTTGCATTACTCAAAGTAAAAGGCTTGCCCAACTGCACTTTACTTGCTTTAGACGGAGCTCCATACTTCGTTCCGTTGTCCCATGAAGTATTGCTTGTACGGATTAAAAGCCCCAATCCGTATCAAGATCAACCGTTAACTCGTACTTATTATTGCCTCTCGCATAGAATTTCTTGCAAATGCCCTCACCATAATATAAGTACTTGGCATCTTGCGTGGTTACGTCCGGAGTATCCGCGTTCGGAGTATCTTCTTTTGTAACTGTTATGGTGGGACTTGCAGCATTAGACCAGTCGAGTACAAACTTATAATATCCTTTCATGGCATCACCTATACCAGCCGAAAACCATTCGCCTGCATTATATCCCATAGAGCTTTCCCGCTTTATCATTGGAATTTTACCGGCAGTAATATCGGATTTCGGGTCTTGTGAGAAGATGTAATAGTCACGGTAAACACTTTCCTTGGACGATTTCGCATCTATAAACCAAGGATGATCCTTTCCGGTATGGTTCATCACATAATCCAAATAGATTTTTATACCCAATTCATGGGCTTTGGCAATCAACCGTTCAAAATCATCCATAGTTCCATACCGGGCATTCACTGTTGTATAATCCTTCACATCATATCCGTGATAAGACATTGCCGGATGAATTGGCGACAGCCATATTGCATTCACACCCATTTCATTAAGATAATCCAGCTTATCTGTGAGTCCTCTGAAATCGCCCCACTCGTCATTATTACTATCGGCAAATGAATACACCAATGTCTGATAAGTAATATCGGCACGTTTGGTTCCGTCCCACGTATCGGATGAGGGTTCTAAAGAGACATATCCTTCAGGAGTTTCATCCTGCCCCGGTGCAGGCTCAGAAAAAGCTCCGGGGTCATCACTACAAGCCATCAAAGAGCTTATCAGCAAGCCCAATATTAAATATAAAACAGATTTTACGTTCTTCATTTTATCAGATTTTACATACAATTAAAAGAAATGTGTCTGAACTTGCCTTAAACAACGCAGACCGGTATGGAATCCCTTAATACAAAGAGAAGAAATAACACCAAATCCATGTAACTTGTAGCAAGTTCAGACACACTCGCCTGATTTAAAATAAATATTCTTTATATATCGCAGATATTATTCAGCCGTCTGAAATACAACTTCACCTGTAATATCATTAAAGAATACATTATATTTTCCATTGGGAACAACAACATTCTTACCATCTGCAGAGTCAATGACAAATAGTTTTTATCCGCTATTGTTACGTTATCCGTTGCAGCACCCCCAAGAAATGTCCCACTTATGGTCAGCGCGCAACTTTAATCCACCGTCTTTTCCCGGTTCAAAGCCAGCTATATACCAGTTATGCGGAGTAATCTGTTCCAAATCTTTCTCAGAACCCGTTGTATCCCAATCATTATAGTCACCAATCAAACTTATATGAGTATAAGATTTCGGAGCCTGATCAGTCAGTTCTGTCCAAGCATATTCGTTTGTAGAAAAGTCAACTTCCAGTTTATAAAATTTACCAACTTCCGGACAAGCTATCGCTCCGGCATTTACTGATGCCAACTTACCGGAAACAGCATTATCGCCATCGCTCTCAGCACCATAACAATTATCCCAATTTCCAATATCTGCACCTAACCAAATTTTTAGATTACCGGCTGTTTGTACACCATTCTCAGTTTTAGTAAAATCGGTCGTATACGCATATTTCTTATCTCCTTGTGGATAAAGCATACATTTTGCCGACTTGTCTGCCCATGATGTAACGTCGCCTACCAGAAAATACTCCAATGGGGGTATTCAGCTTGACTTTCAAAGTAAACGGAGAAGCTTTCTTCTTGGTTATGATGCTACCGTCTTCTGTTTTTACCGTTACATCGGCTGCCACTTCTACAGCAACAGTCCGTTCTTCGGGGCTTTTACCATAAATAGCCGCTACCGCGTTTGCCAAATCGGTTGAAGCAACCATCCCGGCTGCCGTTGCGCTCAGAGCGGCGGTTTTATCCTTACCTTCAGCAGAAAGAGTAAGCGCGTATTCACTTACCTGCCCATCTTGCAGACTGGTAGTAAATAACTGAATATTTTCCGCCGTTTCCACTACAAAATCAATGGCGCTGACTGCCGGTTCTACCGTAAATGCGATTTTATCGACCGGTTCTTTGGAATCATTGCTTTGAGGGCTTGCCCAATCCGTATAGTCATCATTGCAGGAAACAAGTCCTGCAATGATAGCCAAGCCATATACTAATTTCTTTATCATAGTATCTTTCTTTTAAAGTGTGTAATTTATTTCTTAGGAATAATACTGAATTCACCGGTTATATCATTGAACATGATAACCCATGTACCTGCCGCAACACCGATGTTCTTGCCTCCGGCTGCTGCCTTACCGCAAACAGATACCTCGCCGTCTTCCGAACCATATCCCCAATTTGTATCCCAAGAACCGGGAATCTTGAACTTAATCTGCTTCACGGCATCCTCTTCCACCGTCAACATATAACACCATACATGGTTTTCACCGCTCTTGTTCACCGGAGTCATGTTCTGGTCGGCCCAATCGCAGAAATCACCGGTGATACATATCTGACCGTAAACAGCCGGGGTTATTTCCTGATTGACAATAGTACAAGTATTCTCTCCGGTATTAATGGTAACAAGATAATATCCGGCCGGATTACATGTGATATTTCCGCCATCGGCTCCGCCGTTACGATAAACAGCCTCATTGGGAGCGCCTGTACCACAAAATGCATACTCCCAATTGAAGTCCGCCGGCAGTATCTTCCACTCTTCAGTAGTAAAATAATTAAGGTAAGTGATTTCGCCTGCACCGGTCACCTTGTCGTAAGAATAATCACTCTGCACGAACAACGGGAAATTGCTTACACCCACCTTGTCCGCAGAGTTGCCCCAAGTACCGTCACCAAAATTATTTCCGACAAGATACCACATAATAGGAGCGGCATCCGACAATTCCACATAATAAGGAGCCACACTGATTTCTACCACATTCGATGTAATGGCATTCAATCTATTCATACCTTCAAGTACAAATGCATTGATACGAATAAAAGTCTTTTGTTCGGCAGGAACAGCGTCTGCTTTCCACTTCGCTACTTTAGCCAGAGCCTTGTTAAGTTCAGATGCCGCCAAATCAGCAAAACAGGTTGTAGAGGTCTTGTCGATAACTGCATAATCGGCAACAAGAGCATTTTCCTCATCCGCATCCGCTTCGTCCGTAGACACAGTGAATGAGTTTGTCGGAGAAACCTGTATTTCATATGTCGCATTAATCGGAGCATTGCCTGTTGTATATTCCGGTTGTGACCATGTCAACCGAAGAGCTTCCGTATTCTCCAAATCAACCGTTTCGTTCACGTAAGCCGGAGTGTTCAAGACGAACTCCGTGGGTTGTATCAGCGTAGGGTTCGAATCATTATCATCCGAACATGCTGCAAATATGCCGGCAGTACCGACAAGCACAGCACCAAGCAATAATTTATTCTTCATATTACTTTTCTAAATTTACTGTTTTAACTTTACTCTTCTGTCTCATTATAACCATCAATCTGGATAAGGCTTCTGTTTGCCTGTATTTCCGATGTCGGGAGAGGGAAAAGATTTCTTGTCTTATCGAATGTCACTCCATTGATATTGCCGCCTTTATACGACCAGTTATAGGTAGTTTGCGTACCACCGAACTGATTAAAACGTATAAGGTCGGTACGACGGAGACCCTCGAAATAGAATTCGCGCGAACGCTCGTCAAGAATATAGTTCAGGTTGTAAGAATCGCTTGTAGCCGTGTGGGCACGCTTACGCAAGATATCGATATAACCTTTTGCCTTTGTTGAACTCTCGCCATTGAGATGCATTTCTGCTTCCGCAGCATTGAGATAAGCTTCAGCCACACGGAAAAGGAAGAAATCCGTATCCACATCGAACACATCGTGCGGGCTTCCGCCGTTGGAATAGTTGTTATTCCATTTCGTAGTTACCAGGCCTTGATAGAAACTGGAGTTATCTCCCAAGTCAAGCGTACGTTCATCGCCGTCCGAACCTTTTCCCCAGAAAAGCGCACGGTCATCGATTTGCAAAGCACGGATTTCCTTCGTCGACTTGCCTACAAAAGATTCAGGATTATTAGTAAACTTCTCAAATCAGTTGAGGACGGCATCGCATACCGGACCACGTATTACCCGTAGTACCGGCAGTTAGGTCGGTTACGGTTTGCATCTTATCGTTCCACATAGCGGCAATAAAGAAAAGCGAACCTCCATAGCCTTTCGTCACCTTTCCATCCTGAAGAAGCGGAAGTATGGCTTCACAACTGGCACCATTCGATCCGTTATCACCCATAAAGAGCAAATCGTACGGACGATAGCCTCTCTGCGTAGCTTCTGTCGGAATCCTGGTATCATCAAAGATTGCGTAATTTGAATTGATAACCATTTCAGCATATTCCAACGCTTTATCCCAATGAGGATTGTTCTGCCCGTCATTATTAAGATAAGTACCGGCATTAAGATATAAACGGCTCAGCAAAATCCAGGCTGCCGCTTTGTCGGCGCGGCCATAGTTTGCATCACTGTCCGTTTCCGGTTCGGCAGGCAACATATCCGCTTCGGCATTTTCCAATTCCTTTTTCACCCAATTAAAGAGGAATTCACGTCCCAATTGCAGAAGTTCCGCACGGGTATATGTGGCACTCTCGTCAAATTTCTCATTATAGGCATGGGCTTGTTTAGGCACTTCCGAGGTAATTGTCTCTATAAAAGAGGGGTCTCCAAAGAAATCGAGCATTAAGAAATAGTTGTATGCACGGATAAAACGCACCTCTGCAAGCATCGTCTTATCGGCTTGTGCCGCTTCAAGGCTCAAATAATGGTTGCAGTACGTAATATTGGACATCAGACGATAATAAAGAAATCTGAGAGTCGCAGTACCCGGCATACATTGGTTATAACCGATATCGGTAATACCACCATCGCTCCACCAGCAGATAGCCTCATCGGTAGAAAGTTCATTAAAATTAAACACGTTACGCAATAACGTCGATTTACCGGCATCGTCTATGGTAAAATCCGCATTACCGTCATTACCTTCCATGATGAGTCCGGCATAACATTTGCTATACAGCCCCAACAGATTCGGATTAGGCTCTACGGTAGGGTCTATATTCCCTTTCTCAAGATCATCCATACAGGAAGTCATGCTTGCTGTCAGAAAAAGAGCAATGGCAGGAAATATTGCTTTTATTTTATTTAGTTTCATAATTGTCCTCAGTTATTAAATTAGAAATTAAGATTCAATCCAAGAAGGAAAGTACGGCTGCGCGGATAGAGGCTGCTCTCCTTTCCGGAAGTCTGTTCCGGGTCAAGCCCTTTGTACTTCGTAATGGTAAAGACATTTGAGCATGAAGCATAGATACGTCCTGACACGCCTTTGTACTTGCCGGCTTTAAAAAGATTATCGAAATTATATCCAAGCGTAATATTGTCACACTTCAGGAAACTTGCATTCTGTACAAAATAATCAGTAAGCGCATAATTGTAAGAACTCCAGCCAAGGCTTACGATATCTGCCGTGCTATTCTCGTAATATCCTTTGGAGTTATAAAGCATTGCAGAATTTGCCTTGCCCGATTCGATACCATTGTATACATAATTACCGAAGCTGGCTCTGAAGTTGGTTCCGAGGTCCCAATTCTTATAAGCTACTTTAAAATTAAATCCACCTGTCCAAGGCGCTATAATGTTTTTATAATAATAGCGGTCGTTTTCGTCTATGCTGCCGTCAGCATTCCGGTCTACATAACATCCCATGATAGGACGTCCGCTTTCGTCATACACCTGCTGATACACCCAGAAAGAGTTGGCGGGAAGTCCCACCTTATGATAGGTGATTTGCTGGTCAGTACCCACTTTCATACCTGCTTCAATAACGTCACGTCCGCCATAAAGACCAGTTATCTCATTCTTATTGTATGCTATGTTCATGCCAAGTTCCACAAACCAGTCTTTTGTTTGAACAGGTT
>ENA-OQDL01000402-OQDL01000402.1-human-gut-metagenome-genome-assembly--contig:-NODE-402-length-28322-cov-4.416847_pt1 | contig 28322 bp, 27 predicted proteins | sample MGYA00242782_ERZ504609 | MGnify/ENA primary metagenome ERZ504609 (study PRJEB26092, sample SAMD00036320) | human gut metagenome | host: Homo sapiens | study: EMG produced TPA metagenomics assembly of... | reverse complement strand
GCAGCAATGGCAGCAAGCCTTACAGCATGTGGAGGTTCTTCTGACAAAGGAGCAGCTACAACAGCCGCAGCAGCAGGCGGTTCTGACACAAAGACAGAGGCAGCAGGCTCCACAGCTTCTGCAGATGCCATCAACTTTACAATGTCACTGGTTGACAATACTTCTTCCAACTACTACAAGGGCGCTGAAAAGATTGCTGAATGTGTAGAAAAGGCAACTGACGGAAAGATCACACTGACCATCCAGGCAGGCGGCACATTAGGCGGCGAGAGCGATACACTGGACATGGCAGTTCAGGGCGACCTTGATATCGCATCCTGTGCAAACTCCGTACTTGCTAACTACATCCCAGAGATGAGCATTCTGGATCAGGCTTTCCTGTGGGACAGCGCAGATCAGGCTAACTACGCAGTAACTCATGAGTTAGGCGATCTGATCCAGACTAAGGCAAATGAGCATGGTATTCACGTAATTGGCTACATGGAATCCGGTTTCCGTGATGTATTCTCCACAAAGCCAATCGAGTCTATGGCAGATTTCAAGGGCGTAAAGATCCGTGTAATGCAGAACGAAGGACAGTTAGCAGCATTTACCGCTTTCGGTGCTAACCCAATCGCACTTTCCGCTTCTGAGCAGTTTACCGCTCTTCAGCAGAAGACCATTGATGCTTGCGAGAACGCTGTTTCTAACTGCTGGATCAACAAGTTCTATGAGGCTGGTGTAAACTCCGTTATCAATACACATCACTGCTTCGTATACATCCCACTGTGCATGAGCGATAACGCTTGGAACAAGATCCCGGATGATTTAAAAGATACCTTCGTTAAGGCTGTAGCAGAAGGCTGCGAAGCTCAGTGGCAGTATCTGAACGAAGCAAACGAAGAAGCTAAGGGTAACCTGGAAGGCGCTGGCGTTAAGTTCTATGACATCAACTTAGATGAAATGAAGGACGCTTACAAGGCAGCTCAGGAGAAGGCTGGTACTTCTTTCGATGCAGAATGGGAAGCAGCAGTAGATGCAGCAAAAGCAGCTGTAAAATAATCTGCCAAAGATCCACAGGCAACACAAAATAAAAAAAGCAGTAAACATACAGCCGTGCCGGCAACAGTCAGTGACGGTGCGGCTGTTTTAAAGAGCGAGAGAAAAGAAGGGGACTGGAAATGAAAGGAATTAAGAAAGCATTATCTTACATTACCAATGTAGAATATGCCATCATGGTCGTTACCTTTGTGGCAATGGTCATCGCGTATTTCATCTCTGTCGTAAACCGTAACTTCATCAAGGCATCTATGCCATGGACAGAAGAAGTTGCAATGTACAGTATGATCTATATGGCACTTTTAGGAACAGAAGTTGGTCTTCGTGACGGCACGCAGGTAGCAGTTACTGCAGTGATCGAAAAACTCCACGGAGTTACAAAAAAGATCGTATCTATTATTGAACAGATCATTCTGGAGATCTTCTCTTTCGTAATGTTAAAAGCAGGTCTGGCACTGTTTTCCAAGCAGTTACAGACCGGACAGACCACACCGGTTTTAAAAGTACCAATGTCAGTAATGTACTTTTCACTGGTCCTGACCTTTGCACTGATCCTGGTCATCCAGGCAGTTGTGCTGGTTGAAAAAGTTATGGACCTGAAAAATAAGGAGGTAGAGGCATGAGCGCAGGAGTAATTCTTTTCGTTGCATTCGCAGCATGCCTGGTGATCGGTGTTCCGGTTTCCATTTCTTTGGGAGTGGCTTCCCTTTGCTCCGTAGTATTTGGCGGACTGTCCGCATCTTCTACGGTAATCGCACAGCGTATTTTCGGTGGACTTCAGTCAACCTCTATTATGGCCATCGCATTCTTCGTACTTGCAGGAAACCTGATGACAAAAGGTGGTATCTCCCGCCGTATCGTAAACTTTGCTAACTGCCTGGTTGGTAATGTACGCGGCGGTATGAGCCTTGCGCTGGTACTTGCATGTGCATTCTTCGCAGCATTATCCGGTTCCGCACCTGCAACTGTTATTGCTATCGGAACCATGCTTTACAACGATATGGTCAAGATGGGATATCCTGGTGACCGTACAGCCGGCCTGTTAGTAGTATCCGGTGGTATGGGACCGATCATTCCTCCATCCATTATCATGGTTATCTACTGTACCTTAACCGGTGCTTCTGTAGGTAATATGTTCAAACAGGGTATGTTAGTAGGTGTTACCATCATGGTAGTGCTTATGACAGAGGTTCTTTTCTTCGCAAGAAAAGAAAAATGGCCAAAATCAGGAAGTAAAGCGTACACCGGCAGAAATATTCAAAGTGTTCTTAGATGCTATTCCTGCATTAATGACACCTATCATCATCCTTGGCGGTATCTACTCCGGTATGCTGACAGCTACTGAAAGTGCAGCTGTTGCCGTTGTATGGGCAGCTATTGCAGGTCTGTTCATCTACAAGGAACTGACATTTAAGGAACTGATCCCGATCTTAAAGGATTCTGCAAAGAGCTCCGCAATGATCCTTTTCATCATCGCTTCCTCTACTGCATTCTCCTGGGTATTTACTTTCTCCGGCGCTTCCCAGGCACTGGTAGACACCGTTGTAGCAATGAACCTGAATTCTATGTTATTCTGCTTCGTTGTTGCTATCATTCTTCTTATTTTCGGTACATTTATGGAAGGTACTGCCATCGCAGTTTTACTGGTTCCGGTTCTGTGGCCGATCGCCCAGAGCATGGGAATCGATGTTATCCATTTTGGTATGATCGTATGTATCTCCAACGTAGTTGGTACTATGACACCACCTGTTGCAGTTAACATTTTCTCAGCGTCAACTGTATCAGGACTGAAAATGGGAGACATTGCAAAGGCAGAGATCCCATTCCTGATCGGATATGTTGCAGTATTCTTCTTGTGCGTATTCTCAAGAGGTTTCTGTACAATGCTTATTTAATTTTAAAAACTGGGGCCGCCTGCAGGCGGCCTTATAAATAATCACATAACATGATCAGCAAAAGGCTGGTCAGGTATAACAGGAGGTTTATCATGATCCAAGGTGAAATAACAAAAGAACGTATGGAAGGCTGGAAGTTTGATTCTTCCTGTGAAGAAGGATTCCATGAGATCATTGCACCAGGAAAGGCAGACTGTGAACAGGAGTATATTTACCGTTTAAACCTGTCCGCAGGAAAGAGTTTTGATCTGGAGACCGGAAAACTGGAAATGGATGCTGTATGTATCAAAGGTGCAGCTGATTTTTCCTGGGACGGTTATGCAGGAACCTGTGATAAGCTGGATTCCTTCTATGTAGTAAGCAATATGAAAGTACATATTACAGCAAAAGAAGACTGTATTTTCTACATTGCAGGTGCTGTTGATGAAGGATATGGAAAACCATTTTTCCGTAAATGTGACCTGACCATGCCTATTGGTGAGATCCATCAGATCCATGGCTCCGGCGTCAGCCAGAGAGAGGTATTTATGACCATCGATCCAGGTACAGCATCTTCCAGACTGTTAGTAGGTCTGACCTGGGGCGGAAATGGTGCATGGACCAGCTGGCCGCCTCATGAGCATGAAAAGGATCTGGAAGAGGTTTATTGCTACTTTGATATGGATGATCCTCATTTTGGACTGCATTTAAGCTATGTAGAACCAGGAGATACCCATGGAGTAGTAGCTCATACTGTTAAGAGTGGTACTATGATCCTGGCACCAAGAGGTTACCATCCTACAGTAGCTGCACCGGGAACCAGAAATACATATTTATGGGTACTGGCAGCACATTCCCACAAGAGTCGTCGTTATGATCTGGCAGTTCTGGACCCGAAGCGCGCAGAAATGAACTAGGCCAGAAATAAAGTAAAATTAAGAGTTATATTTAGGAGGCAGAGACATGAACGCAATGGATTCAATTTTTCTCCCACGTTTTACCATTGGCGAGAATGCATTTGACGCTTTCCATGATGAAATGGGAAGATATGGAAAAAAAGTAGCAGTGATCCACGGAGAAAGAGCATGGAAGGCAGCAAGGGAATATGTAGTTCCTGCACTGGAAAAAGCAGGTCTTACGATTACTACAGAATGGCTGTATGGACATGATGCAACCCATGAAAACGCTGATAAGATCTCAAATGATCCTGCAGTACAGGAAGCAGATATGCTCCTTGCAGTAGGCGGTGGAAAATGTATCGATACAGCAAAGCTGGCTGCAGATCACCTTGGAAAACCGGTATTTACCGCTCCTTCTATTGCGTCTAACTGTGCTCCTGTTACCCAGATCAGTATTATGTACCATGAGGATGGTTCTTTCTGCGACATCCCAAGATTAAAGGAAGTACCGGTACACTGCTTTATCAATCCGAAACTGGTTTTAGCAGCTCCTGTTAAATACCTGTGGGCTGGTATCGGCGATGCCATGGCAAAGCATGTAGAGTCCAGCTGGTCTGCAAAGGCTGGGGAGAAGTTAAGCTTTGGCAGTGAGTTTGGTATCACAGCAGGACAGATGTGCTTCTATCCAATGGTTAAGGATGCGAAGAAGGCAATGGATGATGCAAAAGCAGGAAGAAACAGTGAAGAGCTTGAAAACACTATTTTAAATATTGTTGTTTCCCCAGGTGTTGTATCTGTTTCTGTTCATCCAAATTATAATGGCGGTATTGCACATGCTTTATTCTATGGCCTGACCAAGAGAGAGCATATTGAAAAGAAACATCTCCATGGTGAGGTAGTTTCCTACGGCACACTGGTAAATCTTATGGTAGATAAGGACTGGGATAAGCTGAAACTGGCTTATGGCGTAAATAAGTCTATTGACCTGCCTGTATGCCTGGCTGATCTGGAGCTGGAAAAGGATGACAAGTTAGAGGATGTCCTTGAAGCAACAATGGCAAACCAGGAAATGACCCATACACCTTATCCTGTAACAAAAGAGATGATCTATCAGGCAATCCAGGATCTGGAAGACTATAAGGGTTAAAAACCTAGAATGTAAGTTAGAGAGGATAGTAAAATGGCAGTAACCATACGTGATATACGGGTAATCTGCACAGCGCCGGAAGGCATCAACCTTGTGGTGGTAAAAGTTGAGACCAGCGAGCCGGGACTTTACGGACTGGGCTGCGGAACCTTTGCTTACCGCCACCTGGCTGTAAAGCTGGTAGTAGAAGAATATTTGAAGCCTCTTCTTGTTGGAAGAAATGTAGAGAATATTGAAGATCTGTGGCAGCTGATGAACCAGAACGGATACTGGAGAAACGGCCCCATTGAAAATAATGCTATTTCCGGCGTAGATATGGCATTATGGGATATTAAGGGAAAAATGGCAAATATGCCGCTGTACCAGCTGTTTGGCGGAAAGTGCAGGGAAGGTATTCCTGTATACCGTCACGCAGATGGCCGCGATCTTTCCGAGCTGTGTGAAAATATTGAACGTTTCCATGAAATGGGTATTACCAATATCCGCTGCCAGTGCGGTGGTTACGGCGGCGAAAGCTATGGAAATACGCCGACAACTGCACCAAAGGGCGCCCAGCCAGGTGTTTATCTGGATTCCAGAAGCTATATCCGCAATACAGTAAAGCTGTTTGAAGGCATCAGAAACAAATTAGGATATGAGATCAATCTGGTACATGACGTTCATGAACGTATTGCTCCTATTGAAGCTATTAAGCTGGCAAGAGAGCTGGAGCCATTTGATCTGTTATTCTTAGAGGATCCGGTACCGATCGAGCAGACAGACTGGTTAGCAAGAATGAGAGAGCAGACCTCCATACCAATCGCAGAAGGCGAGCTGTTCAACAATCCTGTTGAGTGGAGAAAACTTATCTCAGAACGGCTGATCGATTACATCCGCGTACATTTAAGTCAGGTTGGCGGTATTACACCGGCAAGAAAGCTGCAGATCTTTGCAGAACAGTTTGGTGTACGCACTGCATGGCACGGACCTGGAGACATGTCTCCTCTGGCTCATGCAGCAAACATCCATATTGACCTGGCAGCACCAAACTTTGGTGTACAGGAATGGTCCGGCATTGAGCCTCCAAACTTTGTTATCCAGGAATTAAAGGGACCACATGGTGCTCTCCTTGAAGTATTCCCGGGACTGCCTGAGTTTGACAATGGTTATGTATATGCAAATGATAAACCTGGTTTAGGCGTTGACTTAAATGAGGAAGAAGCTGCAAAATATCCTTGTGAGAATACTGTGACTACATGGACACAGACAAGACGCAGGGACGGAGCATTGCAGACTCCATAAAGGGATGAAGGATCCCCGGGTTCTTACACCAATCTCCCCGGTTTACCGGGGAAAATCAAAATATATTTATACATTCCGCTCCCGTATCACGGGAGCTGGCCACCATATATTATTATAGGAGGATAAAAAAATGGCATTTGATTACAAGGAAAAATTCAGCGTAGCTGGCAAAAAGTGCATCGTTACCGGTGCAGCACAGGGACTTTCCAGAGGTATGGCAGAAGGTCTGTTAGAGAATGGTGCTGAGGTTGTATTAATGGACCTTCAGGCAGAAAAGCTGCAGGCAGTTGCAGATGAATACTGCAAGATGGGTTACAAGGCACATGCAGTAGCAGGTGACTTATCCAAGAAGCCAGAGATTGACCGTATGTTCGCAGAAGCTATGGAGATCTTGGGAAATAAGCTGGATGTTATGATCCCTGCAGCAGGTATCCAGAGACGTTACGAGCCATGGGAATTCCCGGAGGATGCATGGAGACTGGTTATTGATGTTGATTTAAACCATGTATGGTTTATGTGCCAGAAGGCAGTTCAGGTTATGAAAGATAAGGAAGGCAGCACCGGAAAGATCATCAACATCGCTTCCATGAACGCATTCTTTGGTGGTACAACTGTTCCTGCTTACACAGCAGCTAAGGGTGCTGTAGCAATGCTGACCAAGAGCCTTGCATCTGACTGTGCTGACCACAATATCTGCTGCAACGCAATTGCTCCTGGATATATGGATACTGAAATGTGCGCTAACATGACTCAGGAAAGAAAAGACGAGTGCACCAAGAGAATCCCTGCAGCACGTTGGGGACTGCCAGATGACCTTAAGGGACCGGTACTGTTCCTGGCTTCTGATGCAAGTGACTACTTAAATGGTGCTGTTATCCCTGTAGACGGCGGATTCTTAGTTAAGTCATGATGATGTCCTCACAGGTGGGATAGTTAAATAGTACACTTAGAAAAGGGGTGCTGTAGTAAGACGATCAGTCGGGCTGCAGTGCCCCTTTCCAAAATCTTCCATTTTTAAAACACCCAGGGGGGTGTTATGGGCTTGACATTCATGGTTTGTTAGTTATATCATGAAATAACGACGGATAAACATCAGGTATTTTTGATATAATTGGGAGGTGGTCGCGTGCGACAGACGCAAAAAGAGAAACTGCTGCCGGAGCAGACAGCAGAGAAGATAAGGGGATACATAGAAGGTAATGGATTAAAGGTAGGAGATAAGCTTCCGAACGAATTTCAGCTTGCTGAGATCTGCGGAGTAGGAAGAAGTACGGTGCGGGAAGCGATCAAGCTTCTGGTTTTTCCGGAAAAGTAGAAGTGATCCGTGGAAGCGGCACTTATATTAAGAAAGAAAAAGCTTCCCAGGCATCACCGGCGGTAAATGATGATCCTATAGGACTTCAGGAAAACAGTGAAGAAAATCTGTTCCAGACTGGTCTGGAATTTGTAGATGTACGTCTGATGCTGGAACCGGAAGTGGCAGCTATGGCAGCTACCAATGCAGATTATGCTGATTGTCAGAAACTTCAGCAGATCCAGAAGGAGGTAGAAGACCTGGTTGTCCAAGGAAAAGATCATATTGCTGCGGATATTGAGTACCACAGGCAGTTGGCAGCCTGCACCCATAACCAGACCCTTTGCAATCTTATGGAGATCGTGGTAAAGGGAATTCCGATTTTGTGCAGATGACAAAAAATAATTTTGCCAAAACAACAGTGGACCAGCACCAGGCGATCACAGATGCCATTTCATCTGCAGATGCCCAGGGAGCAAGATATGCAATGATCACCCACTTAAACAGCAACCGCAAACGGATCTTAAAAGTGCTGACAGAGCAAAAATCAAATGGAAAGTTATAATCCCCTGTGTTTTCATTGAAAGTTATTGTCAATTTCGTTATAATAGTGTTAAAAAACAGATTGTACACGATCGGTTCGGGGGACACATTATGGAAAAAAGTTTTTTGACATGGACAGCAGCCGCTTTAGGAACGGCAATTCTTTTAACAGCATGCAATACGAATACAGGAACAACTGCGCCAGGCAGCAAGGTGAAACTGGACCCAAGTAAACCGGTTTCCCTTACTGTCTGGCATTATTATAATGGGGCACAACAGGCTGCCTTTGACCAGCTGGTTTCTGAATTTAACGCTACAGAGGGAAAAGACAAGGGTATTTATGTAGAAGGATATACCCAGGGATCTGTATCTGATCTGGAAAAGGCGGTTTCAGATGCAGTATCCGGTGCTGTAGGTGCCCAGTCTTTGCCGGATATTTTCTCTACCTACGCAGATACTGCCTATGCAGTACAGAAAGAGGATAAACTGGCGGATCTGTCTTCTTATTTTACAGAGGAAGAACTGTCTGAATATGTGGACTCTTACATAAAAGAAGGCTATTTCCATGATGATACCTCTCTTTATCTCTTCCCTGTAGCAAAGTCTACAGAGATCATGATGATCAATAAAACAGACTGGAAGCCATTTGCAGATGCTACCGGTTCTTCTTTAGAGGAACTTTCTACTTTAGAGGGAGTGGCAGACGTTGCAAAGCGTTACTATGAGTGGACCGACAGTTTGACCCCGGATATCCCTGATGATGGAAAAGCATTTTACGGAAGAGACTCCATGTCCAATTACTTTATTATTGGCATGAAACAGTTAGGAGCAGATATCTTTGACGTAAAGGACGGTCAGGTTACGATCCAGGCAGACAAAGAAAAAGTCCGCCGCCTGTGGGACAATTATTATGTACCTTATGTAAATGGCTATTTTGCAAGTATGGGAAAATTCCGTTCAGATGATGTGAAAACAGGGGATATCCTGGCTTACACCGGTTCTTGCGCATCTTCTATGTACTTCCCGGATCAGGTAGTAACCGATGAGGACAGCCATGCCATTGATTATGTGGTAATGCAGCCTCCTGTATTAGAGGGAGGCGAACAGATCAATGTACAGCAGGGCGCAGGAATGGCAGTGACAAAGTCAGATGCCCAGCATGAATATGCCTCCTGTGAGTTTTTAAAATGGTTTACCAGAAAAGAAAATAATCTCCGTTTTGTATGTGAGTCTGCCTATATGCCGGTGCGCAAGGATGCCAATTCCATGGAAGCGTTAGATGAAGTGATCAAAGAAAAAGACCTGAAAGTAAATGCTAAGGCGTATCAGTGTTTAAGCAGTATTTTAAATGCCTATGAGTCCATTCATTTTTATACCCCGAACTGCTTTGAAAACGGATATGCCACCAGAAATATCCTGGATTATGATCTTTCCGACAAAGCTGCCCAGGATAAAGAAAAAGTAGATGAAATGGTAGCAGCCGGAATGTCAAGAGCAGAAGCAGCTGCAGAATTTACCGGCGATGCTGCGTTTGAAGAATGGTATGACAGCTGGTATCAGAAGTTAAATGACACGGCACATTCCAATCAGTAGATCCTGTATTTAAGGACGGAAACAGGATCAGAAATAAGATGAGAAATGCCACAGGCAGGAGGTTTGGAAGTAAAACATGAAAAAAAATGAAAAGAACATTGATGCATATTTTACTTCTGCCTCTTTTACTGGTGGTATTATTTCAGGGCATCTACCTTTTTCCATGCTCCTTTCCAGCGGTGTTAAATCCATTATGGAGAGTAATGCAGTAGATCTTGACAGTTATCTGGTGGAAAACAGCAAGGTAATACTGGAAAATGCCATGATCGAGCAGTGGAGTGCTGTGCGCAAAGAGAGCAACTATCTGAATAGTGTTCTTTCTGATCTGTTAAAAGAACAACGGGCAGATATAGAAAAGTTTACAAAGGATAAGGAACTTCAGAAGGAATATACCCAGCGTGTATTTCCGGAGCTTTTAGAGTCTTTGCGCCGTGATACCACCTGCGGTGTGTTTCTTGTTATGGCAAATGATCAGCCAATAGGGGCACCGGGAGATTTTACGGGATTTTTCCTCAGGGACTCTGATCCTGTGACCAAGGCAGATACAAACTCTGACCTTCTTTTGGAGCGCGGGGATAAAACTCTGGCCCGTCAGTGGGGAATTACCCTGGATAATTCCTGGTCCCCTGCATTTCGTTTTCAGGGAAAAGGTATCAGGGAAAGTGATGATTTTTTCTATGAACCTTACACAGCAGGTATGGCTCATACAGGGGTAGATATGGCCAGTTTAGGTTACTGGTCCATGCCTTTTATACTGGAAGATTATGAAATGGATAACCATAAAATGATCACATATTCTGTCCCTTTGGTCAATGATGGTGTGATCTATGGTGTTGTGGGAACGGAAGTTTCTGTCAGTTATCTGTGCAATACCTATTTCCGTGTACAGGATCTGAACAGGCAACAGACAGCCGGTTACGCCATTGCCGTTGATAACGGAGATGGTACGTATGAAAATATTGCAGGAAAAGGTAATCTTTATGATGCGGTACAGCGTGAAAATGGTATTTTTAAGCTGGAAAGTACAAAGCATGAGGATCTTTTCAAGGTAAAGGACTCTAAGATCGGTTCCCAGGAGATCTATGCCCTGTTTTCAAAAATGAATTTGTATGCCAATAATGTCCCTTATAAGAATACAAACTGGGTTTTATGTGGTTTTGTGGCAGAGGACTCTATTTTTAGTCTGGGAGATAAGCTGTACAGCGATATTTTTGACGACTATTGTGGCCTGTGCAGTTTTGGGACTGGTGATCATGAGTGTGGTGATCCGCTGCGTAACACGACCGGTATACAGGCTTATGGACAGTATCCGAAGCGGAATTGCAGGCTTAAAAGAGTTTGCGCCTTCCGGTATCCAGGAAGTAGATGAGCTGCATCAGGTGGTTGAAAATCTGACAGAAAGTGAGATCAGCACAGAACATCAGCTCAGTGAAGAAAAAGAGCGTTACCGGATCGCAGTAGAAAGTTCCAATGACCTGTTTTTTACATACCGTGAAAAAGGAAATACACTGGAGATCGTAAACAGCAGGGAAATGGATGGTTTGTGGGATATAAAAAATGCCAAAAAAAGATCCTGGACCGTTATTTTTCAAGGGAAGACCAGAAAAAGCTCCTTTCTATGCTGCAAAGTCATGAGAATACAATTTATGGTCAGTTTTGCTGTATCAATGGCAACCACTCACAGGGACGCTGGATCGAGATCAGAGGAAAGACCATTACAGAGACAAAAGAGGATGATCGAAAGATCGTAGGTTTTGTCCGGGATATCCATGAAACAAAGATGCGGGAACTGAAACAGGAACGAAAGCAGATGATAGATCCTGTTACCTTATTTTACCGTTTAAAACCGGGAATGGAGGTAATTGAGAAGGTTCGTGGAAAGTATCCCCAGGGTATGTTTATTCTTGTGGATATCTGTCATTTTACCATCATAACCAGGGACTTTGGTCTGACATTTAGGGATGTGGTCCTGGAAGAATTTTCCAAAATGTTTCTGGAGGTGTGTGCCGAAGATCTTTCCAGACCTCCGGTGATGATCCGTGCAGGTTCTGATGAACTCCTTGCCTGGATCCCTAAAATTACAGAGGAAAGCTGCAGGCAGAAACTGGAAAAACTGAAAGAACGTTTTTCTGTGATGATCCGGCGCAGTGCCTTAAATCTTAATTTCCAGGCTGGAATTGCCAGAGGGGATGAAAGTGTAACAACCACCTCTCTGTTAAGACGGGTCCGGATCGCTGTTACAGAAGCGGAAAAGCAGGAGATCGGTGTCCTTTCCTGGAATGAGGTAAAGGATCCGGGAGCACAGCCGAAAACATTTGGAAAGATCGTTTCCATGGGATATATGGAACAGATCAGTCTGGCTTCCCTGGCATTAAATCTGTTAGACCGCTGTCCGTCTATTGATGCAGGACTGGATCTGCTTTCCCGCCGCTTAAAAGCACGTTATGGAATGGAAAATATGCTGATCACCAGTTTTCATTATGATTTCCTTTCCAGCGAGCTGGAATACCAGTGGAAGCATCTTCATGGCCTCATGGGAAAACGGGGCGTTGTCCACTGTACAGAAGAAGAGTATGAAAAATTAAATCAGGATGCCCAGATCAACGCAGTGCAGCCTGTAAAACAGCTGTTGTCCGTTGTACCTGTTTTCAGGAAAACAGATATAGACCAGACCGGTGTGGGGATCCTTATGTCAGATAACGGACAGTATTCCGGAAGCATCTTCCTTTTGGGAATAGAACCATCTGTTTATGAAAATGAGGAGGATAGAAAGCTTCTCTGGGAGATCGGCATTATCATCCAGAATCGTATCAACAGAGACCGTCATGATCAGTCTGCACAGGCAAAATCCGATTTCCTGGCCCATATGTCCCATGAGATCCGTACTCCTATGAACGGTATCATTGGTATGACAGAGATCGCTCTAAAAGAAGGACAGACAGAGGAAGTGCGTTTAGACTGCTTAAAGAAGGTAAAAGGATCCTCCAAATATCTGTTAGGTCTGTTAAATGATATTTTGGATATGTCAAAGATCGAAAGCGGAAAGATGAAACTGGTAAAAGATGATTTCCAGCTTGATAAGATGATCGGCGAACTGTATCCGTTATTGGAAGCTAAGTTTGAGGAAAAATCTCAGAAATATCACCAGGAGATCCATTTGGTCAACCAGTGGTTCTATGGGGATGCTTTGCGTCTCAGTCAGGTCCTGGTCAATCTGTTAAGCAACGCAGTGAAATATTCCGGGGATCACACGGAGATCACTTTAACAGTAGAGGAAACAAGGCTTTCTGATGGTCTTTCTAAATTACAGTTTGCGGTGAAGGATCACGGCATTGGTGTCAGTGAAGAAGACCGCCAGCGTATTTTCAGAAGTTTTGAGCAGGTGGACCGTTCTGTGGTAGGACAGCAGGGAACCGGACTGGGACTGGCGATCAGCAACCGTCTGGTACATATGATGGGCGGAACCATTGAGCTTGAAAGCCAGATCGGGGAAGGAAGTACCTTCCGGTTTTCCATTACGTTAAAGCCGGTCAGCGCCCACCATGTAAAAGAAGAAGTTTCCAGGGTGGAAAGAGATTTTACAGGTGTCCGCGTTCTGGTAACAGAGGACAATCCATTGAACCGGGAGATATTACAGTATATTCTGGAAGATATGGGAATGTCTGTGGAAAATGCCTGTGACGGAAAAGAGGCGGTAGATAAGTTTACCGCCTCCGAGAAAGGATATTATGATCTGATCATTATGGATATTATGATGCCGGTTATGAACGGACTGGAGGCAGCCCATGCCATCCGGACCACCGATCATCCGGATCATAAAAAGATCCCTATCATTGCCATCAGTGCCAATGCTTTTGATGAAGATATCCGCAGGTCTCTTGCAAGCGGCATGAATGCCCATCTTTCCAAGCCGATCGAAGTGGATAAACTGCGGGAGACCCTTGGAAAACTGTTAAAATAAGGACTTACTGAACAAAGGGAGCAATGGTTTCTTCCGGGGCTGGCTGTGAGGTTTCCGGTGCAGCCGGAGCAGTTGGCGCGGGTTCTGTTGGTGCCGGAGCTGTCTGTGCCGGGGCTGTTTCATGTTTTGGAGCCTTTTTCTCTGTTGTCTCAGCCTTAGTCGGAGCAGCTGCTTTTGTTGGATTTGCAATAGAACTGCTTTCTTGTGCTCCTTTTGTGCTGGAGGCAGTTGTATCAGAAGTAGTTGTACCGGAAGTAGTTGTGCCGGAAGCGGAAGAAGTATTGCGGTGGATCACAGCACTATGGCCAAGATAGGTTTTGGAGTGGTCCAGAGTACGTTCGACTTCCTGTCCGTCTTTGTATACAACTTTATAAGTATCCCAGCGGCTGCCTTTGGTGGCCGCTTTTATTGTATTTTCTGTTCCCGGAGCTAAAGTAGGGTCTTCTACGTATTCCGGTTCCGGCGGGTCGATTTCTTCTACTTTTTCAGAAGCCAGATCCCATACAACCCCATCCTCTAATACAGGCACGCCGAAAATAGAAACAGTTGCCTTGCGGTCAGCGTAGCTTGCAAGAATACCGATAGGTTTGTCAGAAGTATTTACAAAACGGAAGTCAGGCTGTTCCCAGCTGATGGCAGCATCCTGGCCCGGAGTTACATAGTTAGGCTCGAAAGTATGGGAGCGGCGGAAGGTAACTTCCATGCCGGACTGAAATACTACCCGGTATAAGGTACTGGAGATCTGGCATACACCGCCTCCCAGTTCCTGGACGACAGCGCCACTGTTGTATGCGGCTGCTTCCTGGTATCCTTTTTCCGCAGTACGCTGTCCTACAACAGAGTTAAAAGAAAATTCTTCCCCGGGCTGGACAATGGTTCCGTTTAAAGCTTCTGCAGCAAGGCGTACATTGGTGTTGCGCTTATCATTGTCCGTGGTTTCTGTGGTAAAGGTGACGAGAGTCTTGTAGCTGGCTTTTACCTCATCACAGGAAATAGAAGGTGCTTCCTTATGGGACTGTACTTCTACTACAGCATCCATGCGGTTTTCATGAATGGCAGCTAAAATATCATTGGCCAGCTGGTCCCGGTCAATACGTGAGCCGGCGCAGCCTTCCCTGAACACAAACTGTCCCTTCTGGTTGTCATAGTGGTCCAGGGTACTGATCTTTGAAGGAACATCCCATTCTTTTGCCAGTTCTTCCAGTTCCTGGGAAATGGAATTTTTCAGGGCATCCGTTGGAAGCTCTGCCGCTGTTAATGTAAGATCTCCTGAAACGGTTTCCTCTTCTTTACTGGTAAGCCAGTTGCGGATGGCGTCTGTAAGAATGTTGGGAAGTTCCTTACTGTCATCTTCATATGCGGCAGTCATATTCCAGGAAAGAGACTTACTGATCCGGGAAACAGCCTCATCTTTGCTTAAGCCCTCTAAAGAAATGCCGTTGACAGTCAGTAAGACAGGAGAAGTTTCAGATGCCTGGCTGGCAGTTGCTTTTGCGGCTCTTTCCGGTTCAGAAACAGAACGGGAATGGAGTACAGCAGCGGAGATGCCTAAGAGTACGACAACAGCTCCTGCTGCTGCAAAGGGGATCCAACCTCCTTTTATTGGTTTTCTTTTCGGCCTGTCATAGTCAAAATGCAGCCGCTTTGATGTATGATCCTTATCCCGTCTTCCTCTGGGACCATGATAGGAAGAGCGGGAATTCTTTGTTTGAAGACATAAATATCCCTCTTTTCATATGCTTTTTCATATGCTTTATAAAGTATTTTACAGAATTTTGTATTATATAAGAAGGGATAAGGGATGTCAAGGCAGGTAAATACTGGTTTAAGGAAATATTAAACTAAATGTCAAAATGTCTGGAACAGGCGGGTCAGGACCGTAAAAATGATACAGCATAAAGCACCGCAAAATGCCGGCAGAAAAGCAGAAACAAAGGTCCACCATTTACTTTTTGTTTCTTTATACAGTGTGATCAGGGTAGTGGAACAGGGCCAGTGCATCAGGGAGAAAAGCAGGACGCAGACAGCTGTTTTCCAGGTCCAGCCATGTAACAGAAGGATCTCTTTTAACTGTCCCATATTTTCAAAATTTGTTAGGCTTCCCTGGGCTGTGTAGGCCATAAGGATAATAGGAAGAACGATTTCGTTTGCCGGAAGTCCCAGGATAAAGGCAGTTAAGATCACCCCGTCCATCCCCATAAGACGTCCAAGAGGGTCTAAAAACCGGCTGAAACGTGCAAGAAGGCTTATATTTCCCGGAGCTGTATTTGCCATGATCCACAGGAGAAAACCGGCAGGAGCAGCTACAGCGGCAGCTCTTCCAAGGACGAAAAGGGTCCGGTCTGTTACCGAGCGAAAGATCACTTTGCCGATCTGGGGCTTCCTGTAAGGGGGAAGCTCTAAGGTAAAGGAAGAGGAAACTCCTTTTAAGATCGTTGCAGATAAAAGGTAAGAGGTAATAAAAGTCATGGCGATCCCTGAAAGGATGAACAAAGTAAGCAGCAGGGCACTGGCAGCAGAAGAAAGCAGGCCATGGCTATTTCCGGATAAAAACAGCAGGATCAAAGTGATAAAAAGAGGCAGACGGCCGTTACAGGGAACGAAACTGTTTGTGATCATGGCAATAAGCCGTTCTCTTGGGGAGTCGATAATACGACAGCCTGTGATCCCTGCTGCGTTGCAGCCAAATCCCATTGCCATGGTAAGAGCCTGTTTCCCGCAGGCTTTACAGCACTGGAAAGGCCGGTCTAAGTTGTAGGCGATACGGGGCAGATAGCCGGAGTCCTCCAATAAGGTAAAAAGAGGAAAGAAAATAGCCATGGGAGGCAGCATAACGGAAACCACCCAGGCGAGGACCTGATAGACCCCATGAACGAAGGCGTCCCGGATCCAGTCTGGAAAATGAAGGGATAAAAGGGCCTGATCCAGTACCGGCTGAAAGGAAAAAAAGCAGTCTGGAAAGCAGGGCGGACAGGTCGTTTGCCCCAACCAGGGTGATCCAGAAGATAAGGGCTAAAAGTCCGGCCATGGCAGGATAGGCAGCCAGGCGGCCTGTAAGGATGCGGTCCAGTTTCCGGTCGGTTTCATTGTAGCTGCGTTCCGGCAGCTTTACACAAAGGGAGGCAATGGTTTCAGCGTTGTCGATCAGGCCGGAGACAATGCGGTCTTTTAATATGTCTTTAAAAATGCCTTTTCTGTTTAAATGATCCCAGGCAGTTTTTAAGCTGTCTGCAATGGCAGCATCCTGTGACGGAACAAGCTGGCAGGCATTTGTAAAAGACCGGAGAAAGGACGGATCATCTTCTAGCAGGCGCAGGGAGAGAAAGCGGGAAGTGGTATAAAATGGAAGTTCATGGGTATCCAGCCAATTTTTCACAGCAGGTTCCACCATGGAGACTGCTTTTTCCAGTTCAGGGCAGTAAGTGACCTGATAGTGGGGAATGGCAGGACCTTCAGTAATATCATCTAACCGCTCCAAGAAAGAAGAAAGTGTGCTTTTCTTTCTGGCAGAGGTTCCTGCTACCGGTACACACAGCAGGTCTGATAACTGATCCAGATCAATGGTGATGTTTTTCTTTTCCGCTTCATCTAAAAGATTGACACATACCAATGTACGGTCCGTAGCTTCCAGGATCTGAAGGACCAGGTTTAAATTGCGTTCCAGACAGGTGGCATCACAGACAATGACCACTGCCTGATGAACACCGAAACAGATAAAATCTCTGGCAACTTCTTCCTCTGCAGAACGGGAAGAGAGGGAGTAAGTTCCTGGAATGTCTACCAGTGTGTAATCACGGGCCGGACTGTGGCAGATCCCCCAGGCATTAGCTGTGGTCTTGCCGATCCAGTTTCCGGTGTGCTGCTTCTTCCCGGTAGTAAGACTGTTAAATAAAGTACTTTTTCCTACATTGGGATTTCCTGCAAGGGCGATCACAGGATAGTGATCCGGTATGGCTTTTGGCTGCTTCATGCTTTCTCCTTTCTGCAGATCTGGATGTTTCTGCTGTCTGCTTTACGGATAGCGATCACAGCTCCGCGGATCTGGTAGGCAGCAGGATCCCCTAAAGGGCTTATCCAACACATTCTACCAGTGTATTTCAACGAGACCTATATCAAGAAAACGGCGTCGGATGCTGCCGGAAGAGGTAAGGCAGCAGATCCCGTGCGTTTTTCACCAGGTTTTATATCGTTCAGACAAAGAGGGGAAGTCATAAGAATATTACCTGCCTGGGAAGTTATTTGTACTTATTATATGATACCAAGGGTCAAAAGGTTAAAAATCCGATGCAAGCAGTGAAAATAGCTGGAAAACTTAAGAAAGATGGGTTATAATATTAACAATATAGGTTATAAAAAATACAACAGGAGAAGGCAGAATTATCATGGAAGAAAATTATATTGAATGGCTGGTAAAACGGAAAGATCCCGTATATGCCTGGCCGGTAAAGATCCTGATGATCGTTGTGTGCGCGTTATCAGTACTGGCAGCACTGCAGATGTTATTGGGAATTCTGATCTTGGCGGCAGCAGCAGCGGCTACGTATTTTGTTTTTCTGAATTTGAGTGTAGAATATGAATACCTGTTTGCAGATGGCGGTTTCAGTGTAGACAGTATTCTTGGAAAAGCAAGAAGAAAGAAAACGTTTGACTGCGATAAAGAAGATGTACAGGTGATCGCACCGGCAAATTCCTATGTTTTAAAGGATTATGAAAAGCAGGGAATGAAAGTGATCGACTGTACCAGTCATAACGCCGGAGCAGATGTCTATGCCCTGATCAGCCAGAAAGGGGCCCAGACCACCAAGGTATTATTTGAACCGGGTGATAAGATGAAGGCAGCGATGCGCAGGGTATTTCCAAGAAAATTTATCTAGTGATAAGTTTACCTCATAAAAAATCATAAGGAATTTCAATGAATATTTTCCGTTAAATGGGTTTGACAATCCATATAAAATTTGCTAGTATTATTTACTAATAAGAAGGCCAAAACGCCAGTGTCTGATAAAACCGATGTTTTTTAGCGCTGGCGTTATATTGAACCTTCATACAAAAATTTTACAGAGAAAGAGAGGAAAAATGAATGGGTACAATTATCGGTGAAGGCATTACCTTTGATGATGTGCTTCTGGTTCCATCCTATTCAGAAGTGATCCCAAACCAGGTTGATTTAAGCACAAACCTGACCAAGAAGATCCGTCTGAACATTCCGTTAATGAGTGCAGGTATGGATACGGTTACAGAGCATCGTATGGCAATCGCCATGGCTCGTCAGGGAGGAATTGGCATTATTCATAAGAATATGTCTATTGAGGCACAGGCTGAGGAGGTAGATCGTGTAAAACGTTCTGAGAACGGTGTTATCACCGATCCATTCTATCTTTCCCCAGAGCATACATTAAAGGACGCCAATGATCTGATGGCAAAATTCCGTATTTCCGGTGTGCCGATCACAGAAGGCAAGAAGTTAGTTGGTATCATTACCAACCGTGACTTAAAGTTTGAGGAAGATTTCAGCCGTCCGATCAGAGAGTGCATGACTTCCAAGAACCTGGTTACAGCAAAAGAAGGCGTTACCTTAAAGGAAGCAAAAGCGATCCTTGCAAAGGCAAGAGTAGAGAAGCTGCCTATCGTTGATGATGATTTCAACCTGAAGGGCCTGATCACCATCAAAGATATTGAAAAGCAGATCAAATATCCTCTGTCTGCAAAAGATGCCCAGGGACGTCTGTTATGTGGTGCTGCTATCGGTATCACAGCTAACGTTCTGGAGCGTGTAGAAGCACTGGTTAAGGCAAAAGTAGACGTAGTTGTTTTAGACTCTGCTCATGGTCATTCCGCAAACGTTATCCGCTGCGTAAAGATGATCAAGGAAGCATATCCGGATGTTCAGGTCATTGCAGGAAACGTAGCAACCGGTGATGCAACCAGAGCCCTGATCGAAGCTGGCGCTGACTGCGTTAAGGTTGGTATCGGACCTGGTTCTATCTGTACTACCCGTGTAGTTGCAGGTATCGGTGTTCCTCAGATCACCGCTGTTATGGACTGCTACGCAGTTGCAAAAGAGTACGGTATCCCGATCATCGCAGATGGCGGTATCAAGTATTCCGGTGATATTACAAAGGCCATCGCAGCAGGCGGCAGCGTTTGTATGATGGGAAGCATGCTTGCAGGATGCGACGAGAGCCCGGGTGCTTTCGAACTGTATCAGGGACGTAAGTATAAAGTATACCGTGGCATGGGCTCTATTGCAGCAATGGAAAACGGAAGCAAGGACCGTTACTTCCAGACTGACGCAAAGAAGCTGGTTCCAGAAGGTGTAGAAGGCCGTGTAGCTTATAAGGGTATGGTAGAAGATACTGTATTCCAGCTGTTAGGCGGTTTACGTTCCGGTATGGGTTACTGTGGAGCAAAGGATATCCCAACTCTTCAGGAGACAGGAAGATTTGTTAAGATCTCCGCAGCATCCTTAAAAGAGAGTCATCCACATGATATCCATATCACAAAAGAAGCTCCAAACTATTCCATTGAGGAATAGATATGAGTGCAGAAAAAAACAAGCGGCTGCGTTAGCAGACATTTGTTTTTTTCAAGCCATTCACGAAGATTCAGCCTGCGTGAGCAGACAGTGGAGCGCGTCAGCGCGGGAATCTGAGTGTTAGACGAAATTCATGGGTCGCCGCGTTTGCGGCGGCTCTTTTTGGGTTATGGGCCAAAAGCCGCAGACCGGGCTTTGGCTCATTGTAATGTATTTGAAAAAGAAAGCAGGAACATAAATTGGGAGAACGCTCCAAACTTACAACATTATGTTATATAGAAAAAGATGACAGTTATCTCATGCTTCACAGAGTCAGCAAGAAAAATGATGAAAACAAGGACAAATGGATTGGGATCGGCGGCCATTTTGAAGAAGGGGAAAGCCCAGAGGACTGTCTTTTAAGAGAAGCAAAAGAAGAAACCGGTCTTACACTGACTTCCTGGAAATTCCGGGGGATCGTAACCTTTGTTTCCGATGTGTGGGGAACAGAATACATGTGCCTGTATACAGCAGACGGATATACAGGGGAGATGATCTCCTGCAACGAAGGCGTTCTGGAATGGATCAAAAAAGAAGATCTGTTAAAACTGAACCTGTGGGAGGGCGATAAGATATTTTTAAAACTTTTACAGGAAAATGCACCGTTTTTCTCCTTAAAACTGGTGTATAAAGGGGATGAACTGACAGAAGCTGTGTTAAACGGGGAAAACTTAAAGAAATCGTAACAAAATGGCTTGTTTTTTGTAACTGCGTGTGTGCTATAATGTAATGAGCGCAGGGAAAAAACAAGCGGCTGCGCAGCAGACATTTGTTTTTCACAAGCCATTAACGAACGAACCGCCTGCGTTAGCAGGCAGTGGAGCGCGTATGCGCGGGGGTCGTGAGTTTAAGATGTAATGAGCGCAGGGAAAAACAAGCGGCTGCGCAGCAGACATTTGTTGCCTAGCATATCGAGGAGGCGCCAGTGACGCGTCCGCTGACTTTTCACAAGCCATTAACGAACGAACCGCCTAAGTTTCTTTCAAACACCACAGAGAGGACATATCCCAATGAAAAAACATAGATCATCCCAGTTTCTTGCCATCTGTACAGCGGCTGTTCTTGCGCTGTCTGTACCAGCATGGGCAAGTCAGGTTTCCATTACTCCTTTAGATACAGGAAATACAACTTCTTCCCAAAGTCAGTCCGGGGCTTCAGAACCTTCCACAGCGCAGAATACTTCCGGGCAGACAGTGGACATTTCTTCTATTACAAAGCCGACCGTTGCATCCCAGGGCGCAGTTTTATTAAACGCAGCAGATGGAAGTGTGCTTTTTTCCAAGAATGGGGATACAACCTATTACCCTGCCAGCATTACCAAGCTGATGACCGCTCTTTTAGTAGCAGAAAACTGTAATCTGGACGATACAGTTACCTTTTCTGCAACAGCTACTACAAACCTGGAGTCAGGAGCTGTTTCCATTGGCATGGCAGAAGGGGATACGATGACGGTACGCCAGTGCCTGTATGCACTGCTGTTAAAAATCTGCCCAATGAAGTTGGGGAAATGCCCCTGGCGGAACATGTGGCTGGCAGTAATGCAGCATTTGCGGAGAAAAATGAATGCAAAAAGCACGCCTCTTAGGCTGCATACCCAATTACCCAATTTGCCAAATCCACATGGTTTAAATGATCCCAACCATTACACCACACCTCACGATATGGCTCTGATCGCCAGAGCTGCATTTTGCAAAATGATATTGTAAAAACAGTGGCATCTACCAGAACCTATACACTTCCGGCTACGAAAAAAACAATCCTTCCGGTCTTACCGTGACTATGGGACACAAAATGTTAAATCCAAATGATGCCCGTTATTATCAGGGAATTATTGGTGGAAAGACAGGATATACGTCCAAGGCAGGAAATACCCTGGTGACTGTTGCAGAGCGCAACGGGGTAAGGCTGGTCGCAGTGGTGATGAAGAGCCAGTCTACCCATTATACGGATACCAAGGCATTGTTAGATTATGGATTTAAGCTGGCAGAGGCAGGTGCTCTTACAGGACAGAGTACCAGTCAGAACAATACGCAGGTTTCCGGCCCGGCTTCTGGAAAGAATGCGTCTGATAATTCCAGCAGTTCTTCTAACCAGGCACAGGAAACACAGGGAACGACAGTTACTCCTGCAGGTCAGGAAACAGCAGCCAGCACACCGGTGCATGCTGTATCTTCAGGAAATAATACCGGAGGTCCGGGCGTTACCAAAGAACGTGGATGGGTGAAAGATGATACCGGCTGGTACTATGTGAAGAACAATGGAGTAAAAGCTTCTAATGAATGGATCACAGATAATGGAGAAGAATACTGGATCCAGGCAGATCACTACATGGCAAAAGGCTGGAAAGAAATCGATGGTAACTGGTATTATCTGTGTTCTACAGGAAGTATGGCAAAGAATGTATGGAAGACAGGGGCAGAAGGTAACTGGTATTACCTGGGTCCGGACGGAGTCATGCTTACAAATACCAAGACTCCGGATGGTTACAGAGTAGGTGCAGACGGTGTATGGATCCAATAATGTTTGTACCGGTGTTATTGTCAGGCAACCTGTTTATGTAGTTTGTCATTTATAATAATGTTCTACGAATTTTAAAAACTGCTTTACATAGGGTTTTAATATCCTGTTTTTGCTGTATACGATGTAAAAAGTACGGACCTGCGCAGCACTCTCCAATGGAAAGGTGAGAAGCTGGTGGGTCCTTTCCATATCTTTTACACTGCGGGCAGAGAGAATGGAAACTCCAAGGCCGGATACAATAGATTTTTTAATAGACTCCAGGTCATTCATCCGGGCTACGATGTTAAGATCGGAAAGATTGATCTGGTGCCGTTCTAAAAACAGATCGATCTCCTTGCGGGTGCCGGAACCATTGGCGCGAAGGATAAAAGGATGGGATAAAAAGTGTTTAAAGCCACAGGTTCCTCTTTTTTTAATGTATCAGCCAGTTCCAGGTATTCCGGTGTTACCGGGGCTGCCATGACTAAAGAGTCGGTACAGAAGGGAATAAAACAGCAGTCCTCTGCATCTGTTTTAGAACCTGTAAGACCAAAATCCACAGCGCCCTGGATCACTTTTTCAATGGCGTCAGCGCTGTCAGACTGCCAGATATGAAAATGGATATTCGGCTGTATTTTGGAAAACTCTGACAAAAGCTCCGGAAGAAGGTAGGAAGAGGGGATCGTGGATGCACTGACATCGATCAGTTTCCATTTATTCCCAACAAACTCATCCGTGATCTGATCCCGCATATTTAACATATGGACTGCACATTCATAGAGCTGCATTCCACGGTCTGTAACTTTCATCTGTTTGGTGGTACGGATGAGCAGACGGGAATTCAGTTCTTTTTCTAATGCCTGGATATGGGAACTGATCGTTGGCTGGGTCAGGTAGAGGTGTTTGGCTGCCTCGGAAAAGCTTTTATAATCTACAACGGCCACGAAGGCCTCTAATTGTTTGAATTCCATGGGTGTGACTCCTTTTTTCTTCACTCATTACATTATAGCATAATTTATAGATAAAACCTATAAATACCCACAAAATCATCCAATATCTGATTAGATATTGAGAAAAATTAATGTTAAAATGAAAACAAAGAGATTTAAGGGGTGAAGTGACATGTATCAGGTGGGGATCGATATAGGTTCCAGTGCGGCAAAAACCGTGGTGCTGCGGGATGGAGAAATATGGAAGACCATGGAGATGGCAACAGGATTTTCCAGCAGGAAAACTGCAGATGAGATCTATGAGTGGCTGGAAAAAGAACAGGTAGCAGGGGAAGGCACCCGGTACGGAGCCACCGGTTATGGACGAGTATCTGTGCCTTATGCAGATAAAGTGATAACAGAGATCACCTGCCACGGAAAAGGCGCCTGGAAGCTGTTTGGTAAGGACGGAGTCGTTATTGATATCGGTGGTCAGGATACAAAAGGGATCGTATTAAAAAGCGGCCGTGTGATGAAATTTGTTATGAATGATAAATGTTCTGCAGGAACCGGGAAATTCTTGGAAGTCATGACCAACCGGCTGGGACTGACGCAGAAGGAACTGTCAGAATTGGCTTCACAGGGCAAAGATGTAACTATCAGCTCTATGTGTACGGTGTTTGCGGAGTCCGAGGTGATCAGCCTTATTGGAAAGGGAACTTCCAGGGAAGATATTGCCTATGGTGTGGTGGAGTCGGTAGCTGTAAAAGTGGCACAGCTTATCTCGCAGTTAGGAGGAAATCACTATTTTCTCACTGGTGGACTTTGTGAAGATGAATATGTGATCAGCCGTTTAAGCCATGCGTTAAATGCACCTGTGGAAAGTATGCCTTTAGCAAGATATGCAGGAGCGATCGGGGCGGCGTTGTTGTCAGGGGAATAAAAAAATCTTTTCAGAGGATCAATCACAGAGAGATTTTGAGAGAACATCATAAATATCAGGAGGAATTATAATATGGATCTGCCAAAGACATTTGATGAGTTTGTAGACGCAAGAAAACAGGGATTTATAAGAGCCAAAGAATTTAAAGACAATGGGGGAAAACTGGCTGGCTGCCTTTGTTCCTATACACCACAGGAACTGTTAGATGCAGCAGGTGTTGCAACGGTAGGACTTTGCGGAACCAGCAGTGAGACCATACCGGATGCGGAAAAAGTCCTTCCAAAGAATTTATGTCCGCTGATCAAGAGTACCTATGGTTTTGCATATTCTGAAAAATGTCCTTATACCTATTTTTCGGATATTATCATCGGAGAGACAACCTGTGATGGTAAAAAGAAGATGTACGAGCTGTTAAATGAGATCAAAGAAACGTATGTACTTCATCTTCCACAGAGCCAGGAGCGTCCTTATGCGAAAGATATCTGGTATGAAGAAGTAAAACTGTTAAAAGAGAAACTGGAAGAGAAATTTAACTGTACCATTACAGAAGAAGGTCTGCGAAAAGCAGCCCATGTGCGCAACGAACTGCGAAAAGCACAGTTAGATATGTATCATCTGCAGAAACTGGTACCGCCAGCCATGAAGGGAACGGAAATGATGATCGCCCTTCAGCAGGGAACCTTTACTTTTGATGTTTATCAGCAGATCGATAATATCCGTAAATGGGTAACAGAGGCGAAAAAGGCTTACGAAGAAGGAAAACGCCCGGTACCAGCTTCTGCAAAAAGGATACTGCTTACCGGATGTCCGACCGGTGGCGTGATCCAGAAGGTGGGAAGTGTGATCGAAAATAATGGTGGCGTGATCGTCAGTCTGGATGATTGTTCCGGTGAACGTACCAACCGTCTGCTGGTAGATGAAAACGCGCCGGATATTCTCAGAGCGATTTCAGACCGCTATCTGTCCATCAACTGTTCTGTTATGACTTCTAACAACGGACGTTTGGAAAATACTGCCCAGATGATCAGGGATTATCAGGTAGACGGAGTAGTGGAGATCGTTCTTCAGGCCTGCCATACCTTTAATGTGGAGGCCTTTAAAATGGGCCGTATGGCTGAAGAAATGGGTATTCCTTACATGAAACTGGAAACTGACTATTCTACAGCAGACAGCGGACAGATCGAAACACGTATTGCAGCATTTATAGAGATGTTATAGACCGGATCGTAGATCACTGGAAAAGGCTGCTTTGCTAAGATGGACACAAAAAAGACTCCTTGTACATATTCTATAGTAACAAAAGAAAATAAAGCGTCTGGTTTTACAGAGACGGAAGATGGATGAAAATGGAATTGGAAAGGAGCCTGAATATGTGTTTTGATGATCTTGACGGAAGGAATGAATTTGGAAGACGTCCCGGCTGTTGTGGACCGGATGGGGGCAGAGGCGGAAACTGTGGACCGTGCAGCGGAAGCCCCGGAAATGGCGGTCCGGATGGTTGTGGGCCAGGCGGATGGAGACCGGATCCATGGAGACCAGGCTGTGGTTGCACAGGCAGACCTGGTCCAATGGGACCTCCAGGACCACGGGGACCACAGGGATTTCCCGGATACCCGGGGCCCCAGGGTGAGACAGGAGCCACCGGGGAGACCGGTCCCCAAGGGCCGGCAGGAGAGACAGGAGCTACAGGACCGCAGGGGCCACAGGGTCCGATAGGTGAAACGGGAGCAACTGGGCCTCAGGGACCACAGGGTGAGATGGGAGCAACAGGTCCACAGGGAGCAACCGGCCCACAAGGCCCCCAGGGCCCAGAAGGTCCAAGGGGCGAGACCGGTCCTCAGGGCCCGGCTGGTCCGGCGGGAACCGTCACACCGGCAGCAGCTGTTGACGATGCCACCAGCACAGAAGACATTGTAACCCAGTTCAATCTCCTTCTTAACAGCCTGCGGGAAGCAGGACTGCTTGAAACCGAATAAACGTAATTTCAAAGACCGCCGGCCATTTGTGGTACGGCGGCCTTTGCTTACCCTGCAGCTCACAAACAGAAGCCACCCGTCTTTTATATAAAAATGTAACACACTTGAAGCAAAAGAAATTTCGTGTTATATTTACTTCCAGTACAAAAGCAGGCCATGTAACAGCCTGTGTGACCATTTCAAAAGCAGAAAGGTGTTATATAAACATGGAAATAAACGTAGGAAAACTGAATGAACTTCCGGAGGGAAGTTATCAGTTGATCGATATGAGAAGTGACCGGGATTTTGAGTACGGAACCATTCCGGGAGCCATCCACATTTCACAGGAAGATCTGCAGGGTAATCCACAGATCATAAAATCAAAAAAAGTGATCCTGTTCTGTGCCCATGGAACCAACAGCATAGAAGCAGCAGAGGAACTGGAAGCAGAAGGCTACCGTGCCTACAGCCTGGAAGGCGGCTATATTGCATGGTTGCGGGAAGAGATGCGCAGACAGGAAGCCGAAGATATTAAAAATCAGGTAGAGCAGAGCATCCGCAAAAAATTTCGCAAAACCATCTGGTCCCCGTTTACCAAAGCAGTAAAACAGTATGAACTGGTAAAAGAAGGAGATAAAGTAGCTGTCTGTATTTCCGGCGGAAAAGACTCTATGCTTATGGCAAAGCTGTTCCAGGAATTAAAGCTTCACAACAAGTTCCCGTTTGAAGTGGAATTTCTGGTCATGGACCCGGGATACAGTCCGGACAACCGCCATGTGATCGAAGAAAATGCCAGAAAATTAGGTATTCCGGTCCATATTTTTGAGTCTGACATCTTTGATGCAGTCTACACCATAGAAAAATCCCCTTGTTACCTTTGCGCCAGAATGCGCCGCGGATACCTTTACAGTTATGCAAAGGAATTAGGATGCAACAAGATCGCTTTAGGACATCATTATGATGATGTTATCGAAACCATCCTCATGGGCATGCTCTACGGAGCCCAGGTCCAGACCATGATGCCAAAGCTTCACAGCACCAACTTTGAAAGCATGGAACTGATCCGTCCTCTGTATCTGGTAAGGGAAGATGATATCAAGGCATGGAGAGATTACAATCATCTTCATTTCATTCAGTGTGCCTGCAAGTTTACCGACACCTGCACCACCTGCAACAACGAAGAAAACCGTTCCAAGCGCGTGGAGATCAAGGAACTGATCCGCGAAATGAAGAAAAAGAACCCATTCGTAGAAGGAAATATTTTCAAGAGTGTGGAAAATGTAAATCTGGATACTGTGGTCTGCTACAAGAAAGATGGAGAACGCCACTGGTTCTTAGATGATTATGATGAGAAATAAATTAAAATACTAAGTTAGTAAAGAGAGGCTCTGTTCCAAAAGGATAGAGTCTTTTTTATGTACTAGGAAATTCCGTTGGAACTCCCTAGTACACAAAAAGGCACGACCTGCCAACGATGCGCACTCGCGCGATGATAAAGTTTGTCGCAAGCGACCGCGCTCGGCGCGAGAATGTGCCAAGGCACATTCTTATTTACTTTATAGGAAAGACCGCCGCCGGCGCTCTTTTGAATTAAAAATGCCCGCCGGTAGGCGGGCAACACAAATAGACGATCTAGGGATTAAAAAGATAAAAACCTTCCTCACCAAATTCTTCATCAAGATCGTCATCATTTAGAAAATAATCCATATCCAGCAGGTCTTCCTCGCTCATATGGCGAATGTCCGTGGAAGTAAGTCCTTCTGGAGGATTATCCATGTATTTTTTACGCAGC